>Ga0213840_1000066_pt1 | contig 310531 bp, 238 predicted proteins | sample SWPATP22_FD_160132 | JGI IMG/M metagenome (GOLD analysis project Ga0213840, IMG submission 160132) | Coastal seawater microbial communities from Marineland, Florida, United States - SWPA TP2 #2 | ecosystem: Environmental > Aquatic > Marine > Coastal | place: USA: Florida | collected 2016-08-14
GGTTTGGCACCTCGATGTCGGCTCGTCACATCCTGGGGCTGGAGAAGGTCCCAAGGGTTGGGCTGTTCGCCCATTAAAGTGGCACGCGAGCTGGGTTCAGAACGTCGCAAGACAGTTCGGTCCCTATCTGTTGCGGGCGTAGGAATATTGAGGAGATCTGACACTAGTACGAGAGGACCGTGTTGGACGTACCTCTAGTGTACCAGTTGTGCCGCCAGGTGCATTGCTGGGTAGCTATGTACGGCATGGATAAGCGCTGAAAGCATCTAAGCGCGAAGCCAACTCCAAGATGAGTATTCCATTGAGGGTCGTAGAAGATGACTACGTTGATAGGCTACAAGTGGAAGTGCAGCAATGTATGAAGCTGAGTAGTACTAATTACCCGATAGCTTCCTTTTTTTCTTTTCTTACTGGACATATGCATCCAGAGTCTAAGAACAAGAAACGAATAGCTAATTATTAAAATGAGTTATAGATGATCTTTGTCTATTGCGCTTTAAACGAACTTGACCGATTTATTTCCTCCCTTTCCTGTCAATTAAAGAAATTACAACAGAATGAATAAGGTATATTGAGTAGTGTTGAATGGGTCATTATCAATTATACAACATTAAATTATTCATTTTCTGTTAAAGACATATTGGTGGCTATAGCAAGGGGGATCACCTCTTCCCATTCCGCACAGAGAAGTTAAGCCCCTTAGCGCCGATGGTACTGCCACTGGTGGGAGAGTAGGTCGCTGCCAATTTTTTTACAGCCCGACTGTTGTACAACAGCCGGGCTGTCCTGTTTTTATAACTTTCTCTCTGAATTACAACTATCTACATATCAACCTTTTTTCCATTCTTAATTTATTCGGCCCGAAGTACAATAGCCAGCTGCTCATTCTTATGAAATGCTGGATGGCATCTTGCTATACTTCTCTGAAATTTTTGTTGAAAAACTTGACACAAGCAGACAAAAACAACTAGAGAACCATTTTTTTACGATATATATGTATCTTTTCGAAAAAATTGCGTCATAAGGAGATACACGATCATTTTCCGTATGGCGCAAGGGACCAATAGTGTACCACCAATAATTCTGAATTTTGGAAAATACGTGTAATAAGGCAATGAAAGACTATGAGGTAATTCATGGTTACCTCAGTAGTCAGGCCACAGGTTGTTTCAACTTGTTATATGATCGCTATGCAGGCAAGATCTATAGTAAGTGTATCTCTCTTCTGAAAGATGAAAGCCTGGCCAAGGATGCTACACAGGAGATTTTCACCAAGATTTTCCTCAATCTTTCCAAGTTTGGGCAAAAATCGAAGTTTTCTACCTGGGTGTATTCCATTACCTATAATTATTGCATTGACTTCTTGCGACGCAAGAAGAAACAAGATCTTTTCTCCGATGAAATGGAGAAAGCCCCAGATTTGGCAGAGGAAATCCCAGATCAGGCCTTATATGCCATGAATGTAAAGCAACTGAAAGCAGTCTTGGGGCAATTGTCGGATGGGGATCGGGCCATTCTGTTGATGAAGTACCAATCTGAATTATCTATTAAAGAGATTGCAGAAGTATTGGGAAAAACAGAGAGCGCTGTAAAAATGCAAATTAAGCGAGCCAAAGAAAAAGCACAAAAACTTAAGAGCGAATTATTTGTGGAATACTAGGAGCCATCTCGAAGAGATCTTGAAGGCAAAGACTCCTTGGATATTATTCCGAGAGATCCTTTGTGATAGCTTCTAATAAGTCTATGGCGTATGAATAATTTTCAACAGTTACTGAATGACGATGAGGAAAACTATCACCAAGATCAAGTTCACGAAGAGATTCGGAGCAATCTAGAAGGAACATTCGGCTTTTTTCGATTTTTCGGACAAATAGTTGAAGTTTACCTCCCTCAGATGGTGGATGTACTGGTGATGGCTTCGGGAGCGGAAGAACCGCCGTCTCTGCCACCTCATTTTGAGCCCCCATCCTCTGGTGGGACACCGGATTTTCCAGGACGCCGTGGACCTGATAGTCCTGACGAGATTATACCTAGAACCTAATACTAATAAAAAGCCTTAGAGATGCTTCTTTTGCAGATTCCCCAGGGGTCTTTAAATACCTTACAACAGTTGTTCACCGATCTAATCGGATTTCTCCCTAACCTACTAGGAGCAATATTGATCCTATTTATTGGTTGGATCGTGGCAAGAATTATTGCCAAGGTATTGCAGCGAGTCTTAAAGGCCATTAAGATTGATCGTTTGGCTGAGAAGCTGAATGATATCGAGATGGTGGCAAAGTCAGATATTGATATAAAACCAAGCCTGTTTCTATCGAAGCTGATCTACTACGTATTGATGTTCATCTTTTTCATTGCCGCCACGGATGCCCTTGGGATGAAGGCGGTTTCGGATTTGATGAGTAATATTCTCAATAATTTCTTACCTAATGCCCTGGCGGGTATCATTGTTTTTATCATTGGTATCATAGCTGCAGACTTTCTCAAGAAAGTAGTCAAAACGGCCTGTGATTCTCTAGCCATTCCAGCATCCAACCTTATTGCCAATGTTGTCTTTTACTTTATCTTTTTGAATGTATTGATCGTAACGCTGGCCCAAATTGGTATAGACACCAGTTTTATGGAGACTAACCTCTCTGTTATCCTTTCCGGCATTGTCTTGGCCTTTTCTATAGGTTATGGATTGGCATCAAAGCCAGTTATGTCCAACTACTTGGCTTCTTTCTATAGTAAAGGAAGGGTTAAGGTTGGTGCCATCTTGAGAATAAATGGAATGGAAGGAAAGGTAATTGCGATTGACAATGCCTCTATTGTGATCAAAACCCAAGATTCGAAAGTCATTGTGCCTTTAAGCCGTTTAAACACAGAAACTTTCGAGATCCTAGAAGACTAAAAAGACCATTCTAAAACGGAAAAACGAACTTAAGGCAGAGAGCTGGCAGTAGAGTAAATAAAGTTTTGATTTACGTAGTTCATCAATAGACTCTCCGATTGTTGGCTGCGTTTTGAGCGGCTATACTTCGGTGCTCAAAGCCTTGGGTAGCCTAGGCTATCCGCTGTTTTCGCGCCTTATCTACCCGCCTAAACCTCGATTCAAGATTACCCGATATCTACTATCAGACTACTTATGATTTGATCATAGGCGAAACCTTCCTGTTTTATCCCTACTAAATAACCTTTTCTCCCTATCTTTCCGGAAATTAATTCCACCCTATGTCCGAGAAGAAATTGTTCCTGCTGGATGGTCATGCCTTGGTATATCGCGCACACTTTGCGTTTATTACGCGCCCCCTCATCAACTCCAAGGGAGTCAACACTTCAGCCATGACGGGCTTTACCCGTACTTTATGGGATTTGATGAAGAATGAAAAGCCCACTCACTTAGCAGTGGCCTTTGATCCATCTGGCCCTACTTTCAGGCATGAAATGTATGAGCCTTACAAGGCGAATCGAGAAGAGACTCCTGATGATATACGAATTGCATTTCCTTTTATTGAGCGAATTGTAAAAGGGTTTAACATCCCAATTGTTAGCCTACCTGGTTATGAGGCCGATGATGCTATTGGAACGCTTGCCAAGCAGGCTGAGAAAGAAGGGTATACTGTTTACATGGTCACACCAGATAAGGACTATGCTCAATTGGTATCGGATAATGTATTTATGTATAAGCCTTCTCGCCAAGGAAATGGGGTCGATATTCTAGGAGAGAAAGAGGTATTGGAAAGTTGGAATATTCAGCGAGTAGATCAGGTGGTAGATATGTTGGGGTTGATGGGGGATAGCGTGGATAATATTCCAGGTATACCCGGAATTGGACCTAAGACAGCAGCTAAACTCTTAGGGATCTATGGTTCGGTAGAGGGGTTGATTGAAAATGCAGATCAACTAAAGGGAAAGCAAAAGGAGAAAGTAATTGAGTTTGCAGAGCAGGGCTTACTCTCTAAAACCTTAGCTAAGATTAATACCGAAGTACCTATTCAATTTGATGCCAAGTCCTTTGAATTGGAGCCATTTGATAGAGATGCCTTGTCCGAAGTATTTCGAGAATTGGAGTTCCGAACCTTATCCAAGCAGATTTTAGGGGAAGGAGCAAGCAGTGGAGGAGGCGCGAGTGCCGGGCAGCAAGGATCTCTTTTTGACGATGTACCAGCAGCACCGGTAGCGGTCTCTTCTGCTTTACCAAAACACTCGATAGCAGAGAAGAATATAGAGAATACGCCACATGCCTACCATTTGGTGGCGGATGCCGCAGGTCGAATGGAGTTGATCAAAGCTTTAGGCGAACAAAAAAGCTTCTGTTTCGATACAGAAACTACAGGGATTGATGCCAATGAAGCCGAGATCGTAGGAATGTCTTTTGCTTATAAAGCAGGTGAAGCTTATTACATCCCCTTTCCTGAAGATTGGGAGGAGGCTAATGGGTTGATGGCAGAATTCAAAGCGATCTTTGAGGATGAAAAGATTGTTAAAGTTGGGCAAAATATTAAGTATGATGCGACCATCCTTAAATGGTATGGTGTGGAATTAAAGGGAGATTACTTCGATACAATGGTTGTCCATTACTTGATTGAACCAGGACTTCGTCACAATATGGATTATTTGGCGGAGACCTACCTGCAGTACAAACCTGTTTCCATTACTACCTTGATAGGGAAAAAGGGGAAGAATCAGCTCACTATGAGAGACGTACCGGTAGAAAAAGTAACCGAGTATGCTTCTGAAGATGCGGATATCACCTGGCAATTAAAAGAGTTCTTGGAGCCACACCTGGAGAAGGAAGGACTTCAAGCGCTTTATGATGAAATGGAAGCACCGCTGATCAAGGTATTGGTAGACCTTGAATACGAAGGAGTGCAGATTAATTCGGACTACCTTGAAGCCTACTCTAAAGATTTGGCTACCGAGATTGCCAATTTGGAAAAAGAGGTGTATGAAATGGCTGGTGTACAATTCAATATGGCCTCACCTAAACAAGTGGGACAGGTGCTTTTCGATAAAATGGAAATTCCATATCGCTGGCGAAAAACCAAGACGGGACAGTACTCCACTAATGAAGAGAAACTAACGGAACTGGCAAAAGACAATCCAATTGTAGATAAGATCTTGAAGCACCGGGGACTTTCCAAACTGAAATCTACTTACGTAGATGCATTACCAAGAATGGTGAACCCACGGACAGGCCGTATTCATAGCTCATTCAATCAAGCGTTGGCTGCTACTGGCCGATTGAGTTCCCAAAATCCAAACTTGCAAAATATTCCGGTTCGGACGCCGCAAGGAGCAAAAGTAAGAGAAGCCTTTATCCCTAGGGATGAAAACTACATATTGATGGCCGCGGATTACTCGCAAATTGAACTGCGTATTATTGCGGAAATCAGTAAGGATGAGGCTATGCTAGAGGCTTTTAATGCAGGCCAGGATATTCACCGAGCTACAGCTGCTAGAGTATTTGATGTCCCTTACGATGAGGTAACTCGAGAACAACGTTACAGAGCCAAAACAGTTAACTTTAGTATTGTGTATGGTGCTGGGGCGACGAACCTATCCCAACAATTAGATATTAAGCGAAAAGAAGCCAAAGAATTAATTGATAATTACTTTCAAAAGTATCAAGGCTTGAAGCGCTATATGGAGGAGACCGTAGAGTTTGCCCGGAAGAATGGATATGTGACAACTCTTAAGGGAAGAAAACGCTACATGCGGGATATTAATTCTAAGAGTGGTCTTGAGCGTAGCAATGCAGAACGAGTTTCTATTAATACACCAATACAAGGTACTGCGGCAGACCTGATTAAGCTAGCAATGATCGATATTCATGCAGTGTTGAAGAAGGGGAATTATAAGACCAAAATGATTATGCAGGTGCATGATGAATTGGTTTTTGATGCGCATAAGGATGAGGTTGAAGAGTTGAAGCCAATCATTGAAGAAAAAATGAAGAATGCCTTGAAAGACTTACAGGTTCCCATTGTTGTTGGCACAGGGTTTGGGCAAAATTGGCTAGAGGCGCACTAGAGAAAGGAATCGAGTATAAAATGGACAAAACGGTCAGGTAATGAAATTTTCTACCCCGATTGCAGTTACAAAAATTGCAGAGAAGTTTAACGCAAAGTTGATAGGCAGTGAAAGGATTAAGGCTCAGGGCATCAATCAAGTTCATCTAGCCGAAAAAGGAGATGTCATTTTTGTAGATGTTGAGAAGTATTATGATAAGGCTCTACAATCAAAGGCCTCCGTTGTATTGATCAATAAGAAAGTAAAAGCACGTAGAGGCAAAGCTTTGTTATACTGCAAAGATCCTTTTGAAGTATACAATCAAATGGTTCTTGATGAACGACCTATCCTTCCATTGACAGAAGCGATTAGCCCTACAGCAGAGATTCACCCCACGGCTATTTTGGAACCTAATGTAATCATTGGACACCATGTCAAAATTGGTGCCCATTCTTATATCCAGGCTAATGTTACTATTGGAGAGCATAGCATTATAGGTGAACACGTAAACATCCAACCGGGTGTAGTGATTGGTTCGGATGCTTTCTATTATAGCAAAACTAAGCAGGGGTATCGAAAATGGCGATCAGGGGGAAGAGTGATTATAGAAGATCATGTAGAAATCGGAGCAGCGTGTACGGTGAATAAAGGCGTTTCCGGAGATACAGTAATAGGTGAGGGCACTAAGTTGGACTGCCAGGTGCAGGTAGGCCATGAGGCTAGAATTGGTAAACATTGCTTAATAGCAGCTCAGGTAGGTATAAGTGGTAATACTATCATTGGAAATGATGTTACGCTCTATGGACAAGTAGGAGTGGTACAAAATTTAACGATAGCTGATCGAGTTACTGTTTTGGGGCAGTCTGGCGTATCCAAGGACTTAGAGAAAGGTAAGACGTATTTTGGGTCACCAGCTAACGAAGCCCGCGTAATGTATAAGGAAATGGCAGCTTTGAGGCATCTTCCAGAATTCTTTTCTAACTATTATAAATGAGGACGAATTTTTTAATCCAAATGTATTTTAACCTTGTTGTGTGAGATTTAAATAGATGAATTTATTGTCAAGTGATTAAAAAAAAAGTGTCCGCCTAGCGCTGTTTTGAATAAAAATATTATTTTTACAGGACCCATATTGTATACAGTCTGGGAGTGCCCTTGAGTAAAATCCAGTGCTTTCCGTACCCTTCACGGTTTCCCTACTTTATACCTGTTTTGAAAATACCTAAATAAATAGGCGCAAATTTGCCCAGATAGAGGTTTGCGTTATCACCCAAGAAACACCTTTCTGAACAGTTTTGATCTACCCTGTACGGAAGTCAATCACGTTGACTTCGAATTTCTGTTGGGATATGCAACCTTTTAAATGGGATTGTAGTATAGAAGAGAACCTTCTCAGCAGATAACCTAATCACAAAAGAACAACACATTCTGTTACCCCCCCCTTACGACGAGTAATGCGGCATCAGTCGTGGCTACTTACTTGCAACTATTTCACGCAATAACATAATTGTTAACAGGTGAACCTGTTACTTTTATTTGACATATAAGTCAAAAATAACATGATCTCAAAACAAAGTAAAACAGACATTATGAGGAAAGTCTTTACTTATCTCGCAGGTCTTCTCCTAGCCCTGTCTATTTCCTTTCCAAAAATGGCGGCCCAAAACCTTTATCCAGGGGACATCAACAACAACGGCCTGGTTAATGGCGTCGATATGTTATACTGGGGTGTAGCTTATGAAAAAACAGGACCTACCAGGCCTGTACAATCTGTTTATTGGCAGCCCTATGCCTTGCCCACGCTCTGGAGTGGAAGTTTTCCTGGTGGACCAAACTTTGCTTATGCAGATTGTAATGGAGACGGCAGGGTAACAGGTATTGACCTCAACCTTGGCGTTCGAGACAACTATGGAAGAACCCATGGTACACCACAACTCGACGACTATCGTTTTGGGCAGTATAATGTAGACCCCCTGTTACACCTTAAACCTAAAAGTGAAACGGTAGGACTAGGAAATCGCGTAGAATATGAGATATTTCTAGGAGAAGAGAGCCTTCCTGTTGAAAAGTTTCATGGGATCACATTCATCATTAGTTACGATAAAAGTGTAATAAAGCATAATGCTGCTACTTTTGAAGCGGTTGATAACCCTTGGTTTGCTAGGATAGGGAATACTAATGATTATGACTATCGTTGGGAACCGTTTTGGAAGAATGATCTGGACTATGGTTCACTTGAAGTAGCTTTATTCAAGTACGATAATGTAAATTCTACCGGTCATGGTAAGATCGGAGAATTCTCTCTAGTTATTAAAGAAAATATAAATATCAATACTCCTTCTGGTTTGGACGTAAAGATCGAAGCCGTGATGATGATTGGTAATGATGTGACTGTTTATCCTGTAGCCACCAAAGTAGGAGAAGTAATTCTCTCCAATAGCGGTGTTGGACCCAATTGTCCAGATATGATCGATCCAGTTTGCGGTAGCAATGGCGTAACCTACATCAATAGTTGTTATGCCGAAGCTGCAGGAGTAACTGAGTATACTAGTGGTGTTTGTTTTTCTGATTGTATAGATCCTCAAGCAATTAACCCTGATGCGGTGTGTACCACAGAATATGAGCCAGTTTGTGGCTGTAATGGGGTAACCTATATGAACGCCTGTGCAGCGGATGCGGCAGGGGTTATGAATTATACTTCTGGTCCTTGTAGTGATAATAATGGATGTTATGATCCAGTATATGTAGTTACTAATTCAGGAACTAATGTTAATTATACGAACGGTGCTATCACGCTAAGTTGTGATGACTATTATGAACCCGTTTGTGGTTGTAATGGCGTGACTTACCAAAACTCTTGTTATGCTGAGGCGAGCGGGATTACCTTCTATACCCAAGGTACTTGCGGAAATACATGTGTGGATCCAGCTAACATGGATCCTGATCCGGTATGTACGCAGGAGTATGATCCAGTTTGTGGTTGTAATGGTGTGACCTACCCAAATGCTTGTGCAGCCGACGCGGCGGGTTTAGTCTCATATAGTGCGGGGCCTTGCGGGATTACTTCTCCTTGGTGCCTCGAAGCTACTCAGGTGCAGTGTGGAGATTTCTTAGCCTATGAAACTACGGAAGGAGCGGGTAATCAAATTGAAAATTACCCAGGATGTACACCTCATACTTTTGCCGGGAATGACAAAGTGTATGTTTTGCATAAAAGTACAGCAGGTGACTTACAGATCGGCTTAGAAATCATGACCCCTGGTCTTGATTTGGATCTTTTCCTTTTGAAAGGAAGTTGTGATGAAGTAAGTTGTATTCGAGCAAGCTTGACCGATAACCAAAACACCAATAACGAAGGTATTATTTTAGAAGATGCCCCTATTGGCACCTACTATATTGTGGTAGATGCGCAGCATAGCTCTGCTGCAGGTGAATTCCGGTTAGAAGTAAACTGTGGATATCTCGTCTGCGGTGATGCTGTTCCCCTGACTTGTGGAGAACCTTATTTTGGTAATAATGGAGATGGCCATGATAATGTTTCTTTGTACGGATGTGATGGAAATGTGTTGAATGTGGAAAATAATGGTCCAGAGCGCGTTCATTATTTTACTTTAACCGAACCTGGTGCTATCAATATCTACCTAGGCAATATGACCGCTAATTTGGAACTTTTCCTATTGCGTTCTTGCGACAGAGGGGAGTGTATCGATTACAGCCAGCGTCCTGGTAATAGTTATGAAGTTTTAAGTGCTTACCTGCAAGCGGGGACCTACTATATTGTGGTCGATGGATATAATGGTGCGGTCTCGGACTATGCTTTGACGGTGTCCTGTTCTTCAACTTGTGATTTTGAGTTGACGGGAGTGATAGGGACTGGAGCCGGATGCGGGCAAAGTAATGGATCTATTTCGATTAATTCTGAAGGAGGCACTCCTGGCTTTTTGGTTTTCTATGAAGGGCCAATATCAGGAAGCTTTAGTACTACTTCAAATAATACGGTATTACGAGATGTACCTCCGGGAACATACCAAATCAAGATGGTGGATGCTAACGGCTGTTCTGATGAAACAACGGTCGAGGTACCAAGTTCTGGGGGAGAGGGCCTTTCCATTTGGTTAGAAGGAACGGATGTGTCGTGTGGCCAAGCCGGATCTATCCATGTAACTATTGAAAATGGTACAGCTCCTTATGATGTTTATGTAAGTGGCCCAGAATCGGCTTCACTTACCACTGATGCTTCCAGTTTTAATCTGGAAAACCTATGGGCTGGAGAATACACCGTCTATGTAAAAGATGTTTCTGGTTGTACCGATTCAAAAACAATCACTATTGGTGATGGCGGAAGTAACTTCAGTTTTACGGCAACTCCAACAGCTGCTACTTGCGGCGGTTCGGGTTCTATTAAGGTCGTAACAGAAAACGGTTCTGCACCTTATACCATTAGTTTGGATGGACCGGTGAGCGGAAGTACACAGACTCATCTATCCACCTTTACCTTGGTTGACCTGCCAGGTGGAACTTATAAGTTGAAAATTGAAGATGGTAACTGGTGCGCTTATGAAGTAGAGGTTACCATTGATAACAGTGAAGAGTTAGACATTTATGTAGAAGCAGAAGGAGGTGTATGTGGTAATTCAGGATCTATCCTGATTACGATGTCTAATGGCCTACCCGTGTATGGAATTTCGTGGAGCGGACCAGTTAGTGGATCGGCTTCTACTTCTAATGATTACTACCTATTGGAAGACTTACCATCAGGTACTTATTCAATCACTGTCGAAGATAGTAATTGGTGTTCTGAGCATGCCACCGTTCAGGTGAGCAATTCGGACGGATCACTGACGGCTAATATTGTTGGCATCGATGGACAGTGTGGTGAGGCAGGTGGCCTTTGGATTGATATAGTGAATGGGGCTGGCCCTTACCAGGTGACTTGGGAGGGACCAACCGATGGTAGCTTGCTAAGCTATGAAACAGCATTTGATATCCCGGACTTGCCGGGCGGATCCTATACGGTTAAGATTAAAGACGACAACGATTGCAGTGTTACTGAAGTCGTGTATGTAAATGAAAGCGCTGATCTTTCCATAGATACAGAGGTGACCAATGGTACATGTGGCGAAGATGGATCTCTATGGGTGTCCATCACTGGAGGACAGGCAGATTATATCGTAAGCTGGGATGGCCCTGTAGATGGAAGCGCAACTACTGATGAAACTAATTATGGCATTACAGGCTTACCGGCAGGTACTTATACCATACATGTAACAGATGCCTCAAACTGTACCGACTATCAGGTTGTACAGATCAGTTCGACAGGAGAAGCATTGGATATAGATGTAGCCAAGAGCAACCCAACTTGCGGAGCTAATAATGGTTATCTGTGGGTCGATGTAAATAATGGCACAGGCCCTTATACCATAAAATGGTCAGGCCCACTTGATGGATCTGTAAGTGATGGAAATGGCAACTATCAGATTACAAATCTAGTGGCAGGTTCCTACTCAATTGAAGTAGAGGATGCTAATGGTTGTTACGGAACATTGACTAAAACGCTTTATGCTGAAGATAGTGATCTAGATGTCGAGCTGATTGCACAACAACCTGCTTGTGGCGAAGATGGAGAGATCAAGATTAAAGTGGATGGTGGAAGTAAACCTTACCAGATAAAATATGATGGCCCTGCTAGTGGTACCATCATTACTAATGCGGAAGTATATGTATTGTCAGGTTTAGCATCTGGGGATTATACGGTTAAAGTCACTGAAGACGGAGGGTGTTCTTTCGAAGGTAGTATTACCCTAGATGAACCTACTGTATTCGACTTTGGCTTGACAGCGGTGCCAGGAGAGTGTGGCCAGCAAGGTGCTTTGCGGGTAATCATAGGTCAAGGCACAAGCCCATACCACGTCAGCTGGACTGGACCGTCAGACGGAAGTTTCAGCACGGATGAATATGACTTTAGCATAGCAGATCTGGCCTCGGGGGATTATTCAGTAGAGATCACTGATGATAATGGCTGTTCAAAAACTCGCCATATCACACTAACCAACCCAGATGGTGATGCGGATTTCCTTACGCTAACTGCATTCCCTGGTGATTGTGGAGCCGAAGGTAGGATTAAAGTACAAGTATCATCGGATGCGGAGAAGCCTTATCAAGTGAGTTGGACTGGTGCTTCTGAAGGATCAGCTACTACTACGGCTTCCAGTTTCTTCATTAGCAACCTGGATAGCGGAACCTATACCATCAAGTTGGAAGATGATAATGGCTGCAGTGATACTGGAGAAATTACCCTAGACAATAATGGTTCGCCGGTTGATCTGGTATTGACACTTGCTTACAATGAATGCGAACTAAGAGATATCATTAATATAGATGTCGTAGGCGGCGAAGGTCCCTATACAGTAGGTTGGGATGGCCCAGAATCGGGCGAGACTACCTTTGACGGATCGACCTTGGAACTTACGGACTTGGCTTCTGGTAGTTATGACTTCAAAATTGAAGATGCCAATGGTTGTGGTGATAACGATGAGATTGTAGTTCCAGAGGATATTCTTAATCTATTTGATCTAGCGGCCTTAAATGGAGATTGCGAAAATGAAGGAGCAATCAAAGTAGATATGAATGGAGGCGAAGCAGAATTTAAGGTTACATGGACGGGACCTGTTTCAGGAGAAACCACGACGGCGAGTACAGAATTTAGTATCCCTGATCTACCTTCGGGAGATTATGAGGTGACTATTACTGATGCCAATGGCTGTTCTGGTACAAAGACGGTTACCATTGCCAATGAAGGAAGCATCGATGTCGATATGGTAGGGACAGATGGGGACTGCACGGTTAAAGGCCATATTTATGTTAAAGTAAATGATGGTGAGGCTCCATTCTTGATCTCCTGGAGTGGAGATGCGGAAGGATCAGATATTTTCTCTAGTGGTGAGTATTTCATTGAAGAATTAGCGGGAGGAACTTATACCGTTGAAGTAACGGATGATCGTGGTTGCAGCAGTACCGAGATTATAACGATCGAAGGGGTAGAAAATACACTTGACATTTCTATTGAAGTAACGAATGGTACTTGTACTACTGCCGGTTCGATGTGGGTGAATATTGGAGGGGGTACTGCTCCTATGACAGTAAGTTGGGACGGCCCGGTTAGTGGTAGTTTGACTACAGATGGAGGTTCCAATGGTATCGATAATTTGCCAAGTGGTACTTATACGATTAAGATTACGGACGCTAATGGTTGTACGGACAGCTATACCCGTGATGTCGCTGGGCCAGATAATGATCTTGAGGTTTCATTGGACTTAAGAGAAGACGAATGCGGAAGTGAAGACATCATTGCAGTTACGATTTCTGGAGGAAATCCAAATTATAAGATAAGCTGGGATGGTCCGACGGAAGGTTCTACAACCATTGATGGAACCTACATCGAAATTCCTGATCTTCTTCCTGGAACCTATACCGTAGATGTTACAGATGATAACGGTTGTTCAGCAAGTGCGATTATAAATGTAACCGCTAGTACGGTAGAGTTGTTAGAGGTAGCTGCCTTAAACGGTGATTGTGAAGAAACTGGAGAGCTGAAGTTGGCTATTCTCGGAGGTACACCAAACTATACTATCGAGTGGACCGGAGCGGATGACGGATCCATTACTACTGCAGAAACAAATTTCACGATTAGTGACTTGCCAGCGGGTGAGTATACCGTGAAGCTAACTGATGATAATGGTTGTACAGATGAATCTACCGTAACTATTTCAGTGACGGAGGGTGTCGGTATCAGACTAGTTGGTACAGATGGAGATTGCACAGTTAAAGGTCATATCTATGTAGATGTGACAGAAGGAACTGGACCATTTACAATCAAGTGGACCGGTGATGCAGAAGGTTCTGACACATTTACTGGAAATGAATATTTTATTGAAGATTTATTAGGTGGAACCTACACTGTAGAAGTCACCAATGAGGCTGGCTGTTCACAAACAGAATCAGTGACCATAGAAGGTGTAGAAAATACCTTGGATATATCCCTAGAAGTTACCAATGGTGTATGTACTGAATTGGGCTCATTCTGGGTAAATATTGGTGGTGGTGTAGCTCCGATTACTATCAGTTGGGATGGTCCAGTGGAAGGCACCCGAGATGCAATAGTGGGACAAAATGCGATTGAAGACTTACCAAGTGGAACCTATACAATCGTGATCGAAGACGCCAATGGCTGTAAAGAAACCATTGAAAGAGAAGTTGAAAATCAAGATTCTGATCTTTCAGTTACACTTGATGTCAAAGATGATGAGTGTGGAAGTGAAGATATCATCACGGTTACTATTTCCGGCGGATCTCCGAACTATAAGGTAAGCTGGTCAGGACCAACAGAAGGATCCTCAACGATCAGTGGTACCTATATCGAACTACCTAATCTTATCGCTGGAACCTATACAGTGGATATCACCGATGATAATGGTTGTATTACGACAGCTTCTGCTACTGTGAATGCAGGAACAATTGATTTGCTGGATGTGGTAGCCTTAAATGGCGAATGTGAGGAAGTAGGAGCATTAAAATTGACCATTACAGGTGGGACCGCTGACTATACCATCGAATGGAGTGGTGCGGATGAAGGATCCATCACGACCAGTGAAACCAATATTACCTTAAGTGATCTTCCTGCTGGAGACTACACCATAAAACTTACGGACGCTAATGGTTGTACCGATGAGTCTACGGCTACGATAGCAGTGACAGAAGGAGTAGGCATTAGATTGGTAGGGACAAATGGCGATTGCACGGTCAAAGGTCACATTTTTGTGGAAGTTACGGAAGGTAACGGGCCATTCACGATCAAATGGACGGGTGAGGCTGAAGGTTCAGATACTTTTGACGGAGATGAATACTTCATCACAGACCTATTGGGCGGAACCTATACGGTGGAAGTGACTAATGATCAAGGCTGTTCTCAAACGGAATCCGTTACGATTGAGGCTGTTGAGAATACCTTAGATATTTCCCTTGAGGTAACCAATGGTGACTGCGGTCAACTGGGCTCATTCTGGGTAAATATCGGTGGTGGTGTAGCTCCGATTACATTGAGCTGGACTGGTCCAGTAGACGGTAGTCGAGATGCGGTTATCGGTGCTAATGGTATAGAAGATCTCCCGAGTGGATCATATACTATTGAGATCGAAGATGCTAATGGTTGTAAAGAAACGATTGTTAGAGAGATTGAAAATCAAGGCTCGGATTTAGCTATAGACTTAGATCTGAAAACGGATGATTGTGGCCAGGAGGATATTATCACCGTAACTATCACAGGCGGTACTGCCGACTATGATGTTAAATGGACTGGCCCAGTAGATGGTTCTTCTACGATTTCGGGTACTTACCTTGAAATTCCCGACCTCATTGCTGGAGAATACAAGGTCACTGTAGTTGATGCTGGAGGTTGTGAAGCCGCGAAAGAGATTGTAGTCAATACAAGCACCGTTGAATTGCTGGATATTTCTGCACTTCCAGGTGTTTGTGAAGGAACTGGAGATTTAGTGCTATCTATTAACGGTGGTAGCCCAAGCTATACACTAGAATGGGACGGCCCATCTGATGGATCTGCTACGACAGATAATGATTCTTATGTAATCAGTGAAATTCCTAGCGGTGATTACACCGTTTCATTAACAGATGCTAATGGCTGTACTGATATCGAAACTTTCACCCTGAATAATGGGGAAGGTGTACAAATTACAGTTATCCCTACGGATGGCGATTGTTATCAAGAAGGCTCTATTTTCGTTGGAATGGATGGTGGTATTAAGCCTTATCGAATCGAATGGGACGGCCCAGAAGATGGCAATTTCGAGACTGATGCAATTGAATATGTAATCAATGATTTGGAAGAAGGTATTTATACCATTAGTGTTCTAGACGAAGGAGGTTGTATTGATACGAAAGTGGTTACTGTAAATGGCTTTGCTACAGATCTTAGTGCTACGATCGAAGGTACTAGCGGAGACTGTGGCTCAGTAGGTAGCATTGAACTAGAGATTAGCGGAGGGCAAAGCCCGTACGTGATTAACTGGTCAGGTGCTTCTACAGGAAATACCACAGCTGAAGCTGGAACCACCACGATTGACGATTTGGGTAGTGGAACCTATGCTGTCGTTGTTACGGATGCCAATGGTTGTATCGTTAGCAAGGAGGTAGAGATTCACAATGGCTCCGGTTTCAGTGTTGATATTGATTCTAGTAATGGCGGTTGTGGAAGCTTAGGTTCTATTTGGGTAGAAATTAACGGCGGAACGGCGGAATACCTAATTACCTGGACAGGAACAGAGAGTGGAGCGGTTTCTGTTACTAATCCTCACTATGATATTGAGAACTTGCCTGCAGGTTCTTATGAAGTCAAGGTTACAGATGATACAGGGTGTTCTGTTACTAAAACGGTAACTATTGAAACGCCGGTAGATGATTTTGAGGCCACTATCCTCGCCATGGGTGGAGATTGTGGAGAGCCAGGAAAGATTATCATCAATATGTCTGGTGGTACCCCTGCGTATAAAATTAGCTGGAGTAGTACGAATTCTTCTGGTTCGGTGACTACCAATGGTACGAGCTACGAAATTGATGGACTACCAACAGGCATTTATAATGTAACAGTCAAGGACGACAACAACTGTACCGTCACGAAGAGCTTGCAAGTGTTGAATGCCAACAACTGGATTTCCTTGTTTATTTCTAGTACACCTGTCAGTTGTGATGGCCCAGGCTCAATCGGAGTATCTTTCAATGGCGGGGCTAGCCCATACAAAGTGTCATGGACTGGACCGGTTGACGGAGATGTTAGTATTGACAATCAGCAGTACATCATAAATGACTTGCCAACAGGTACTTATGAAGTCAGAGTTGAGGATGGAGAAGGTTGTAGCAATAGTGAAACAGTATATGTTGGCGTAGCCAATGATGATATCATCGCTGATTTCACTTATGACATGACCATGCTCAAGGTGGATTTCATTAATAACAGTTCTTCAGGAACCTATCATTGGGATTTCGGTAATGGAACGACTTCCAGCGAAAAAGACCCCTGGATAGAGTATGCTGAGCCAGGTACCTATCAGGTTTGTTTGTCAGTAACGAATGATTGTGGAACCAAGACTCGTTGTGAGTATATCGAACTGGTTGTACCTAATGATGCGGTAATTTTAGATGCGGGAGAGAAACTAGGTTCTTATGGTTCTACGGTTTATGTCCCTGTGACTATTGACAACTGTAACTTACTAGTATCCTTGGCGGGAAGCCTTGAGCTAGAAGATACAGATGTAGCCGAGATCCTTGGTGTTAGTCCAGGAGCGATTGCGCCTACTTTCAATAGTACCAACAATACCTTTAACTACTATGATAATAATGGTGTTGGTGTGACGCTTGATCCACAGGAAGTACTGTTTAATATCGTAGTTAAGTTGACCGGGTCACCAGGTGACATGTCAGCGATTTTCATCACTGATGATCCATTGATGGTTGAAGTGGGAAGTATTGCAAATGGACAACCGGTTGTGAAACCACACCTTACTTTAAGCGGTAAAGTAACTGTCACCGAGCATGCATTGGTAGAAGGTACTGTAAATAACTATAGAGGCCTGGGAATCGAAGATGCTGAGGTTCGAATCAGCAGCCAGGCGATGGAGGAGATGGAAATGACGGATGAAAATGGATACTTCTCTCTTGCTCAACTAGAGATGGGCGAAGAATACACGATCACGGCGGCGAAAGACGATAACCCAGTCAATGGACTATCTACTTTTGCTCTTTTCATCGGACAAAGATTTATTCTGGGAATGGATCCACCACAGATTTCTTCTCCATATCAGATTATTGCGGGAGATGCGAACTGTAACGGAGCATTTACCACACTGGATCTTTTTATCATTCAGCAGTTGATTATCGGAACTACCCAGGGCTTTGCAAATTGTCCTTCTTGGGTATTCGTTTCTGCTGAAAATGAATTGCCAGGTGAATTCGACGCTTACAATGTATTCCCTTACCAGGATCGATATGAAATGATGGTTGATCATGACGTAACTTCTAACTTCATTGGGGTAAAGGTCGGAGACATTCTTGGTCAAGCCGTGACAACCAATTTTGCCTCTGATGAGTTGGATGAACGAGGAATGGATGATGAGCTGGTCTTATCAGCTGTGGACCGGCCGATTGCTGCCGGAGAAACAGTGGAGTTGACTTTGAACAGTGGCAACTTTGCAGACATGGTGAGTTACCAGTTTGGAATAGATTTTGATACACAGAAACTGGAATATCAATCATTCGAAGGGTCGACCAATACTGCCTTATCTTCCGTAGCTATTGGAGAAAGTGAAGCGCAGCATGGCGGCTTGAAATTAAGCTGGTTTAGCATGGATGGAGCTGGGAAAGACCTGAGTAGTGAAGAAGACCTGTTGACTATCCGCTTTACAGCATTAACTGCTATTCCTTCTTTAGCAGAGGTGGTAGATATAAGTTCTCGACAACTGAAGATTGAGGCGGTTAATACCAGCCTAGATCAATTTGACGTAGTGTTAGAATGGCAGTCTAAGTTGACAGATGCACCGACGACTGCAGATTTGCGATTCAAGCTGTATCAGAATACACCGAACCCATTCCAAGGCAATACAGATATCCGATTTGAATTGCCTTCAAGTATGGACGCCGAAATGATTATCCATGATAACCTAGGTCGTATCATCAAGCGCATAGAAGGTAGGTTTGAAGCTGGTATGAATACAGTTGAGCTTCGTGACTTACAATTGGAAGGAGGCGTTTACTACTATACGGTAAGGGCAGGGGAGCACGTTGCGACTCGGCATATGGTTATTTTGAACTAATTTTAAACGAAGCTGTGCCTTTTTCGAATCAGCTTCGTCACAAGGATATAGTAAAGCAATGGACAAATGGGAGGAAGTTGCAGGCCCCTAGGCCTTGCAACTTCCTTTTTTGAACAAAAAGAACTGTATTTTTGTAGTGCGAACTTCAAAACGATGCCTGGATTTGAAATGAGCTAGAGTAGCCAATTTTACCCCAAAGGATCGTTTTAGAAGAGTCGCCATAAACGACGGAGGTAAAGTGTCTGTAGTCTATGGCTGCTGGATGAATCCAATAGCTTTATTGAAAACTTCCTCCTTTAATTAGTCATTATCCCAAGACGTACTATGAAGAAAACGAAGTGGCTTTTGATCATTGCACTATGTCATGTCATAGGAGCAATTGAAGGCCAGACGCTCCAACTGGCCTTGAGCAAAGAAGGTGCTCAATCCGGAGAAACAGTATTTGTCAAGATGTTGGCCGGAGAAAACTTTAGTCGTATTACGACGCTTCAATTTTCCCTTAATTGGGACCCGAACATCATCGATTATCAAGGATTTAGTGGAGAGGCGTTGCAAGGTGTGGCTTTGGGGGACAGTGATGCTGCCCAAGGGATTGCGCGATTATCGTGGTTCGCTGCCCAAGGGAGTGGCATTGACCTAGATGCTGGCACTGTCCTAATGCAATTGCAATTTAATGCCATTGGGCAGAATGGTGACTCTTCCCTAGTCACGATCACGGATGCACCTTTGAGAATTCAAATTGCGCAGGAGACAGATACGACCGGGGTGTTCAACCTCTTAGACCTGGAACAGGATACGGGTTTGGTGAAGATTGGTAATTTCTTGAATTTTACCGCGGTACCTTCCAGTGTTAGTTGTACCGGAGATACAGATGGTTCTATTGCACTCAACTTCCCAGGAGGGGCTGAGGCATATTCTTTTTCGTGGGAAGGGCCTGATTTTTCTTCTGCTGAAAAAGATATTGCTAACTTGGCGCCCGGAAGTTATACGGTAAGTATCAGCGATCAACAAGGGGCGATTGTTTTAGTAGAAACTTACACGATAGTAGAACCCGATCCGCTTGAACTTGTTAACTTTGGTATAAGCCCTCCTGACTGTAATCAGGAAAATGGCGGAATCTCGCTGGAAGTTATCGGTGGTACCCGGCCATACTCCTTCAATTACGGACAAGGCAATACACCCGATAGTGCGAGGAATGACCTAGTAGCGGGAACATATCAAATAATAATTAGCGATGATAACAGCTGTAATATTAATGCTGATCTCGAGATTCCGGAACAAGATGCGCCGGAAGTAGATCTAGGCGGAAATGTCGCCTTATGTATTGGCGGAACAACAACGCTCTCAGCCGGAGAACATAGCACCTATAGCTGGTCCAACGGCGCAAATGGCCCTACCATTAACGTAAGTACTCCAGGTACCTTTAGCGTAACTGTAACCAACCAACAAGGATGTGAAGGCACCGATGCGGTGGAAGTGACTTTTGGCGAAAGCCTTCAACTAGAGTTGCTCAATCCTTTTTTGGACGTTTGCCCGTCCGAAACCCTCCAATTGCAAATCCAGGGAGCCCCTGTTTATGAATGGATTGATACTTCTGGGACGCTGTCCGCCCTGGATATCTCCAACCCTGAAGCTAGTCCCATCTATACTACCACATATACCGTAATTGGCTCTAATGAATGTGCTACGGATACCTTGCCTGTTGAGGTAATTGTAGCTGAAACAGCCGCTGCTGCTGGGAAAGATACCTGTATTGCACCTGGAACAGAGGCTATAATCTATGCGCAAGGAGGGATTGCTTATGAATGGCAAGAGGCTACATATCCAGTGACGGACCCGAATGCCCAAAGAACCACGGCTAAGCCCGAGGAAGCTACACTCTATGTTGTTGATATATCAGATATTAATGGCTGTATCGTACGGGACTCTATGGAGGTGCTATTAGCAGCAGACCCAGTAGAAACTATCCGACGGATCAATTTGATCTCACCCAATGATGATGGGATGAATGATGTGTTGGAGTTTAGAGGAGTAGAGAAATTTGGACCTAACAAACTGGAAGTCTATAATAGGTGGGGAAGCCTAGTCTATCAAAAAGTCAATTACCAATTGGATGAAGAACGTTTTGATGGAACGAAGAATGGGAGTTTATTACCTGCCGGTAATTACTATTATGTTCTTTCCTTCACAACAGGAGATATTCGTCAAAAATTACTCATTGTTCGAGACTAACCCTGATACCCCTTTTCCCAAAAACAACAAGACATGAGAAAATTATTACTTCTTTTATCCATATGCTTCAGTTTTCAGTTGGGTGCTCAGCAATTGGCCGATCATTCTCCTTTTTTTGATGCAGGTTTTATCTGGAATCCGGCGATGACAGCTGCTTGGGACTATTGGGAATTAGGTGTGAACTACCGACAGCAGTGGACCGGGTTCGAAGGAGCACCTAGGACCGCCTCCATCAGCGTACAGTATCCTTTTTTGGATGAAAATATGAGTATGGGGGGATTCTTTATGAATGATGAAGTAGCTCCCATCACGATGAATAACATTGGCTTAAATTATGCCTATAAACTAGCTTTTGGGCCGAGAGGTACTCATCAGTTGTCTATCGGTCTTCAGGCAACACTTAGCCAATTGTATGCTGATGGCCTGGAGTTAGTAGTCAATGATGAAGGAGATCCTCTATTGCCCGATGGGGAAAATAATAAAATCACCTCGAATGCAGGGCTGGGTATTTTTTATACTTCCGTCTCAAGAGATGAATTTGAAGAGAGTTTTATTTTTGCAGGTTTAGCGGTAAATCAAGTCTTGCCCAACAATCTATTACTGGATGATTTCGGGAGTAAAGCCAATCTAAAGCGAGCGATGCATGGTAATGCGACTTTTGGTGCCCGAATTGTAGAGGGAAACCTTTTTGTCCAACCCTCCCTTTGGCTGAATTACAGCATGGTCAATATATTGAATGGAACTTTTGCTGTGATCGTTGAACAACAAGATGCCTTTTGGGCGGGGATTAATTTATCTACCAACAAAACATTAGGTATTCAAGCGGGGATGATTGTGAATGATGAATTTACCAGAGATGGGAACTTAAGAATTGGCGTAATGGGTTCTTATAATATTGGTACTTTTGGTAAATTCAGGGGAATGGGGTACGAGGCATATATAGCCTATCGTTTTGAACCCTGATCTTCTTTATTAATTATGGTTCTACGACAATTTTTGTGATTTTCAGTCAGCCTTTTAGCTGAAAGCCCTGCTTCCTTTGGTCGTGAGGTTCCCAACTAAAATACCGACTACAAAAATTGCTGGAGAAGGTAAATCATTACATGAACCTTGCTACGTTAGACAATAACCAACATCTTTTACTTAAGGTAGTTAGTGGGAGTTATGCTTACGGCTTGCAACATAAAAACTCCGATGTAGATTTGCGTGGCGTATTTGTAATGCCACAGTCTATTTTCTATGGTCTGCATCCAGTAGATCAGATCAGTGATTCCACCAATGATACTGTTTATTACGAGCTCCAAAAGTTCTTTACGCTGCTGATAAAGAACAATCCCAATATCTTGGAACTTATGCGGATACCTACGGATTGCCTGCGTTATAGGCATCCAATTATGGATAAGATAGACTTGAAACGGTTTCTTTCCCGACGATGTAGATCTACTTTTGCGGGCTACGCAACTGCTCAGATTAAGAAGGCTAGAGGATTGAATAAGAAGATTGTCAATCCAATGAGGAAGGAACGTAAATCTGTCCTTGACTTTTGCTATGTAGCACAGAACGGAGGCTCAATTCCTGTCAAGGAATTCCTGGCAGACCGGCAGTTACAACAAGCGCATTGTGGCCTAGTAAATGTCCCAAATATGCAAGGTTTGTATGCTTTGTATCATAGCGAAGAACATGCTTATTCCGGGATCATCAGAGGGGATAAAGCCAATGATATTGCACTTTCTTCTATTCCCAAGGGAGAGACCCCTATTGGGGTGTTGTTCTACAATGTCAATGGTTATTCTGTTTACTGTAAAGAATATCGGCAATATTGGGACTGGGTAAAACTAAGAAACGAAAACCGCTATGAGAATACACTGTCACATGGTAAAAGGTATGACGCAAAGAATATGATGCACACCTTTCGCCTACTCCACATGGCCGAAGAAATTGCTGCGAGGGGTGACTTCACCGTTCGCCGTACAACAGATCGAGATTTTCTTTGGAAAATTCGCCAAGGGGAATTCGAATATCAAGAATTGGTTGAAAGGGCTAATGTGAAAATACAAGAAATTGATCTTCTCTTTGATCGCTCTGACCTACCCGAGCATCCAGATGAGGCCCAACTCAATGAACTTCTGGTAGAGGTAAGGTCCACTTTTTATAGATAGTGCGCTATAGGTTTTACTACAGGTTTAGTTTGTGTGCCGGGACCAGGTGATGCTTTAAAGTATCTGTTTTTTCTAGTATCCTATAACTTTCTGATCTAGGCATTTTATCGATCATCGCCTTCAACTGCTCGGGGAGGTACGCCACTTTCCTCGTATTCAAGTCCATCCAGCATATGGTAGCCTTGCAGTAGCCAGCCAACAAACCTTGGCCATTATATAAGCCATGCTCTAAGGTTTGGAACCGATAATCATTGGATCGGCCTCCTAACTCTATATCTACACGAACTGAATCGCCTGGAAGTATTTCATGCAAATAGAACACTTCTTCATGTAAAACGGCTGGGCCAATTTGGTACTCAGCAAAGCGTTCTTGAGAGAACCCTTTGTCCGCGAAAAAACTCATTCGAGTATGTACCATGTAGGTCATATAGCTGGTGTTAGCTAAATGCCTATTGGCATCAAGATCAGACCATCGCACTTCAAAAGTTTTGATATAAGGCATCATATTGTATTTTTAAGAAGAAGTTGTGCAAACGAAGTGAGTTGCCGGCAATTTGGCTAGGCAATTGCATGGCTCAACAACTTTAGCTAGTCGGATGAAAAATAAGTAAGCTATTGCAGTTTTACGGCAGTAGTTGATTGATTTGCCAATATACTTGAGTAATTATTGCTGTAGAGGCCTAGTACTTCATCCGACATGACCTCAATACCAGAACCAATGAAGGCAAGAAATCGATGACTCCTTCTCCCAATAGTGGGAATCTTTCTTTTTCTTCTCCTTTTTTATTTATGCGACCTCCCTCTATCCAGGAGGATCACAGGCTAACCTAGAGCAAAAAGGTTTCGATTGGGTACATGCAACGGCAGCATTGATCAGCACAGACTGGCATGATGAGATGACGATTGTAGCTAGTGTTTTTGGATTGTTTGTAGTAGTCGGAATCATTCTCGGTATAGCAAAGAGCAATCCTATTGCCTATCAGTGGACTGGGGCAATCTGCCTATTACTGTTAGGACTGAATAACTATATTTATTACACACAGCATGGACTAAGCTATTGACCTCTTATGCAAAAGCTGACATTCGTCATCGTTTTATGGTGGGTTGTTGGCTTAAATTGGAAGTTATATCAAAAAGCCCATGTGCTTCCTCAATTGAGTATGAAAAAACACCTCGACCTATTTCACCTTATTGCAGTCTTGCTACTGTTTATTTTACCAGCTTGTAGTTCTGCACCTCAAGAAGAGCCTACCCACAAAAAATGGTATAAAGGCAATTTACACACTCATTCCTACTGGAGCGATGGAGATGAGTTCCCAGAAGTGATCATGGATTGGTACAAATCGCACGATTACCAATTCTTGGCATTGTCGGATCATAATATTTTAGCGGAAGGAGAAAAATGGATCGACATTCGGCCGGATACACTCTTTCGGCTAGCCTTTGAGTCGTACTTGAAAACCTATGGTGAGGAGTGGGTGGAGTACCAAGTAGATACAGGCCAACTGAAAGTTAAGCTTAAAACACTAGAGGAGTATCAACCCTTATTTCAAGAAAAAGAACGCTTTCTAGTTCTTCCCTCAGAAGAGATTACGGACATGTACGAGGGGAAGCATGTACACCTCAATGCCACTAATATTCAGGAGCTAATTGAACCACAAGGGGGAGAAAGTTTAGCTGCAACAATACAAAATAACATTGATGCAGTGATTGCACAAAGAGAACGTACCGGAGAGCCGATTATGGTACATGTAAATCATCCGAATTTTTTGGATGCGATTAGGCTAGAAGATATGCTTCATCTAAAAGGTGAACGTTTTTTTGAAGTCTACAATGGGCATCATAGAGTGCAGAATGAAGGTGGGATCTATGGGCTTTCTACAGAAGCGATGTGGGATCTAATTAATATCTCATATGTTAATGAAGGCAAGCCTTTAATGTTTGGATTGGCGACAGATGATGCGCATAATTATCATCGGACGGGGAAGGACTGGAGTAATGCTGGGCGAGGTTGGGTAGAAGTACGCGCAGATAGTTTGACGCCAGCAAGCTTGATTGCAGCCATGGAGGCAGGAGACTTCTATGCATCTACGGGGGTTAGTCTAAAGCAATTAGAGTTTGATGATAATGTTTTGAAAGTAGGTGTGAATGCTGAGGAAGGAGTCACTTATACTTTTTCATTTCTGGCCTATAAAAAAGGATCTGATAAAGTAGAAATTGTTTTGACTACGGAGGGAGAAAGTGCTTCGCTGGAATTGCAAGAAGATTGGCTATTTACCAGATGTAAAATAACCTCTTCTCAGTTGCAGGAGAATCCCATTGAGAATCTCCTCTATGAAATGGCTTGGACACAGCCGTTGCAATTTCAATAGGGCGAAATAATAGAAGCGGAAATAGTTTATCTCAATAGCCAGCTAAAGGTGGCTTGTGGAGGTTGGGGAATCTGTGCCTTTTCTTCAGGCATATTGGCTTTTCTTCGTTTTAATTCCAATCGCAAACTTTGCTCTCCGGTTTGCATCGCCCAATGGTGGTTTGCGGAAAAGAGTGGTTTAAGTAGAAAGGAGAAATAGCGTAAAATGGGCTTATTGGCGGCTACTCGCCAGTCGTAAGTGATAAGACAGGCACCATCAGTTGTTTGTTCAAAAGTCCAGGTTCCTTCTCCTTGCAAGTCCCCAAAAGCTTCAATAGAAAAACCATGTGGGTAATCTTTGGCAACCAGACGGGATTGCCAACGTAAGGTATAGGGGAGCCAACCTTTGGTGTAAAGAGATACTTCTCGTCCAATTCCTTCTGCATTATTAGGTTTAGTCGTCATCACTTCAAGGTAGACAGCCGGCCACCAACGGGGGAGTTGTTCCGCCGCTTCTAGAATATCGTAGACCTCTGCGGGGGTGGCTTGGACTTTCCAATGCGTAACAAAATGATAGCGATTACTTTTCATGACATCTGCTTATGGAACTAATTGAATCGTGCATTTGTATTTTTACCAAGGACATTTATTGCTCATCTTTCAATCTTGGTAGTCATGTAATACTGCATTTCTCTTCCGAGTAATTGTACTAAATTAGATCAGAATAGCCTTTCTAGTATATATACGGGTTAAATCCGATGATTGGATTTAAAGCTATTAAGGTATAGGCTGATATCTTTTCATTATATCATAATTCAGGCTGCCTGACAGAACGCAGTCTTCTAATATGATTCTCTGGTAATTGTGGTGATTTAAAGCCAAATTTTTGGGTGAAAATGCTGCTTCCTGTGGTCGAGAGTTTCCCAGCTAAAACCCTGCCTTGCTTTTTGGCTATTCAGACCTACCAAAATTACCAGAGAAAGTATAATAGTATATCATGAGTTTGTCACGAAAGTATGGACGAACCTACCACTATCCCTTTTCCCCAGGAACCACTAGCGATGATCGCATTAACTCGGTTTATTGGGAAGAGGTAAGTGCACTATCTGAGGTAGTTCATACTGAAAAGTTAGATGGCGAGAATACTTGCCTGAATCAATACGGCGTCTTTGCTCGCTCGCATGCTGCCCCAACTCGACACCCTTGGGCGGCTTACCTAAAAGAGAGATGGAATTTGATCAAGAATGATTTAGGGGAGCTAGAGGTTTTTGGTGAAAACCTTTATGCAATCCATTCCATCCGATATGATGACTTAGGACATCACTTTTTTGTTTTTGCGATTAGAGAACTGGATCGCTGGTTGTCCTGGGAAGAAGTCAAGTTTTATGCTGAGCTGTTGGAATTCCCAACTGTACCAGAAATCATAAAGATTCAACCTACGGAAAGAGACTTATTTGAAGAGCAGGTTTTAGAAATAGTTAAACAAGGGAGTACTTTCTTATCTACCGATGTACAAACTGGTCAAGCTTGCCGAATGGAAGGCGTGGTGACGCGTGATGTAGAGGCTTTTGCGGTAGCTGATTTTCGGCAACATGTGTTCAAGTATGTACGTAAGGATCATGTAAAAACAGATGAGCACTGGACTCGCCGATGGCAGAGAGCTCCTTTAAAATGGGAAAAGCCATGTGGAGATTAACAACAGATATGAAATGGGAGAGTCTTCGCGCCACCTTCGGCTGGATTCGAGACATGGAGGGGGTGCAGCAAGACCCTATCTTCCATGCGGAGGGAGATGTAGCTACTCACACACGGATGGTTTGGGAAGCCTTATTGGATCTTCCTGAATATCAAGCACTGGGCGAACAAGATCAGCAGATTATGCAGGCAGCTGCGCTTTTGCATGATGTAGAAAAACGTTCTACTAGCATACGAAATGAACAAGGCAGGATTTCTTCCCCTAAGCATGCGAAGAAAGGCGAGTACACTAGTCGTCAAATTCTCTTTCGGGAGGTGCCGGCTCCTTTTGAAGTTCGTGAGCAGATTGCCAAGCTGGTCCGCTATCATGGTTTGCCTTTATTGATATTTGATAAACCCAATCCACAACAATACCTATTGAAGGCCAGTCTTGAAGTCAATACAAAATTGTTGGCGCTATTGGCGAGGGCTGACGTGTTGGGGCGGATCTGCGAGGACCAGAAAGAGCTATTGTATCGGATTGAGTGTTTTGAGGCATTTGCTATAGAACAGCAATGCTGGGGGCAGGCTTATCCCTTTGCAACGGATCTGGCTCGCTTTGACTATTTCCAAAGGGAAGAAGGTTTTCCTGCCTATGAGCCTTATGACAATACTTGGCCCGAAGTCGTGTTGATGGCTGGCCTGCCTGGAATGGGTAAGGATACATACATCCAAACTCATCTAAAGGAATGGCCCGTCATCTCTCTGGATAACCTCCGTAGGAAATACAAAGTTAATCACCGAGATGCCAAAGGGAATGGTCGCATTATACAACTAGCGTTGGAGGAGGCTAGAAAACATCTTAGAAATCGGCAGCCCTTTGTATGGAATGCTACGAATCTGACGAGAAGTAACCGGGCTCGACTCGTTGATCTCTTTACCACTTACAAAGCTCGAGTGCGAATCGTTTATGTTGAGGTGCCTTATCAGGATTGGCAACAGCAGAATAGCCAACGTCAATATGCTGTGCCCTTTTCCGTGCTGCAGAAAATGCTGAAGAAGTTAGAAATGCCTTCTGTTTCGGAAGCTCATTTGGTAGAGTATGCGATCAAGGATTGATAGCAACCTCGCTCTTCATGATCAAATAATAAGCAGTGAGTATGAACCAACTAGCGTCTATTTTCTTTATGTATTCATTGATATTAAAGTGGAAAGGAAGTTGAGGCATTTTAGCCATTCTAGATCTACTGATGTTTGATAAACGTTGTAGGAATAGATACGATATGGAAATGGATCTGAATTATTGGAACCAGGCGATTAGCTGGGGATTATTTGTTTTAATTTGGGTAGTGCAATTGGTACACTACCCAAGTTTTCGGTATATCGACAAAGATAAGTTTACAGCTTTTCATCAACATCACACTAAGCGCATTTCCATTATCGTATTGCCTTTGATGCTCTTGGAGTTGGGGTTGGCGGGAGTACTAAGCATAACCTCCAATTTTCATTGGCATTATTTAGTACCATTGATTCTGGTTCTTCTGATTTGGGCCAGCACCTTTTTACTTCAGGTACCTGATCACAATGAATTGGCGACTGGCCATAATAGGGAAGTATCGGATCGCCTAGTCCGAACCAACTGGATGAGAACCATTCTATGGAGCTGCAAAGCTTGGTGGCTCTGGTGGTTTACTTCCTTATAACTATTCCTTGGGCTCTTCTTCGATTTTTGGAAGGTATAGGTACATGCCAGCTATTCCTGTCATTTCGTCGAGGTGAGCTACAAGCCTTCGGTCGGAAGTAGTAGCATGTAGATGAAGATGGGAATCGTGATGTGTAAATACGCCAGGAGTCGGGCCGTAAAAGCCTAAGATTTCTGTTGGGGTATTTTTCCAACCACTACGCATACCCGCTTGCTGATGTTTAGCATGAGTGTGTTCGTTGTCATTGGGATCCCAATCGATAACGTGCCAACTCACCATTTCTGGTCGCCCTTTTAGCAAAAAAGGGAAAGCATGTTCTGTATCAATACCCGCTTCAACAGCTGATTGGACCAGAAAGGGCTCCAATTTTGTTAGTTCATCAATTGTTGGCGGTAAGGGAATGGAGTCCCACGCAGAAACTTCCGCATAGACCAGAAGACTTGCACTCTTGCGAAATCCGTCATAGGTAGCTAAGCCACTTCCTGCTACCGTAGTTAGGAAAGCTTCGCTATTCCACACCATGATCTCTCCTTTTAGTCCTTCGGCGGCACCCAAAGCATAGAGGTTCGGTTTATCGCCTAGGGTTGCTAGGTTGAGCTTGGCAGCAATATCACCTTCTTGCATGATCTGGCGTAGGGTTCCAGCTGATTCAACGGGTATAATGTGGGCTGGCTTTTCTTCTTGGCAAGCCAGCAATACTGAAAATAATAGGGGAAGTAAATGTCTTGATTTCATAAGTGTTGAACATATGGTGCAGCATAAAGGCCGTTTACCAACAAATTTTAATGTATGTCAATAGTATTGGGAAGCTACAATATGGTCGCTTATGGAAGAGATTGATCTGTACAGGGGTAAATGTAAAGGTTAATTTGCGCTTTTTGAGCTTTTATCGAAGAAGAGTGTCCATTGGTGTCTAAAAACTAACTTTCTAACACCGAACTTGTTCTTTCTTCATGTTTTTTTTGAAAGAATATGTATTTTACTGATAATTCTTATTTGTATTCATAGATAAGAATCAATAACGCCATTCTTTCTGTATATTCGGACTAGCTATATAAAAGAATAGGAAAAAATAGATAGAGGTTGTAACGAACCAATAATTTCTAGTATGTACTAATTACAAAGTCAGTATTGATTAAAGTCCACTCCCCACCACCTATTGTTTTCATACTCAATTAGTAATTTATCCTTTTAGCTAGCCAGTAGTGAATTCTAACAACCCCTCAATTTTAAGAGGAAGGAGTATTAACGAAATGGAACTGATTTTTTAGGACCTCCTATCGGAGCCATGGATCGTCAGTTGTACCAGTCCCGTATATCTAGTGATCAGGTAGGACTAGTCCCACTGTGTACAAGTTAGCTTATCTGTAGCGATTGAGGTTTCTTTATATTTTATGGGATGATCCAGTAAATGTCAGTGTATCCAATGAAGACATCTATCAGCGACGAATAACCATAACAGATAGGAAATAAACCATTTCATGAGAGCAGTGATTATTGATGATGGCCCAAAGAACCACACCCTTTTGAAAGAACTCCTGATCCTGTGTGATCAAAGAGTCGAAATCGTTGGCTCAGCTTATGATATTGAACAAGGGATTTTGATGGTGAAGGAGCTGCAACCAAACCTGATTTTTCTGGATATAGAATTCCCTGCGGAGCGCTTGGGGTTTGAAGTATTAGACGCTTTAGCGGATTCTAACTTCCAGGTTATTTTTATCTCAGGGCATAAGAAATATGGGGTGAATGCAGTGCGGTTTGGTGCATTAGATTATCTATTGAAGCCCATTGCACTAGATCGCCTCAAGGAAGCCTTACAAAAAGCAAGGCAAAAACACAATGCAAATGCCACTACGCAGATGCAATTTGAGGTTCTGCTTGAAGCTTTTCATCGTTTTAATGAAAAGAAATTGCCCAGCCGAATTGGCATATCCACACAGGATGGAATCTTCTTTAAAGAAGTCAAAGACATCATTCGATTGGAAGCGAAAGAAAGTTATACCAATATCATATTTACGCCAGGTCAAAAGGGGATTCTTGCCTCCATCAACCTGGGGGAGTACGAAGAACAATTTAAGTCTTATCCAGAATTTATGCGAGTTCATCGGTCAAGCATGGTAAATCTCAATTATGTAGACGTATATGTGAAATCTGATGGGGGATATCTAAAATTGAAGAATGGAGAATCGGTGGACGTTTCTAAAAAGTATCGAAATGAACTCATTCAAAGGTTGTCTAACATATAACCTTCTCCTATAGTTTTTGCGGCACTATCTGGAGCTAGCTAGCGCCACAAAACCAGAAGAATTGCAAGAGAATCTAATACGATTGGATGATTTTAGGTAGAAAAAATAGTGATTACAAATTGTAACGGTTTGCAGTCTGCTGATTACAATTGTATTCTCTTTGCTCTCTAGATCTTAATAGCACAAGTCAAAACGGAAAAGGCTGATTCCTTAGTGTAGAAATGCAGGAGTAAGGAGTTATGCCTTATTGTTAGAGAAATAATATCTAATCCTTCTTAACCAGGGTCAGGGCGTTTTCTCGACAACAAGCATCTCGCTTTACCGCGCCTTGCTCTAGATGCCTATGTATGAGCAGTAAAGTTTTTTTGATGCTACCGGACGACGTATAGCTGACCCCTACTTTAAACACTATGAAGCAAGCTAAACTAGAGAAATTCTATTACGATCCGTTTTTAGTGCGACTACTATTACTTTTCTATGTTTGGGGCCTATGTTTTTTATTGTTAAAACATATCGGGTTCAATTCATCTACTTCATCTATTGTTCACAACCCGCAAAACGCTAAGACACTGGCAAATTTTGGCTACCAGGAGGGTAATCTTGATCATTTATCTGAGGTTGCAATCAATCCTTCGTTCTGGCAAAATAGGTCAGAGTATCCTTATCGGAGTTCGATCCAAACTAGTAATATAGATTGGGGGCTTTTCGGGAATTGGTCCTACCTCCTGCCATTGCTGCTAGGGGGAATATTGGTTTTCCTCTTTTTTAGCCGACAGCAATATCTAGAGCGAACAATTTTGGAAATGAGAAAAAAGGAGGTAGAGTATTTAGATGCTATGTCGAATCAAAAATCAGCACTTTTAAGAGCTCGAATTCATCCACATTTTCTTTCCAATAGCATGTCTGCCATCGGCTCTTATATCCTGGCGCAATCTCCTCTCAAGGCTTACCAGTATCTGCAAAATTTTTCCAAATTAATGCGTGAAATCTTAGAAAAAGGAGCAGAGCCCTTTCTTCCCCTGGAAGAAGAATTGCTGCTGTTGGATACCTTTCTAGAAAGCCTGGCACTACCGCTGGCAGAGGGAAAACTGAAATGGGACTTTCATATCGATCCTAGGCTAGATCGTTCAACGATATTATTACCGACTATGGTTCTACAGCCTTTTATCGAAAATGCAGTTGAGCATGGCATCAAACCGAAAAAGGGGCGAGGAACAATAGAAATTAAGATCAACAAAGTGGAAAATTTTATGATCTGCACCGTCGAAGATGATGGTGTTGGGAGAAGAGATAAAAAGGGGACTACAAAGGACGGTCATCAATCATTGTCAACAACTATTACAAAGGAAAGAGTTCAGTTGCTGGGAGAGACTAAAGGAGTTGCTGGGACTCTGGAGATCTTCGACCTGAAAGATGCCCAAGGGAAGGCTAAAGGAACTAGGGTGGTGATGAAGTTACCATTGATCTGGGCTGCGGCTACCTGATCCGTTGGTAAGTGGCGAGCGAGGGGTAGGTTGGATGGAATGGAGGAAACTGACCAGAGACTAAAGAAATCCTACAGTTTAATAAATTGAGGTTTACTTTCAATAGGAGGGCCGGTAACTTTAAGTGATACCATTGATACCTTACTCATGATAGCTCCTGCCACTATTCCCAATACTATTTCTTTGGCTATTCTGCCATTTCAAAATAGTACTCAGCAAGCTGAAATTGATATGTTTTGTAGCGGCTTGCGGATGGACCTCATTACAGATTTATCCCGATTTCGGTCATTCCACCTTATCTCATATGACATCATTCCTTCTGAACGACCTGATCGGCAAGGCATTGAGCCGCTTATTGCCAATTTGCAACTAGATTATTATGTCAAAGGACTGGTAAGGTTTCACACAGACAAGCTTTACTTTAATCTGCAATTGATAAATGCTGCAGATCAGCGGTTAGTCTGGGCTGAGAAATTCAGTGGCCCGTTTGAAGAGTTGTTTCAGATTCAAGAAGAAATGGTGGAAAAGATTGTGGTTTCGCTACAGCATTTTGTGGATACAGACCTCCTAGCTGCAATGCGCCGAAAACCATTGACAAATCTGAATGCTTATGAGTGCTGGATTAAAGGGTTTCAGGAAGTGAAGAAAGGCTCTTTGAGTGCTGATGAAAAAGCCCGATCCTATTTTCAACAAGCGATCGAACTCGATCCTTACTATGCACGGGCTTATACCGGCATGTCTCTGACCTATTTTAATGAATGGAGTTGTCAGCTTTGGAGTAGATGGGAAGTGAGCCAATTAGGAGCCATGGAATGGGCAAAAAAAGCGCTGGAATTGGATGAATGGGATCACATCAGTATGACCATTATAGGGCGGCTTTATTTGTATAATGAAGAGTATGACAGGGCAGAACACTATTTGCGAAAGGCACTTCGAACCAATGCAGGCGATGCTGAAAATCTAATTCAAATAGCTTGCGGCTTGGCTTTTCTAGCTTATCCGCAAGAGGCCTTCCGGCTGTATGAAAAAGCTTGCCAGTTGAAACCCATTGATGATGCCTTTTTGGGGGCTGGCGCTTTTATACTATTTGAATTGGGACGTTTTGAGGATGCCATTCAACTGGGGGAGCGACAGGTTTCTGGAAATGGCTGGGTAGATTTTGCAGCTATCATGGCTGCCGCTCACTACTATCTGGGGGACTATGAAAAGATGGAGGCCTGTTGGAATGATTATATCGATTGTTTTCGAGATAAGATAAAGCAAGGTAAAGCTACTACCTCTGAGGAAGCGCTGCGTTGGACAATCGATGTGAATCCTTATAAATCCCAAACTTATCTCCGCAAATTTTGGGATTACATAGGTGAGGGTAAAAGAAAATTGAAGAAAGACACAAAACCTTCTGCTACAGCCTATAATCACTTTCGGAAAGAAGGAGCCTTATGGGCGATTCAGTTTGAAGAAATGCAGGCCCAACTTCCAGAGATTAAGGGGTTTCATGATATTTCTAAGTTACTAGCCACTCCCTATCACGGAATTCATTGTACAGATTTGATGCGTGTCGCCTTGGTCCAAAAAGGAGAGCCTGTTTTTGATGAACAAGCGAAAAAGAACTATCAAAAGCGAATCACTGAATTGCAAGCTGCCATAGAAGAGGCAGACCAATTGCAGCATACTGAAGACCTGGAAAAACTACGCAGAGAATATGAACAAATCCTTGACCACTTATCCCAATCACTGGGAGTGGGTGGCCGAACCCGAAAGGTGTCGAGTAGTGTCGAAAAGGCGCGTACGGCGGTCACCTGGCGAATTAGGAGTGCTATCAAGAAGATAGGACAAGTGCATCCAGCCTTAGGTAAACATCTGAAGATTTCTATCAAGACGGGCTTGATTTGCGAATATGCTCCAGAAAAGGAACTCAACTGGTTGGTGGCGTGATTTCCAAGAAATTAACTGCTGTGAGGCGACTGAAAATCCAACCCTCACAATGTGAGTTGGAGACTTACGCTTAAAGGGTGAAATATGATTCAATAACCCTTAAAAAGCTAATGATGCCAACACCAATTGAAATTTTATTAGATCCGATTTCCCTTATTGTTATTGCGATGTACTTAGGTTTAATGATTTGGGAGAGTATTTTTCCTGCTCGTCAATTGCCTGAAGTTCGATTTTGGAAACTAAAGGGCCTGGCCGCCTTTGCAGTATTTTTCTACCTCTCTTCTTATTTACCTTTATGGACAGATCCTTACTTGGAACCTTACCGCCTTTTTGATCTTACTTCCTTAGGTAAAATTGGCGGAGCAACGGTTGGTTTACTCGTGTACGAATTAGCCTTATACGTTTGGCACCGGGCGATGCACAGTTCTGATTTTTTATGGCGAACCTTTCATCAGATGCACCATTCTGCGGAGCGTATGGATACCTATGGTGCTTTCTTCTTTAGTCCAATGGATATGATTGGTTTTACACTTCTGGGTAGTGCTTGTTTTGCACTCTTGATAGGACTCAGTCCCCAGGCTATCACCATTGTTTTATTGACTACGAATTTTCTTGCCATCTTTCAACATGCCAATATCAAGACACCAGCTTGGGTCGGATATTTAGTGCAAAGACCGGAAAGCCACACTATTCACCATGGGCAGGGAATTCACCGGCACAACTATTCTGATCTGCCCATTTTCGATATCCTTTTTGGGACTTTTGACAATCCCCAAGGCTACGAGGTAGAGACCGGATTTTACCATGGGGCTTCCGAAAAAATTGGGGATATGCTACTGTTTAGGAATATATCCGATACTTCTGAAGAAAATGAGAATCCGCTAAGAACTATTGGTCAATATGAAACTACAGAAGGATAGGTTTATGGAAAATGTAACCGTGTTAGACCCAATACAAGTTCGAGAACTTGAGCACAGTGAGATTCAATATTGGAAAAGGTACTATCAAAGGCAAACACCCTTTACAAGTTATGCGAATGTTATGGCTGGGGGGATGGCCTTTGCCGTGCCCAGTTTGCCTATCCTCGCCATGAATCGGGTAGTAGGTTTAGGTTTGGATAGAGAAATTATGACAGCTGATCTGAAGGATATTATCGCCTTCTATCGAGCTGCAGGGGTGAACCGATTTTTTATTCAGCTTACCCCCCCGGTCCTTGATGAAGAGCTGCGGCAGAAGTTGACATCCAATGGATTTCGCCACTACAATAACTGGACAAAACACTACAAGGAAATAGATGAATATGATTATCCGATGCCTAATACAGACCTTAAGATATCACCCTTACCAGTAAGGTCAGCAAGGGAATTTGGTGAGCTTATTTGTGACTGTTTTGGCTGGAATTACCCAGGACTTGATCAATGGCTCAATAACTGTATAGGGCAATCAGCTTATCAACATTATAGTGTGAATGTAGGGGGCGAGATTGTGGCTGTAGCAGCTTTGCATGCAGCAGATAAGTATGCCTCTATGGCTTTTGCTGCGACCCGCCCTTCTCACCGGGGGCTGGGGATCCAACAAGCATTGCTCCTAAAGCGCATCAGGGATGCCCAGCAACTAGGTTGTCGATACCTGGTGAGTGAAACGGCAGAAGATAAACCAGGAAAACCAGTGACAAGTGCCCGGAATATGCAAAGAATGGGATTTCAAATCGCATATCAACGCCAAAACTGGATTTTTGAATTCTAGTACCCCGTACTAGTTCCAACCTTTAAAATGAACTATTAATGGAAAAGCATCTTTTCGAAAAAGAATTCTATCTAACAGATGGGGGATTAGAAACAACTCTGGTCTTTCATTATGGAATTGAGTTGCCTCATTTTGCCGCCTTTACGCTTTTGCAGTATCCAGCGGGGAGGACAGCTCTGGAACGGTATTATCTACCTTACTTGCAGTTGGCACAACGATACAATACCGGGTTTATATTGGAAACTCCTACCTGGCGAGCCAATGCTGACTGGGGCTTCAAACTAGGATACAAGCGGGGAGAATTGGTGGCCATGAATCAACGTGCAGTACGCTTTGTCCGTGCTATAGCTTCTGCTAGTATTGAACAAGATATTCCAGTACTGGTTAGTGGAAATATTGGACCCAGAGGGGATGGATATGTCGCAAAGGAGGTTATGCTTCCAGTGGAAGCCGCTCAATATCACGCCTTACAAATGGAGGCTTTTGCTAGAAGCAAGGTTGATGTAGTAACTGCTTTGACGATTAATTATTCCGATGAAGCGATTGGCATTGTGCAGGCCGCCGCCGCTCATGCCTTACCCGTGGTAATCTCTTTCACCGTAGAGACCGATGGGCGTTTGCCGAATGGTGAGTCATTGCGAGCTGCCATAGAGCGTACAGATCAGGTGACTAATAGATATGCTACGCATTATATGATCAATTGCGCACACCCTACACATTTTAGACATCTCTTTGATGTCAAGGAATCATGGCTTCACCGCATTAAAGGAATCCGGGCCAATGCCTCCACTAAGAGTCATGCAGAACTAGATGAGGCTACTTCTTTAGATGCTGGGGACCATCAAGACTTGGCAGCCTCCTATGAGCAATTACGTGCCTTGTTGCCCCTACTTCAGGTAGTAGGAGGGTGTTGTGGGACAGATCATACCCATATTGAGCATATTTGTAATCACATGAGTCTGTCCGAAACGACGGTCTAAAGAAAGTATTGATCTTTTTATAAGGAATTGGGGTGTTGGTCGTAATAGATCAACATCCCAATTTTTATTTAGCCTAAACTGAAATAGCCTAGAAAGCAGTGCTAGTCCTTCTCTGTGATGTCTTTCTCTTGCTTCACACTAACATCGACCTTACGTCAAAATAGCCTTCCCTCACTCAAAACAAGCTTTCATGGGTTGAAATAGTTAGTTCATGAATTTGGCCTGGATTGACAAGGCTTTTCTATCTACTTTTGAATTGTACGTAAGACATTCCATTTACAAAATTGCTAGATAAGAAGCTTCTCACTCTCCACGGAGTGGCAGCCTTAAGATCAGGTGCACATGATTCTTAGGGAATGGAGTGCTTTCCCTCTTCGGAGGATTGCAATTAACCATTTTTCAAACATGATCTGTACGAGTCAACTGGCTTTACAGTTCCCTAAAATCTATTGTGTCATGAAAAAAGATCAAAAGAATATCACGATCAAAGACTTCTCTAATTTAGAATTGAATGTAAACGAGCAGAAGCATGTGAAGGGGGGAGAGGAGATTGTAGAAGAAGATATAATCGAGTAAGGACTTGTTGAAGTTCATATATTCCTAAAGGGGGCTACAATCTTAGTCAGCCCCCTTTTTCATCTTTTGAAGTTTTGCTAGTAGCCACGCTTTTGCATGTAGCGATTTCTCGCCATTTATGGCTTGCTGTAATGAAGCTGCTTCTGAACTAGTCAATTTAGGTCCTCTAAAATAGCCAGCTAGGATTTTTGCATAATGATGAAACTTACTGAGTCCAGCAATTTGCTTCTGGGGGTACGTTTTTTCACGCGATAATTTTTTTTCAAAAGCGTCGATATGAGACTCGAATCGTTCATCTGTCCCAAGTTCATCTTTTTGATAAGCATCAAAAAGAATTTGAGTTATAAGAACTCGAATTCGTAGGGAGAAAACGGTATAAGCTTTTGTATGCTGAGCTAGTTGTTGTGCCTCTTTTATAGTGCTAGGCATACCACGTTTATGACTTATCATTAACTTCCCCCACTCGATTCCATCTTGTTGCATCACTTGAGGGAGTCGTTTTCCATGCGTTGCTAAAAAATTTATCGCATAGTCAAATTTTTTCTGCTGACAAGCTGTGGTCAAAATATTAGCGTAGGAATGAGGTGTGATCAGGCCATTTTCGAGAACGATACCCTCATCTACAGCTAGCTTATTAAGTAAAAATATTTGATCTAGAATTTTTATCTCTCCGGCTCTCTTTAATCTTGCTCCTTCATTGACCAAAAGCAAATATATCGTTCGTTGATCTTTAACAGGGATATTGGTAAGTATTTGCTTAAACAAGATTCCTAATTTCTCAAATCGATCTATGCTTGGAAATTTCACTGTTTGATGATATTGCCGATAGAATTTAGTGGCAGGAAGTTGAGTGCTAGTATCTGGGGTTTGTAGGTACCAAGGATTGGGAAGTTTTTTTTCACTCAACTGGCGTGTCCATTCTAATATTTCCATAGCATTCCTTGCCTTAGAAAGCGTATAATATTGATCGAGATATGAATCAATTTGTAAAAAACTACTTTGTTTATCTAGGTCCCCACTTTTGGGATTGATCACTTGTGTTTTCAATTGATTGTACTTGATTAGGTCTAAGAGGTCTTGTGTTGATTTAATTTCGCGTGTCTCAAGTCGATTAATTTTGTTATTAATGAGTTTGACTTCTTTTTCTGTAGAAGATTGCCTGTTTTTTTTTACTGCTAGAAGAAGGTCCGCCTGGATTTCGGGATTAGTCTTTACATAGCGATGAACTAGAAATTCTTCGATTGCGATCGACAGTTTAGAGAATAGATTTAGGAGTTCTTTTTCATGATATTCTTTAGTAGGGTGCAGCTTTTTATACAAATGGAGTTTGGTGAGCTTTTGGGAAGTAAAATTGGGGTGGAAGCCACGCAAAATGGTGAAAAGTTCATATAGCTTTTTGTTACTATTAGCCCAACCAGGCTTAAGCCATTTATTAAATTCCGATAGTTCTTTTTTACTGAGTGATTTTAGATTCTGAATGGCTCGGTATGATAGCATATTCATGAATGATATTCAGTAGAGGATGTATTAAAATAATCATTTTAATTTAAGGATGTATATGATGCTTATTGACTGATTTTTAACTAGTAAGAACTTACCAGAAGTTCTTTTTTTTGTGGATATTCAAAAATGTGTGTTTGTTTTTTTCTCAACTTATCGACTTCTTTGTTTTTAATAAAGCACGCCTGAAAAACCAACAACAAGCCCTTTCTTTTAAAGCACCTAATACTTTAATGTCAAAAGTATTATTACTAAACCTATGCTCCGTGTGACAAAAATAACAAAAAATACGTGATAATTTTTTAGGAAATATTTAGAGATAATCCATTGATAAAGAAATTTCTATTGTTCTAGGGTTTTCTAGTTGATTAGGAAAATTGTTTTTTTGTCTTCGTTTTGTCTACTCTAGCTTCCGTATATTTAGTAAACTTAAAAAGTTTGTTTTGATAATTATCTTGCCCGGTGTGATCAGCCGGGTTTTTCAAAAGATCTTTTAGTTTATACTCCCTTTTAATTTAGGGAGCGTTTTTCAATGTTTCTTCTAGCGTGACAACGTTGTTGAGACATGCGCTATACAAATTGCAGGCCTGCTCTTTTAGAGAGATATTGCTTTAATATACGTATTTCTATTGAGATTAAGCCTCATGTGTCGTTTTTAGAAAATAGAATTAAAACAGTTGATGATAGATCACAGGGATTTCAATATTACTAGATCTACCAACATTGTGTACTCTCCTTGAGAACCCAACAACGCTGCTACTACTTAAGACGCCTCCTCTTTGGAAAGAGGGAGTAAAACATTATTCCCTTTAAGGTATAGTGCGGGGATAGAATAGGTTGCTTAGCGGCCTGCTTTGTTCTTGCAGTATACCTGTTATATTTACCTGCTGCTTCGTTTCTTCATCTTATATTGTGGGTGTAGTTGCTATTTTTCTTTTGGATAGATTTTCTCGGAATACAAAAATTGTTAGAAAACCTTGAGTGCTAGCATTCGTGCTTAGATGTGAGTAAAAAAAGAGCTGCCGTAACACGCAAACGGCAGCTTCTGTTGTCAAAATTGATCTATGGTAAAACGCATATTAGTGGCATAGGATACAGCTACTCCTATCAAGAAGTAGAAAAGCGGGAAACACGCTCATTCAGAAAAGATTAAGCTTTTCCAAAACTCGGTTTCCCATCTTCATTTAGCGGACAAGGGTGACATCCCCCTTGAAAATTAAGTTAACACCGTCAATAAATTCTATTTCTGCGGTATAGACATATACACCTGGATTCACCAATTTACCTTTGTGGCGACCATCCCAACCGAATTGAGGGTCGTTAGGCTGGAATTCTTTCATCTCCATGAGCAGTTCCCCCCACCTGCTAAAGATCTGGAAAGAACGGATATTAGCCACCTCTCCACTGGCATTGATGAAAAAGGAATCGTTACTACTATCGTTGTTAGGGGAAAAGACATTCGGGATAAAAACATTCCTAGGTTTTCCTACTAACACATCTACATAATCAACGGCCTCACAACCGTCTTCATCAATCACAGTCACTTTATAGGTCGAAGAATAGAACGGGCGCACCGTCGGATCTGGACAATCCGCACACTCCTCAATGAACTCTCCTTCCCAACTGTAGCCGACCACTGGGAAATTGGGAATAGCCTCCAAATCCACATACTCGCTCAGATCGATCTTGAGGTCTGGCCCTGCATCTACCAACAATTCAGGAGGTTCTGTTACACTTGCTTTTTGACTATACAGACATCCGTTGGCATCTTGCACAGTGACAGTATATTCGCCTGCAGCTAAGCCACCAAAACTACGGGTTGGATAGAAGATATCTTCTTTAATTGCATGAAGGTAGGGGGGAGTACCTCCACTTGAATTGATATTCAATTGCCCTTCGGCAAATCCATAACAAATATTGTCGATGACTTCTGTGGTCAGGCTGAGTGGGGGAGGGGTGTTGATTTGAACACATTCCGTGACAGCACAGCCTATTGCATCCGTTACGGTAAGACAGTATTCTCCTGCGGTAAGCCCGTCCACGGAGGGGGTGTTGGCTCCATTACTCCATTGCACCTGAATACCTTCCAGGTTGTTTAATAAGGAAAAGGAGGCAGCTCCATCAGATTGGTTTACGCAGGAGGCATCTGTCTTGTCAAGTTCAATTTCTGGTAAAATACCTTTGCTTACCAGAATGTCTTTCTGTGCACGGCAACCATTTACATCCGTTACGGTTACGCTGTAGTTTCCTGTGTTGTTTGCAACAATGAATTGGGTATCGAGGCCTGTTGACCAATTGTACTGGATAAAGTCCGAGCCAGCATCTAAAGTAATAGCTTCGTCTCGACAGATATAAACATTATCATCAATAGGGATAATTGGTGGAGGCGATGGATTGGGAAGCGTAATATCTAGGCTGACCATACAATCACCAAATTCACCAGTAGTAAAATTGTTGAACGACACGGAATAATAAGCGCCAGGGGAAGGATCATTTAATTCAATGGATCGAGTGTTCTCCCCTGTACTCCACATATAGTTGTTAAACCCAGGAGGAGCGGTCAAGGTATAGTTGCTTGCTTCCGCACAATAAGCATTGGGTTCTGCGCAAACTTCTTCATCATTACAGGATAGGCTGAGTTGAGCCACCATACATTCGGCATCGATGTAAGCATATCCAAAATGGCCTCCTTTAGCACAATCTATCGTAGTGAATCGGATGGTTACTTCCTGGCCCATGTACTCCGAGAGGTCCAAGCTTACCGTAGACCAATCTCGGTAGCGGATGTCCCCTAAAGATTGGAATCCTTCGATTTCTTCAGCAGCAATAACCAGATAATAAGTACAGGGAATTAATTCACCTTGTTGATCAAAAGCAGCGATCTCAAAACGAGGTTGTTCCTCAATAGTGTGATTTGGATCCTCGAGGATCACCGCAAATTGATACGAAAACAGTGTGTTAGATTCTGTTACAAGGAATGAGGTAGTTAAGCGATCCACCTCATAATCTGTTCCATCATTCCCCAGTCGCACGGAATAGTTACTTCCTGGAGCGACCATGGGAATGGTGGGAACAATGGGATCAAAACCTGCACTAGTAATAGTATGTCTGCCTTCCATGATACCTTCAGCCGTAATGGTACCCTCGACGCCGGTAGCACCTACCCAGCCACCAAAATTATTCTGCTCAAATCCAATATTGTCGCAGGAATTCAAGGGAGGGGAGGCCAACTTGTAAGGCTTGTCGAGTTGAGGTTGATAGGGGACTACGGGATGATGGTGGTCTTCATGTTTGTGAGAATGACGATGTTTGGTCGCCTTTTCACAGGGATGATTCGGCGGGGTATCCCTTGCCAATGCAAGGGCGAAAGGCAGACAAAGGGCAATAATAAGCATAGGGATGCCCTTCCAAGGGTGGATTGTGGATGTCATCGGTTTTCGGTCTTAAAATTTTAAAAAATCCATAGGGCGACCATGGTCAACAGATGCATTTTCAAACTTTATAAGCTGGGCTGTTTACTACAAGAACACAGAATTTTGCAGACACTGTACCTTGCGATTTAGTCCAAGCTAGACAAAAGCTTAGCATGCCAATTTCCATGAATTGACCCAATTTTGATATGTGCAGGGATAATTGAAGTTTGTTTTGGATTGGGGGTTTGCTTGTACAATTAACGCTAAAGAGTTGATACTATCTGACGAGTAATATACCATTGAGAAACGGCACCACTAAAGTGGCGAAATATTACACGGATTTAGTTAAACAAGCTTAATTGTAAAGCGGTGACTATGGATACAAGCTGGGGGTCTTGCTGTTATATTAAAGCTATTTACATAGCGTAAATTTTTCCAATGTGTCTATTTTAAGATTTTCTTAACACTTTGTTGTTTTCTGAGCCACTTTCAACGATTTAGCAGGATTTTGTTAGCCGTAATACGAAGGTCTTCGTATTTTTTTTATGCATAGTGCAACTATTTGATATCGAAGGCCATCTATAGTAGTGAAACCGCTGATGTGGAAGGCTTGATCATTACAGCTCGATATACATTCGCTATCCTGCTGGTTAAGTATTTTGAACATCACCTAAAATCGTCCGACATGTTAAGTAACTACCTGACAATTGCTTTACGCAATTTTCGACGACAGCCTGTTTATACCTTACTCAATATTGCAGGTCTAACTTTGGGCATTGCTGCTTCCCTTATTATACTCTTGTTTATTACGGAAGAAAGCCGATTTGACACCTACCACGAACATTCAGATCGGATATTTCGGATTTCGGCAGATATCACTGAGCCCGACAATGCCTTTAAATGGGCCGTGACGCAAACCCCTTTGGCGATGCAATTGAAAACTGATTATCCAGAGGTGGAGCAGTATGTCCGCTTTATCCCTAATGGCAGAACGAACCTACAGTACAAGGATAATTTCTTTTTTGAAGAGAAAATCTTCTTAGTAGACTCAACGGTTACTGAAGTTTTCAGTTTTGACTTTATCACAGGGGATGCGTCTACCGCATTGAAAGAACCTAACTCTATAGCATTGAGTGAATCTGTAGCCGATCGCATTTTTGGAAATAATAACCCAATGGGGGAAATCTTGATCACTCCTAGCGGTCGAAAATATAATGTGACAGGTGTGTATAAGGATATGCCTAAGCATTCCCACCTGATTGCAAATGCTATGATTTCTAGCAATACGATACCAGGATTAGGAAATCCAACTGCTGGGGCGTGGGGAGGCTTTAATCTTTATACTTATGTTTTGTTAAAAGAGGGGGCAGACGCTGAGAGCTTTGCTGCCAAACTGCCGGCCGTGGTAGAAAACTATGTAGCGGTGATTTTTGATGATTTTGGTATTGATGTGAAGTATGAGGTAATTGCATTAACTGATATCCATCTCAAATCGGATTTTGAAGGGGAACCAGAACCCCTTGGAGAAATCGGATTTCTATACATTTTCGGAGCTGTGGCCCTCTTCATGATATTACTGGCCTGCATCAATTATATGAACCTGTCTACCGCGCGTGCTACCAAACGGGCGATGGAAGTTGGGGTTCGTAAAGTATTAGGATCCGAAAGGAAGCAATTGATTTGGCAGTTTATGATTGAATCCTTGCTCTTTACTTTAGTGTCTATTATACTAAGTTTTTTGTTAGTTTTAGTTGTCTTGCCATTGTTTAACAACACCTTCAATCTAAACTTAAATCGAGCATTACTGTTGTCTAAACCCGTGTTGCTTGGAGCTTTAGGCCTCGTTGGATTGACCGGAATTTTAGCGGGTAGTTATCCTGCATTCTATTTGTCAGCCTTCAAACCGATTACCGTTTTAAAAGGACAGTTGAGCAGAGGTTCGGGCAACCCTGTGTTGCGTAAGACTCTAGTTTCAGTGCAATTTGCAGTGACTTTGTTTATGATCATCGGCACAGGCGTGATTTATGATCAGATGAATTACCTCCGCAATAAAGATTTGGGTTTTGATAAAGAACATGTACTGACCTTTAATTTACAGGGACGCGCGGCCAGGGAAAAATATCCGGTGATTCGAGATCGGATTTTGCAAAATCCCAAGGTATTGAAGATGGCTTCTACTTCTGCTACGCTAGGGGAAGGAGTTGGGAAGCAGGTGATGAATGTGGAGAATGGCGAAGGGGTGATGGAGCAATATGGGATAGATGGCTATGCAGTAGATTTTGATTTCTTTTCTACCATGGGTATCGAATTTGTAAAAGGCCGAGACTACAATAGTGAATTTGGAGCAGATAGTACCTTGTCCGTGATAGTGAATGAGTCTATGGTGGAACGAATGGGCTGGGAAGATCCGATTGGGAGAAGAGTTCAGTTTGGCCCAGTAGATACTTTGCCTATGGCAAAAGTGATAGGTGTAGTAAAGGATTTTCACCAAAGATCTTTGTACGATCCAATTGAATCTCTGATGTTTTATCCGCGCTTCAATAATCAACAGGTGCATGTGCGATTGGCGCCACAAGAACCAGAAGCACTGCGCGCGACCATTGCTTTTGTGAATGAACAATGGCAAGATATTTTCCCTAATACGCCTTTTGACTTTGATTTTGTAGATGCCTCTTTTATGGAGTTGTATGAGGCAGATCAAGTTCGAGCGCGGATTTTCACCTTATTCAGTGTACTAATGATATTGGTGGCCTGCTTAGGTTTGCTAGGTTTAGCTTCCTTCACCGCAGAGCAACGAACTAAGGAGATTGGGGTTAGGAGAATCTTAGGGGCAAAAACAGGTAATATTGTCTATCTGCTGACGCGAAATTTTGTAGTTCTGGTGGCTATTGCGACCATTCCTGCCTTTCTTGCTGCTTATTATTTTATGAGTCAATGGTTAGATAGTTTCAGCTATCATACCTATATGAACTATTGGCTGTATGCACTGGCATTCATATTAGTAGTGGTAATCACGCTGATGACTACAAGCTATCACGCCTTTAGAGCGGCAAGGGGAAATCCCGTAGAAGCTCTCCGGTATGAGTAGCGTTTTAATCCGAGGCAAGGACAACTCTCCTTGCCTCGGATTATCCGATACTTTATAACACGATCTGGTATGGGGATTAGTCTTTTTTGGAACATTACTTTCATTTCAGCCTTGTCCCAAGGTTTATTTGTCACGATAATTCTACTTGTTCAATATCTAAGAACGCGCCATTTATCTCAACTTATTCTGGGAATCTTTCTATTAGTGTTCAGTCAAATCTTGCTGAACAATATTATTTATTGGAATCAGCTTCTAGGAGAGCACCCTCACTTTATCTTTTCTACTGTGAGTACCCGTTTCTTATTGGCACCTTTATTCTACTTGTATTGCAGGACTTTTCTCCAACGAACCTTCAAAAGAAAGGATGTGTTGCACTTTTTGCCATTTATAGTGCTCACTACCGTGTATTCACCTCTTTTGCTGTTATCAGGTTCTGAGAAAAAAGAATTAGCCTCTCAACTATTTAGCCAGCAGGAGGAAGGTGTCTTTCATATCGGGAGTTTAATTAATTGGCTGCTAGCTTTGCAGTTAATTATATATGCCGCTTGGATTTTTTATGAGGTGACAATAAAAAAGAAGCTGGGGGGTGCTAGACGGCAACATATCCGCTGGTTGACTTTCTTGAACAGTTTGTTTTTCGTGTATGGAGCTTTGATGTTGATGTATTTCATTTTGGTTTGGTTGCAGATAGGTGGGATACAAAAGGACTTTTATATTTCAGCCGTGATGTGTTTGGCGATCTACAGTATTAGTTATGTGGGAATGGTTACGCCCAATTTGTTGAAAGGAGAGGATTTTCTAAATAGAATCCAGCAACCAAAATATCGAAGGACTCCATTGAAAAAGGCCTACCTCGAGGAGGTCATTGGTAAATTAGAGCAATTGATGCGCACAGAAAGGCTGTATTTGACAGCTGATATTAGCTTGCAGGAGATAGCTGAGCAGTTAGCTATTTCTCGTCATCACATTTCGCAGGCGCTGAGCGTACAATTAGACCGGACTTTTCATGAATATATCAACGCTTATCGGGTAGCCCATGCCCAAGAATTGTTAAGTACCTTACCTTCGGACGAGAATATCAAGATGGTGATGTATGCTAGTGGCTTTAACAATAGAGCTTCTTTTAATAATAACTTCAAAAAGTTCACAGGTATGACCGCCACTGCTTTTTTAAAGCAAAAGCAAATCTCTGCTGGTCGGCCAGCAGACGATTAATCTTGATCTCCTTGACGAAGTGGTCAAGTACCATCGGATTTTACACTTCCCTTGCACTGTTTTTCTAGGATTGCACAGTCATTTTCAATTCACAAATTCCTAAATATTATGAAAATACTGTACAATGTCTTTCTCCTATTACTTCTTCCCATCATCGGCTATTTGCAGGAGGTGACAACATTGGCTACCCTAACCGCCAATGGTGGAGTCACGCTTGATTCGGTCGGCAACCTCTACGTAGCACATTTTGGTCCACTACCTCCCAATCCAGCCATTGGCAGAAATATCTATAAAGTCACGCCAGCAGGAGCGGTTTCCTTATTTGTTAACGATGAACTCAGAGTGGGATCTGGTAATAGTATTGCAGGTGGATTTCTTTATCAATCAAACTTTGCTGCCAACGTGATTTATCAAATTGATTTGGAGGGTAATATTTTAAACCCCAACTATGCCACTGTTGCAGGACCTGTAGGTATTGCCACGGGCCCTGACAATAGCTTGTACGTGTGTAGTTGTGTAGATGGAGCCGTTAAAAAAATAACACCAGATGGCGACGTCACTAATTTCGCCACGGGTAGTTTTTTTGCTTGTGCTAACGGAATTACTATCGATGACGACGGCAATTTGTATACGACAAACTTTAGCGATGGAAGAATTACCAAAATTACAGCCAGTGGAAATGCCGAAACGATTGGGAGTACGCCTGTTGGGAATGGGCATATTACCTACAGAGCAGCGGATCAAATGCTTTACATTGCAAGCTATTCTGGCCATCAAATCTTCAAGATGGATCTGGTAGGTAATGCGACCTTGTTTGCAGGTACAGGGGCGGTAGGGGCCATAGATGCGACTAACCCTCTGGAAGCTACTTTTAATCGACCAAACGGTATCGAAATAAGCCCGGATGGTTGTAGCCTTTATGTCACCCAGGACAATGATGTGATTAGAGAAATAAAGTTTGGTGATACAGCCTGCCTCTCTAATGTGCAAAACTTGGACGAAAATCCTTACTTAAAGTTGTACCCGAATCCTACCACTGGGAAAATAATATTTGAAAACCTAAGCGATGTACTGATCACTTCGATTAGCATTTTTGATGTGAAAGGGAATGTAGTAATGAAAATGTCTTTAAAGAAAGATGGAGTCATTGATGTTTCCAGGCTATCTCCGGGTACTTATATTGTTTTGATGAAGGATAAGGCAGGAGATATGTATCATAAGAAGATGATACTAGAGTAAAGGTAATTTCTTCTTTGACGAATCCCGTGGACAATCACAAAATGAGGTAAAAACTACTATCGATACTAAGCATCGGTGAAGCATTGAATTTCATTTTTGGGAGCCTTTCAATCGGGATTTGTCATGGTGCCTAGTCTTATATGTATTAGGCTTCATTACTTTAAATGTCGGATCCGATTCATTAAAGGATTTATACCCAACTTATTCTTCCGTCCCTCCCTTAATACTAAGGCCGGGAGGGCGGTTTTTAAGAAATGAACTAAGTATAGCGTCAAGGCTCCACTTCTAGTAGTTCGAAAAGCTCATCTAGTTCATCGAAAGATTTGTATCCCACTTTTTCTTCCGCCCCACCTTTTACACTTATCCCTAAAGGCGTAAACACTTCCATTAAGTCTGCCAATTCGACGGCAGAGAGCGGCATACTAATTAATACGGGAAAGCTTTTGCACAATAAGATTAAGTCCTCTTTGGTCAAGTTTTTTCCAGCTGCTAAATCTGCCAGTCCAATATTATTCTTCTCAAAATTGAGAACAAAAGCCTTTACGTAAGGAGCAAAGCTCGCCATATGTTCCCGAATCTCCGTTTCCGTGCTATCTTTTTCTACTACAATCTCTTTAAATAGCGTAGTAGCATACTCTAATTCCTGAAAAGTGATTAAAGGAGTGAACATACCCAGCTGAGCCCCATCCAAGTTGAGCGCTTGGACCATTTCATTGATGTGATCTGCAGAAGCAAGATTAAATTCTCCAATAATTTTTACGCCATCCACCCACTCTTTAATAGCTTTGACGAGGTGTGGCTCGATATAGTCTGTGGAACCGATATTTAAGTTGAAGCCGAGCCATTCGACCTCCCAAGCCGCAAAATACCGGGCATCGGTAAGGTTGGTGATCGAACTTGCTTTTACTCTAGTTGTTAACATGGGGTAAAGGTACGGAATGCCTTGAAATTAAATGCGAAATATCAGTATGGCACTACCCAATTATTATGAAATGGTTTTTGAAGTAACTCGCCAGATACCTCCAGGAAGAGTGAGTACATATGGAGCAATAGCAGATTACCTGGCGCTAGGGTCAGCCCGCATGGTGGGTTGGGCATTGAACAACTGTGGAGGGCATGGGGTTCCTGCACATCGAGTGGTAAACCGAAAAGGAGAACTTTCCGGTCGGGTTCACTTTCCTACACCTACTATGATGCAAGATCTACTTGAACAAGAAGGTGTGGGGGTGGAAGATGACAAAGTAAAGGATTTTAAGAAGCTATTTTGGCATCCCGAGGAACTGGAGGGATACTAGGGAGTAGATGGATGTAAACGATGCTTCTTACGCAGTTCAGAAAAAAGTAACAACAATTTGATTTTCAGGATCGTTACTTGATTGGCAAGGTAATGGTGGGGATATCGGTCGGAACGATATTTGTTTTCTTCCGGCACCCTGGCACCTAGCCGATTACTTTTGGCCTTCAATCAATTATTGCATTTTAAATCAATTCATTGTCAAAGAAGGCTGCTTTTTCATCAGTAACTTAAACTCCTTGTATAATGAAGAAAGTTTGTTTTAGCGCCATGTTATTTTTTGGATTGAGTATTTACCTAGCCGCACAAGGCCCAAGCGGAACCTGGAAAACAGTTGATGACAATACCGGTGAAGCAAGATCTTATGTAGAGATTTATGAAGAAGGGGGGAAGTATTTTGGAAAGATTACCAAATTGCTTCAGGCAGAACCAGGAACTTTGTGTGATAGCTGCAAAGGAGACAAGAAAAATAAGCCGGTATTGGGCTTGGTGATCATTGAAAATATGAAATCGCATAAAGATTTCTGGAAAGGAGGCTCCATCCTTGATCCAGAGTCAGGTAATGATTATCGCTGTAGTATCTGGTTTGATGACGAGAAAAAAGAAATCCTGAAAGTGCGTGGAAAACATTGGAGTGGCATATATCGAACTCAAACCTGGTATCGAGTCAAAAGCTAGAAGCCAGTTTTTTTTGCCAGGGGCCACCTCAAAAATGTTTTTGTGATGGCTCTTGGTAAAATGGCTACATTGATCCGGATTAGATAGCCCGTCCTATTAGCAATCCGAAGTCGTATCCTTTGTTCTTCCCTCTTCAGCGTATTTTCGAATCTTTCCCGTGCCTAATTGGCTGGCTTATTTACTGTAGCGCTATGCCTTATGAAACTTGATCGGTCTCACTGGACAAATAAGGTAATAAAGCTTGTCATAGTATAATTTATCAAGCGGTTGATGATGAGCTATTTTGAAATACCAATAAGATATGTAGGCCAAAAATATTTTGATTGGAATATTGTCTTATTGAAAAGATGGCAGCAAATGAGTTTATCCAAACTTTATTTGATGATTAAGAAAAAAATCAATTAGCAGACAATATTTTCATTCGTATAGTTGTTTTATTGGTGTAATTTATCTACACAACAAAAGTTCTTTATGAAGAAAAACTTTACACCTAATCAGCTTATTCAGTTTTTGTATCACGAAACCTCTGCATCTGAAACTTTAGCGATTCGCGAAGAATTGCAGCAGGATGCAGCTTTACGCCAAGAGTTCAAAGCGCTTAACAGTGCTTACCAGCAATTACCTAAAGTTACTTTCAACGCTAAAGGTAGTAGCATCCAAAACATTTTGCGTTACAGCGAAATGACGGCGCAAGAAAGCTGCTGTAAATAATACAACACTGAATCAGTATGAAGAAGCCCTTAGTACAATTGTACTAAGGGCTTCTTCCATTTTAACCTTAGGCTACTCCTATCTTGTCATACACCTACAAAGCTTCTAGGCAGATTGAATTTGATTCCTGGTGTTGATCCAGGTGTCCAATGGCTGTGATCAATCAAATTTTATGCTTGAAAGTAGAAGTAGATTCTAGAAAAGTAGTAACATTAGTCAAACAAAACTTACTTTTGGATAGTATTACGAAAGAGAATGAAAAACGATATCTTTTTACATTCTTTGGTGCATGTTAGTTTTGTGTTTTGCTTTTAGATTAGAGTTTAATTGATTGATAGTTAGCGGTTTATAGGTGTGAAATTGATTTGTGCACGGAATATTTATTGAGTGTTCTTTTTTGAAACAGTTTTTTGGGAATGAAAATCAAAGTGCAAACTTTTTGTTGATACGTTTGCAGAAAAGCAACAAAAAATTTATATTTGCGTAGATTTAAAACTAAAAGTTGATTTGCACGGACGAAAAAGCAAAAGAAAGTCGATTAACGCCATGGCCCTTGATTTGTTTTTCCCTCCTGCCTAACGAGAAAATTTCCACTCCATGTCAAATGATAAAGACGCTAAATTAAAAGCCCTTCAACTTACTGTTGACCGTTTGGAGAAAACCTACGGAAAGGGTACTGTAATGCGCTTGGGAGACAAACAAGTGATACAGATAGAAACAATTCCTACAGGTTCTTTGAGCCTTGATATAGCCGTTGGAATCAATGGTTTTCCTAAAGGTCGGATTGTAGAGATCTATGGCCCAGAATCTTCTGGTAAGACGACACTTGCTATACATGCAATTGCTGAATGCCAGAAACAAGGAGGCATTGCTGCCTTTGTAGATGCGGAGCACGCCTTTGATCGGTTTTATGCTGAAGCTTTGGGGGTAGATACAGAGAATCTATTGATCTCTCAACCAGATAATGGAGAACAAGCCCTTGAGATTGCTGAAAATCTAATTCGCTCTGGTGCAATTGATATTCTAGTGGTTGACTCCGTAGCGGCATTGGTGCCACGTAGTGAGATTGAAGGAGAGATGGGAGATTCCAAAATGGGTTTGCAAGCGCGTTTGATGTCTCAAGCAATGCGTAAGTTGACCGCTACAATTGGTAAGACTGGAGCATGCTGTATCTTTATCAACCAGTTGCGTGAGAAGATCGGTGTGATGTTCGGGAATCCTGAAACAACGACGGGTGGTAATGCTTTGAAATTCTACGCGTCCATGCGTTTGGATATTCGTAAGACTGGAGCGGCCATTAAGGATAAAGAAGGAAATGTGGTAGGTAACCACGTAAAGGTGAAAGTGCAGAAGAATAAATTGGCTCCTCCGTTCCGTATTGCCGAATTTGACATTGTATACGGAGAAGGTATCTCTAAATCTGGAGAGATTGTGGATCTAGGTGTAGACCATGATATTATTGGTAAGAGCGGTGCCTGGTATTCTTATAAAGATGCCAAGATTGCACAAGGGCGGGAAGCGGCCAAGTTGTTCTTGCTGGATAACCCAGAAGTAGCTTTAGAAATCGAGCGTAAAATTAAAGCCAAAATCACAGGAGAAGAAGAGCCAGAACCAGAGAAGAATGGAAAGCCTTCAAAGGCGCAAGCAGCGAAGATGGCTAAATAAATTAGACGTACAAGCTAGACGCATTTATAATAAGGTTTTACTTTGATATTTTGAAAAGAGAAGCCTGTCGATAATCTTTCGACAGGCTTCTTTCATTTATTATCGGCTTAAGTATAATACCTTTAGCTTACTTCCAGCTTGGCATGGCGTCAAAATCTGCATTGCTGGTCAGCTGTGTTTCCTTACGGCTTGTTAGATTGATCTTGAAAATTTCCTGACTGCCATTTACCATACCTGTGAATAGTAATTCGGAGTCAGAATTAGACCATGAGGGGCTAGAATAGGAGATAACATTCTTGGCAATTATCTTTTCTTCTTTCCCTTCCGGCGAAATTGTGATTAAATCATAGCTGGTACCTACTTTTCGATTCACAGCAATCCTTGATCCATCCTTCGAAAATATAGGATGCATAAAATTTTGGCGAACAGGACTAAGTCTCTTACTCTCTCTTGTCTCCAAATCCATTTTGTACAATACCTTTTCTCTAATGTAGGAATACACCATTGATTTTCCACTTGGATCAATGCTGCAAACAGCTCCCCAACCAGGGTTTTTACCATTCCTTTTGTTATAAGAAATTATTTCTTCCTTACCACCTTCTTTTGGTATGGTAAGTATTTCCCATACACCACTTCTTCTTCCGCTAAATACTATTGTTTTTCCGTCTGGATGCCAATTGGGATACATCCCTTCTTCTTCGGTGATTTTCCTTGGATTTGATCCATCTGTATTCATTGTCCATATGGTATATCGATCATGACGATCGGGATCGCTTTGATATACTATCGTTGAACCATCGGGCGAGACTTTTGGATTGATGTTATGAGGATAATGCCCTTGACCTGTTTTTCTGGTGAGCTTCTTTTTTCCATTCCCATTAGCATCCATTCGATAGATGTCTCTTCCTTGAGAGTTTGACTCCGAAGAGTAATAAATTGTGCTTCCTGATTGTAAAGGAAAATCTTGCTGGGCATGAAACCCGAATACGAAGACTGAGGATAAAATAAGATCTATTAGAGTCACCATACTTGTTTTGTCTATGCAGTTGTCTAAGAATGTCAAATAGATCTACAGATATATATTTTTAAACAACTCCTATGATTATCATTGGAGATAAAGCTTAAATCACTACTCCGGAACGAGGTATGCCTACACTATAGATTATTAGAAGTCATGAACTGATTCCCGATTCATCTTCAAATGAATGACAACGCCTGGAGAGCGGACTGCACCCCAGGCGTTCATTGTAGTTTGATAGAGGTTTAGGTGAGGAGAAGTGTGGCGATAGAGCTTATCTACCAATCAACTCCCATTATGGGTTCTTACTAAGTTGCTTTTGTACTTTGGCTAGATTCTCTTCAAAGATCTGTGTATTAGGATCTTTATTTGCTTTAGCTAGTTTTACGGCCTTCTTGTAGCTTTTCAAGCCCATTTCCAATTTTCCATTGTGGACTAAAGCTTCCCCATAGCTATCATATACATTGGCTGAATTGGGGAAAAGTACAGTATTGCTTTTGAATAAAGCCTCGGCGGCAAAACTATTATCGAATTCCTGTATAAAAATGTAGCCCAATTGATTGATGTCATCCTCTCCGATCAAGCCTGATTTATAAGCCATCTTTACATCAGCAACTATTCCTTCTTGTTTGGAATTAGCAGTTGTTTTTTCTAACTTTTTCATCAGGCCTAAAAGCAGCTCCTTGCCTTTCTTCGCTCTATTGCCCCGATACTTCTCTGCTGCTTCTTTAGCAAGAACTAAAGCTTTATCCAAAGCCTCATCTGCACTGATTTTAACTTCAGGTACGACACCTACACCTTCCCAATTGGTGCCCGTGACAGGATTTACAGCTGCTCCCGTAGGGATAAAGACTGTAAGATCTCCATTGATACGAAAACCTCCTCCAGGATTAGCGCCCCCTCCGGTGGTTTCCCCGATAAGCGTGGCACGTTTTCGTGTCTGCATATTGTACGAAAACTCTTCAGCTCCGGAGAATGTGCGTGAACTAGTGAGAACGAATAGTGGAACATCTGGAAGTTTCTTTCCGCCAACTTCTTCAAGTGTCCAAAATTCCTGGGTACGATCTCCTTGTCGCCAGTAAAGGCTGTTGAGGTGAATCCGCTTATCGAAGAAATAACTGCATAGGTATTGTACCATAGCCGGACTTCCGCCGCCATTCTTTCGTAGATCTACGATGATGGCATCGGAAGTAGATAGTAGATGCATGTATTTGTCTGCAATGGGAGCTCCTACACTAACTGGAGCAAATCCCCTTAGGTCAAAGTAGCCGATATTGCCATCGAATTTTTTTGCTGCTTTGAAGCCAGCAATCATTTCTCTGTTTCGTTCGAGGCGATCAAGATGTTCTTCTATAAGTCGTTGTGGGCTGTTCTCTGGCGCTTCATAGGGAGGTACTGGCCGGATCCGCATATGCTTATCATTGTTGACCGATTGTACTTCCTTGGTCAGTGCTTCAGCAAAACTGGAAAGATCAGTAAACGATTTAAATGAACCAGTCTTAAGTTGTTTGTTTAGGTGTGCGGTCGTTTTTTTTGCTACGTCCGGAAAGACATAGTTATCTTCCAGGAGTTTATTTAGCGTTTGAATGGTTTGTGTTTGATAGGCTTCATCAATGGATTGAGCCATTGCAAATTGGCTGCAAAGCAGGCAAAGAAATAGCAAGGCAGCTCTATTTATACAGTCGGGTAACTTCTTCATGAACAATAGATTTAGCATTATTTTTTAGTAAAAATAGGAGGTGCGTGGCGATAAAAATTGTAAAAAAGTAAAGGTGAGTACGGGGAAGGGGATTTTAGGCTTGGAGAACTACTATTTCCTGACGCATTTCCAACTGCAATTTAGCATCTAGGGTCATAAATATTGGAGAAACGACGGTCGATAATTTCTTGTGAGATTTGCAATAACTGACTGTTTGATTGCAATAGCCGATGCGGGCTATAGGGAAAGAAGCGATTGAATTCTCTGATAAAATGAGCTTGATCATAGTAGCCTGCTTCCAATGCTAGATCTGTCAATTTTGTGTGCGCTGCATTTCGCTGCAATTGTAGAAAATAATTCAATCTCCAGATCCGCGAAACTTGCTTGGGGGACAAGCCCATTTTGCGTAGGAAGTGCTTATGCAAAGTCACCTTACTAACTTTAAAGGCAGCAAAAAGCTCTTGAACTTTAAGAATACCTTTTCTATCAAGGATATAGTTGAGTTGATCTCTAAAACCCTGATCTATGTAATTCAACTCATCAAAGAGAGAAAGAACTAGTGATTCTGCATAATGAACCCTTCCAGATAGATCATCTTGCCCTAAAATCTCATTTATCAATCGTGTGTCCTCAGGCTTTATCTCGAAGAGTTGATATAAAGGCAGGACTTTATCAGTCAGTTGCTGAGGAGGAATGGGAAATAGATGTGCTAAAGCAAAAGGCTTGAATCTAATCCCAAAAATTCGTTGTGGTTCCTCTGGACAAAGACAAAGGCCAGTTGTTTTCTGACCAATGAAATTCGCTCCCTGTGGCATGCTATCACTGCAAGTTTGACCTACCAAGGAAAAGCGCAAGGGGGCATGACAAAACAATAAATCAAAAGTGCAATCTGGAACCAATAGTTCACAGGGCCGCTTCACCTCATCGGGGTGAAGTTCTAATTCCCAAAAGCATTCGATATGCTGAGAGAAATGAGCCTTGGGTTGATGTTCCTGATACTGCATGAATTTAGTTTCATTGTATGCTAAAGACGCACTGATTACTCGAAAGATGCAAAAGGAGAGAATTTAGTTGTGTTTCTATGTGAGAATTAATGGGAATTGGTTTTTATAGATTATGTGACTATTCTGCTGTAAGAGATAAATGGCGGATCGTATCTAAAATTTACGATCTTCATCTTGGAAATTCCTGGAGTCTCAACTCAATAAATAGATAAAGATGATCATCGTAGTAGTAGAACATTTTTTGGACAAAGATGGCCATTCATATTTTTCAGAATGGGTGCAAGGAGTGGAATTGATTTTGAAGCGGTGGCCTGGCTTCATAGATATCCAGGTATTGCAAAACGTGGAGCGATTAGAGGCAAACTGCCTTCTGTTGAGGTTTGAAAATCTTGAATTACTAAGGAAATGGGCTGTTTCAGAGGATCATCAGTCTATTCTTGATCAGTTGGCCCCTTATCGGGAGAAAAAGCAACAGTCTCAGCTTTTTGAATTATCCAAGCCTTTTGCCTAGTGTATTGGATTAATAGGAGGACAAGCGAACTAGGGTGTAGTCTAGCTGTCAAAGCTACATAAGGATTGATTTTGATTAATGCTGAAGATTGTTGAAATTCATATCCTTCACGGAGTACAAAGGATCTTGATGCACTGCCTTAATAGTGAAGCCAACTTAAGCCACCTACTATGAAAAACGTAATTATCACCTTTCGAATTAAACCGTCAGCATCGCTGGAATTTGTCCGAAAGATCATTCGAGAGTTCATTGCTGCCATCCGGCAAAAAGAACCGAATACCTTGTTGTATAGATCCTTGCAGGATACTGATGATCCTTATAGTTTTCATCATTTGATGACCTTTGCGGACGAAAATGCCCAGCAGCTTCATAGAGATTCAAGCCATTGTTCTAGCTTTGTTTCTCAATTATATCCGCTCTGCATTGAGGCTCCCCAGGTTCGTAATGTAGAAGAAATAAAACCCCAATAGACATGGTAGATGTGAATACTGAAATCATTATTCAGCAACCCAGAACAACCGTAGCGAACTATGCGATGGAACCCGATAATGCTCCTGACTGGTATGTCAATATTGATTCCTCGGAGTGGTTAACGCCAAAACCTTTACAGTTGGGTTCACAGATTGCTTTCAAAGCACAATTCTTAGGTAGATCTTTGGCTTACGTCTATGAGATAATAGAACTTATTCCTAATGAAAAATTGGTGATGCGCACAGCGGATGGCCCTTTTTTGATGGAGACGACCTACACTTGGACCATGGTAGATGAACAGTCCACTAAAATGACTCTGCGTAATAGGGGAGAGCCTAAAGGTTTTTCTAAGCTGTTTGCCCCTTTCATGGCTCGCATGATGCGGAGAGCGAATAATAAAGACCTACAAAATATCAAACGTATATTGGAGGCTGACAGCTAGTGCTGGCGTATATGCTATGCTTGTTCCAGTGGAGCGATATTATTGACCTTAAATACGAGATAAGGTTGTGGAGACTGTACTTTTTTCATGATTAACCAAAAGGTAAGTTGCACAGGCCCTCCCACTATATCTTCAGACAGTTGATTCCAACAGAGTTGCATGCCGATGCCCCACAGGTAATTGTCTTTCCAATAAGCCCCAGTTAATGGGGTTGTATCAAGTATTGTGTTCTTCAATTGGGAGCTACTTCCACTGGAAAGTTTCTATCATCGTCAAAAGATCCTCTTTGACAAAGTCATAGATGGGGGCTAAGGAATCTGGTTGAACTTGAGTATTGAAGTATAAGGCAGCGCGTAGAAAATGTTGGGTGCTATCAGTTAGGTAAAATTGAAAAGGAGAGGCTGCTGGGCCTCGAATATCGAAAGCAAAGCCACTCACCCCATTGGCATTGCGAATATTGATCTCTTCGATATAATTCGCTCTTTTATTGTGCCAATCCACTAATCGGAAGGATTCATCCTTAAGATCCTGAAAAGATTTATTAGCATCTATGGGAGAATAGGTGCAATGTAGGCGGCTATCGAATTCGGGAATGTATAAGTCAAACCAGCAGGGGTGCTGAGGAGTCTCGTCAAAGAAACTGGTGTCCCGCACTACCTTTGCGTAGGTAGGACTGGTGAAAGTGAACGGACAACTTGTTTCATCGAAGGATTTGTATGCTCTCTCCGGGTATTCGACTTTAGGGAACGCTCGGGGCTTGGGAGTGAAACTGGCCTCGTTACCACAGGCAGTTAACAAGCTTATTCCTAAAACAAAATATAAAATGCGCATTTCAGTGTAGATTTTATCCTTAGCAAAGAAGTTGCCTAAAGTGTTCTCACTGGTTTACAAAATGCGCATTTTACCGCCGCTTTACGCCAAAGTTTAACTCTGTAGCACCGCTATGCAGCGAAAATTTGACTTCAATTGGCAACAAAATGCTGTTTTTCACCAGCACTAGACAACTTCAAACATAACCGAGGGAACCCTTCAATTATTGTCCTCGCTTGCTTCTTCTGCCTCTGGGGTCACGATAACGATAACTTCTTCGATCCGTCGCTCATTCACGGAGCTAGTTTTAAAAACATAGCGATCGTAAACGAGGCTAGATCCTTCCTCCGGTTGTTCTCCTAGTACTTCCAAGATAAGCCCCGCTAAGGAATTGGCTTCTCCTTTTACTTCATCAAAGGTACTAGTGTTAATGCCGAGGACGCGGCAAAAATCATTTAATAATGTTTTGCCTTCAAAGGCGTACTCTTGTTCACTGATCTTTTTATAGATTACTTCTGGTTTATCATCGAATTCATCCTTGATATCTCCAATGATTTCTTCCATAATATCTTCAAGCGTCACAATACCGGAAGTGCCACCATATTCATCAACAACTACAGCCATATGTAAATGTTGCAATTGAAATTCCCGGAGAAGGTCGTCTATCTTTTTTGCTTCTGGAACAAAGAGAACATTAGTTCGGATCAATTCCTGCCATTCAAAGGAGTTGTCTTCATGCAAGTGCCCAAGAAGATCCTTTACATATAAAATCCCTGTGACATTATCAATATCCTCATCATAGACCGGAATACGAGAAAAACCAGAGTCTCGAATTACATCCAGTAAGGCACTGTAGTCAAACCTGAAATCCACAGCAATGATGTCTAATCTTGAGCGCATGATTTGTGTGACAGAAACCTCACCAAATTTTACAATACTTTTCAAAATATCGATTTCTTGTTCCCCATCCTGTGTATTGCTCACGGTGAGTTCAATGGCTTCATCTATGTCCTCTCTACTGGTTAGGCTCCCCGTTTGAGTACTTTTTGCTAAGCGGGATTCAATCCGGTTTGTCCAGCCCACCAAAATTTGACTAATAGGGCTAAAGGCCCGCATAAGAAATTTTAGCGGACCAGATGTCAGACGAGCCAGGTGAATATTATTTAGACTAGCATACACCTTAGGGGCAACCTCCCCGAAAAGGACCAATAGGAAGGTCACTCCTACGACGGTAATGAGGAAGCTAAACATTCTTGCGGTTCCGGCGATACTAAAGTAGGGTTCATACAGCTGAGGAGATAGGCTGCTATTGCTGACAAAGGTACGGAGTCCAGATGCCCATTGCTGGAATAGCATATCTGGTAGGAGTTGCCGAAGTATGTACTCGGAAATGATGACGATCGCAATGTTGATGAAGTTATTGCTAATCAAGATCGTAGCCAGCAGCGTTCTTGGGTGCTCTTTTAGAAACAATATTCGATCACTACTGCGATTATTGTCACTGTCCAGTTTATCCAAATCATTTTCCGTCAAGGAAAAGTATGCGACTTCAGAACCAGAAATTAGGGCAGAGGCTAGCAGTAACAAGATCACTGTTGCAATGCCAAGAAAGACTTCCCCACTTGGGAGTACCAAAAGAAACAGAATTGAAAGCAAGCTGTCAGGGTCTGTATCCAAGGGATTGGTGGTTATAAGGCATATGAATTAAGAAGTGCCGTTTGTTGATTTTGTGTAAATTAGAATGGTAAATCATCTTCTGCGGGAGCTCCTCCCTCTGGCTTTGTAGTAGCAGGGGTAGTAGCTGCCGGTGGAGGACTTGGTGCAGACGGACTTGCTGTCGTTTGCTCATCACCAGCCGAGGGGAAGTACCCACCGCCTTGATCTCCACCGCCTTCACGCCGGCCGATCAATCTGAAGTAATTTGCTACAACCTCGGTTGTTCGTCTATTATTCCCTTCCTGGTCTTGCCAGCTTCTATGAGTCAGTTTTCCTTCAACATATACTTGGGCTCCTTTTTTCAGTTGCTGCTCGGCTCTTTCCGCAAGAGAGCGCCAAACTACGATATCATGCCACTCCGTTTGGGTTTGCCATTCTCCACTCTTATCCTTGTAATTTTCATTGGTGGCTACTGAAAACTTGGCTACTACCGCTCCATTCTCCAATCGACGCACTTCTGGATCACGCCCCAAGTTTCCAATCAATATCACACGATTTACCATTATTGTTGTTTTGATTTTGGTTCAATGCTGAATTAGGATTTGCCTTAATAATTTGCTAGGACAGTAAGGTTTTATCAAGGTCTTTGCTTCCTCCAATAATCTCTAGTTCCTCTAATCTAAAGCAATTTTAAATATAGCGAATTATCCTTTAAATACAAATCTATGATTTTTGGGAACGCGAATTTAGTCAAGTTTTCTTTATCCGCGATCACAAATTCAGCAGGAATATCTTCGGGAGCTGTTTTTAGGTGTATGGTAAAGAAAAAGGCGTGAATGCGCTGGTGGGTTAATTCTTGCTTGAATGGTTTAGAAAGACTCCAATCACTAATGTATTGCTTGGAAATCCAGCTAGGCCAATTTTCATGCGCTTGGAGGGTAGAAAAGGTTTGAATGAATTGATCGTTTTCAATCAGCGGAAATTGATAAAGGTGGAGCCATATATCCTTGGATTCCCTTCTTTGAATATAGGTGAATCCTTCAAATTCGAAGACAAGGAAATGGAAAAAACGGTTTTTCCTAACTAGCTTTTTTGACTTAACTGGATAGTGCTGAATTCGATTTTCCTGAAAAGCTTGGCAACAATCTTGTAAAGGGCAATGACTGCATTTTGGAGATTTGGGAACGCATTGTACTGCTCCAAAATCCATGATCGCCTGATTGTAAGGCCCCGGTTGATTGGTGTCTAACAGTGATTGTGCTAAGGCCGCAAATCGTTTTTTCCCAATGGTTTGATCAATAGGCGTGTCAATCCCGAAATAACGGGAGAGAACCCTATACACATTCCCATCAACTACGGCATGAGGGAGATCAAAGGCAAAAGAGGAAATAGCCGCTGCAGTATAGGGGCCGACTCCTTTGAGATTTAGGATTTCTTTGTAGGTATCGGGGAATTGTCCTCCGAGTTCTTGGCTAATGAATTTGGCAGTAGCATGCATATTCCTTGCCCGAGAATAGTAGCCAAGCCCTTCCCAGTACTTCATTACCTCATCAGCAGGTGCACTAGCCAAGTCATTGACGGTAGGGTAATTTGCTTTAAACCTTTCGAAATAGGGCATCCCCTGAGCGACTCTCGTTTGCTGCAAAATAATCTCGGATAACCAGATGAGGTAAGGGTCTTTTTCTTCCTTCCATGGTAAGGGCCGATCATGATGCCTGTACCAATCCATAAGGTGTTTTTGGAAGATTTCCTTCGCTACTTTATTCTCTTTTTTCGGCATAGTAGCTCAAAAATAAAACACTCCTCCCCAAAAACATGGAGAGGAGTATTTTTAATGATACTGTAATATAAAAAAAGGGGACAAATATCTTAACTTTATTCGCTAGCAGGTCCAATCATTTTCAGATTTCTTGATAGCTTATAGTGCTTTCTAATCTGATCCTTAAGTTCCTTCCTAGCAAAGAAAATTCTACTTTTTACGGTTCCCAACGGCAGTTCTAATTCCTCTGCAATTTCTTGATACTTATAGCCTTTATAGTGCATTAGAAACGGCACCTTAATGCTGCTATCAAGCTGCTCTACCATTTTTGTTAATTCCTGCATCATGACATTGGATTCACCGCTATTAGCTATCGAGTTTTTACCAGAGTTGAGATAAAATAGATTATCTGTAGAATCCATGATCGTGTTAGCCTTGGTCTTCTTACGGTAGTTGTTGATGAAGATGTTTTTCATGATAGTAAACAACCACGCTTTGAAGTTTGTGCCAGCTCTGAACTTCTCTCTATTTGTAAGCGCTCGAAAAGCCGTCTCCTGGAATAGATCCTTGGCATCCTCCACATTCTTTGTAAGGTTATAAGCGAAGGCTTGCAGCAGAGACTCCATTTGATAAAACCGATCGTGAAATTCCAGTTGAGACATAATCTTTTGTTTAACTTTTATGTAGTAGCTATGTGTTTTGTTGAAACAAATATACTAAAAGGTTAAACAAAATGAAATTTAATGGCCGATTTAATTTTGATAAATATGCGACACTTTTTGAATTTTGGATTTAATTATTTGATTATCATAAGTTTATAAACAACATGCGACATTATTAAAGTTTCAGTAAAAAATGAAAGAATAGGGATTTTGTTTAACTTTTTACCTTCTCAAAGGATGCAAGGTGGAACAAAATAAAGGCAATAGCGAGAATTTAAGCGAGTTATGGGCAAGCTTTGCAGTTTTGTTGTAGTAAGTGTAGGCTAAGAAGCTTAAACAAATGTGGTTTGTTCAAGCTTCTCTATTCAATCTTATGTGACTACCATCATATAACCTATGTGATTTAGTGGAAAACCTACTTTTTGAGAAACGGGCCTCTCATCATAAATGCTGATCGGCTAAGCCTATAGTTATTGCGGTAGAAGTATTTTGCTCGAAATCAGTAGGCGCGACTCACTTTATAGGCTACATCTGGCAATGCTTCTCGATCTCTTAAATATCGATTGAACCATCGTGTGAGTTGCTCAAAAACTTCTTCTCTATGTTCTTTAATGGCATGTTTGCCTTTGTCGAACATGACTAAGCGATAGGGAATGAGATAGCGCTCAAATTCTAAAGCCAACTTCAAGATCAGGGATGCTTTGACTTTCCAGTCTAAATTTCCATGGAGTAATAGTACGGGGACGTTTCGAGGTAATTGATCGACCCAATGAATGACAGAACGCTGCTGTAATGCTACGACTCTATTCTCAGCATAGCCAGGGACCCATTCCGCCCAATATTTATCGATGAAGGGGTCGTTTTTGGCAATAGCTAGATAATCTGTAGCAGGGCCACCTACTGCAATTGCCTTGATTTTATTTGTTCGTTTTAAGGTTTGAAAAGTCATCGCGCCTCCTCGGCTCCAGCCAAAAATGCCGATTCTCGAGGTATCTGCTTCAGGTGTGCTGGCTAGTAAAGGGATAAGATTTAGAACATCGCGGATCTCGGCTCCACCATATTCTTCTTGACCTTCTCCTCCGCCATTCCCCCGATACTGACTACCTACAATGACATATCCGGCTGCCGCTAACCTGGCCAATTCTCCCAAGCCAATAGATGAAATGAAATGTGTAAGTGTCCCGTAATCAAGACTACCCCCTCGATTATAAATGATACAAGGATGTTTACCGCTAGATTTAGGCTTCAACATAAAGCCCTTTACTTTGAGGCTATCGCTCCAATAGGTGATGCCGTAGACATCAGCCTCCTCAAAGTGATGAAAGCGTTCTGGATCAAGTAGTACAGTGTCTCTTCCTTCTGTTGTGCGGACATACTCTAGGAGTGCCTGGAAGTTTTCGATTTTGGTCTTGTTAATGATTTCGCCGTCAGTTTGACTAAAGCACAATTGCGCACTGAAACAAAGTAGTGCAAATAAGACTTCTTTCATTTGGTATGGAATTGAGTTAAAAGAATGAATTCCTTCTCAATTTGACCAAATGACAGCTATTCTGACTTAGTTCTTGAGTACTTGGTAAAACGGTAAAGCTAGAAGGGCTATTTTTTTAGTAGAAGCCTAATGATTAGGCTTGTTCTGCTAATTCCATCCATAACATTTCCTTCTCTTCGATCTCTTGTTTAATTTCGTTGAGTTCCTTACCAAATTTTTCAATGTCGGCAGGACTTAGATTGGTATCGTTGAACTTAGCTGTTACGGTTTGTTTGCGCTCCTCCAGTTTTGCAATGGAACGTTCCAGACGCTTTATTTCCTTTTTCTGTTCTTGGCTTAGGCCTACTTTGGTTTTTTGAGCTTCTTGTTGTTCTTTTAACTTCTTTTCCTCTATTCTCTCTTGTTTACGCTGCGCCCTGTCCCAAAGCTTTTGTTCTTCCCGATACGAAGTATAGTCGCCGTTGAAGTCCTTGATACGCCCATCCCCCTGCATAATGAATAGATGATCAACCAACTTATCTAAAAAATAGCGATCGTGAGAGACAATTAGAATACAACCTGGAAAGTCGAGTAGGAAATCTTCCAAGACGTTTAAGGTCACAATATCTAGATCATTGGTAGGCTCATCGAGAATTAAGAAATTTGGGTTTTGCATTAGGATGGTGAGCAAATAAAGTCTTCTTTTTTCACCACCACTCAATTGAGATACATAGACCTGTTGATGTTTGCGGTCGAATAAAAACCTTTCCAGTAATTGGGGAGCTGTTAGTTTTTGCCCTTTCTCTAAAGGGATAAATTCCGCTATATCCCGAATCACGTCTATGACACGTTTGTCCTCTTTTAGCTGAATACCGTCTTGGGTATAGAAACCAAAAACGGTGTTTCCTCCCACCACAATTTTGCCTGTATCGGGCCGAATGAGAGCCGTCAGGATATTGAGAAAAGTAGATTTTCCAACCCCATTGGGCCCAACAATCCCTACTCGTTCTCCTTTTTTGAATTTATAATCAAACCCTTCTACAATTTTTAATTCGCCAAAAGATTTCCCCACATTGTGTGCTTCCAGAATCTTTTTACCTAGTCGTTGTCCTTTAATATCAATCTGGACCTCCTGTTGCTGAAGGTTTTTGGTGGCTTTTGCCTTGATATCATCAAATGCATCAACTCGTGACTTGGCTTTGGTCCCTCTAGCTTTTGGCATCCGTCGAATCCATTCCAACTCTTTTTTCATTAACTTTTTGCTCTTATCCAGCTCGATGTTTTCATTTTCATGCCGGAGTGCTTTCTTTTCCAAAAAGTCGGAATAGTTGCCACTGTATTTGTAAAGAACGCCTCTTTCCAATTCCACGATGGTATTGCAGACCCTTTCCAGGAAGTAGCGATCATGCGTTACGAGAAATAGCGTGAGATTGGCTCGTTGAAGATATTCCTCTAACCACTCGATCATATCGAGGTCCAAATGGTTAGTGGGCTCATCAAGAATAAGAAAGTCAGGCTCTTCCAGGATTAGCTTAGCTAAGGCCAATCTTTTCTTTTGCCCTCCAGAGAGCGTCTCTATCTTTTGATCGAAACGAGCAATATTGAAACGCGTTAGTATTTCTTTGATCTTGGCCTCGAAATCCCAGGCTTTTAGGTCATCCATGCGGTTTAAGGCAGCCTGCATGACATCGACATCATTGGGTTTGAGGAGCGCGTCTTCGTATTGGATAATGGCTTCTATTAAAGGGTTATCCGAATCGAATGCTGCTTCAAGTATAGTTTGGTTAGGGAGGAAGTCAGGTTCTTGTTCCAGTAACCCAATCTTAATATCGCGTTTCATCAAGATTTTACTGGTTTCTCCTTCCCCTTTTTCAATTCCTGCAATCACTCGAAGTAAGGTCGTTTTACCGGTACCATTTTTAGCTACCAAAGCGACCTTCTGTCCCTTGCTTATTTGAAGGGATAGGTTTTGGAAGAGGACTTTCTCTCCGTAGGTCTTGGTCACGTTTTCCAGCGTCAGATAATTCACGGTATACGATATTTATGAGCGATATTCGGGGAGCGAATTTACAAAAAAAGGCCTTCTATTGGAATAGAAGGCCTTCCTGAGATTTTGAATCTCTATGTATTACTGTTGTTTAATCAAATCATGCATAATATTCAAGGTTTCCTTGATATATGCATCCTTAGATACGTCTTCAATAAAATCTTTGTTTCTGGCTTCTTTAGTTTCGTTGCCCTTGTAAGCAGGAACGTCAACCTCCAGGTTCTTCACACCGCCATTAATTACATTGTCAAAGATGCCATTGTATTTCTTTGCCTCAGTAGTGCGGTTGTCCACAAAGCTTTGATAAGAGGATAGACTTAAAGGATATTCACTTTGATCACGACGTTTCTTGAATCGCTTAGCGTTTTCCAATACCTTCTGGAAGGTCGGGCTCGCATCTACTCGATTGGCACTTTTATCAGCTAATGAACGCAAGTCATCACGAGAGATTCGCAGAACATTCTGATTATAGTTAACCGGTTCGATTTCAGACCACCTCATAGGATACTTCTCCTGTTTCTCCCCAATCTTGATGTAATGGAAGTTATCCGGAAGAATAATATCAGGAACAACGCCCCTTAACTGAGTAGAACCACCATTAATTCGGTAGAACTTCTGAGTCGTTAGCTTCACTTGACCCAGTGGCTTGTAATCTTCATAACCTCTAATGGTACGATCTAGGTCAACGAAACGTTGTACCGTACCTTTGCCATGAGTAGAGTTGCTTCCTACCACTACTGCTCTTCCATAATCTTGCAAGGCTGCAGCAAGGATTTCGGATGCAGAAGCACTGAATCCATTTACCATAACAACAAGTGGGCCATCGTATTGAACTTTATCATCAACATCCACTAGTACTTCTGCTTTCTTAGAGCGAGATTTTACTTGCACGATTGGACCTTCCTCGATGAAGAAGCCAGACATGCGAACTACATCACGAAGACTTCCTCCTCCATTATTTCTCAGATCGAGAATGATTCCATCTACATTCTCTTCTTTAAGTTTATCTAATTCTTTAGCTACATCTGGCGCACAAAAGCGCCCATCTTTATTTTCGAAATCTGCATAGAAGCTCGGCAAGTACAAGTATCCGATTCTCTCTCCTTCTTCTGGGCCATCAAGTATCAAGGACTTAGCATAGCTTTCTTCGAGGTAAACAATATCGCGTACAATAGAAACTATCTTTTCTGTCCCGTCTACAGACTTAACGGTCAGTCTCACTTCTGTGCCTTTTTTCCCACGTACATACTGTACCACATCATCTACGACCATACCTTTCACATCAATGGGTTCTTCATCACCTTGAGCTACTTTGGTAATGATGTCATTTTCTTGCAGTTCTTTTCCTTTCCAGGCAGGTCCCCCAATCACAATATCTACAACTTTGGTGTAGTCTCCATCCGTCTGCAAGCGTGCTCCAATTCCTTCTAGTCTACCGCTGAAGCGAATGTCAAAATTCTGCTTATCGATTGGCTTCAAGTAATTGGTATGCGGATCGAAAATGCTAGTGAGAGAATTCAGGAAATCACCTAGGCGATCCTCTCGTTTAAATTTGCCGATTCGATCATAGAATTTGTCATACAATTCAAGAACCTTTTCTCTGGCTTCTCGCTCCAATTCTTCTTTGGACTTTATTTCTGTTTCCTCGCCAGCCTTTTCTTGATCTTCTAGCGATCTGGCATAACGAGTGAGAGTTTCATACTTTAAGCTTCTTCGCCAAAATTCTTTTAGCTCTTTATCATTTTGAGCAAAAACTCTTTTATCACTATCCATTTCCACCGACTCTTCTTTAGAAAAGTCAAATGGTTTGGCTAAGATCTCCTTGTAATAGGCCTTCGTTTTCTTGATGCCAGCGTCCAAGAGGTCCACAGACAAATTGAAAAAGCCTAATTCTCCATCTTGAATATTGTCATCAATCTGAAGTTTAAGGGCCTCCATTTTATCCACGTCTTTTTGCGTAAGCCATCTGCGCCCGCTATCCATATTGTCTAGATAGATTTCGTATGCTTTTTCAGCGAACTCATCGTCTAGGTCTGCGGGCTGATAATGCATATACTCCAAACCGCGCATTAATGTTCGAACCAAAATGGACTCTTTACCAGAATTGTCTGTTTGAGGCAAATAAGCAGCAACCAGTACAAGTATAGCACTTACGGAGAGTAATATCGGGCCTTTAATTTTCATATTGTCTTTGTTTTTCTTGCGTTATTCCGCAAATACGGAAGGTAGTTAGCAACTCGTTTGAACAAGTATTTTACATACCATAGAGAAAACCAAAAGAGATACCATCGGGCTGAAACAAGGTAAGCCTTAAATTCGATTCTTTCTATGCGTCTTATTGATACAACACTATTAACGAGATTATATACAATAAAAATACTTTTTTTTCAGAAAAAAGTTCTACCAAGATCATGCCAGGGCTATTTTTTAACAGAACCTTATATTTTGATTCTTTGACAACTCCTGTCTTGGAAGACACACAGAAATGAATTTCAATATATCCTCCCACTACTTTTGATTTTGTTTCCTGATAGTTTGAAAGGGCGATGAAGGATGGTAAAAGGAGATCTCTCTATTGAGAGACTTTGATCAATTCCTGAACCTTTTCCATGACCTTATCCTTCTTCTCTAAGTAATCTTCAATATTGTATTGAATGATATGATCTGGTATAACGCCTCTATTCTTGAGGGAGGTTTTGGTAATTTGATAGGTAGATTGGAGGAGATAACGCGGTATTCCTACTCGGATCTTTGTGTGCGGGAGTGTGACATATTGGGTAGATCCAGCAGCGAAGCCTTCATATCTACTTCCAGGTTCTTGCCCAATGACGATGGCGTCGCCAAACTCTTTAGCATATATGGTTACGATAGAACCATTGGAAAAAGTGCGCCAGTTGGTTAGAACATAAATCTGTCCATCAAAGGCTGATTTTTTGGGTTTTGGAAAGCGCTTCTTCGAAGTTCTTCCTTTCCAGGATACATTCTTGTGGAGAAATCCATCATAAGGCTTCTTCATTAAATAGGGAAGCAAGTGTTTAGCATATTCTCTCCGTCCGCCGGTATTATTCCTAACATCGATCACGAGATTTAGCACACCTTTTTCCTTAAGCTCCTTGAAAATCTCTTTGTAGAGCTTCTTGGGTTTGACTTTGTATTTATCCTTGAGTTGGCGATTAAAGGTATTTAGATCTAAGGTAGCGGTTTGTCCTTCAATATCGAATGTATAAACAACGGAGACATCTTCTTTCCTTGGAGCGGGTTTGCCATATCTACGGTCCCGCCAAGCGATCATAGAATCTCTAACCAAGGCAGGAATAGTGATCTCTTTTACTTCTTTACCTCCATGGGGAATGTATTCTATCTTAAACTCATAAGGCTTTTCCAGAAACCAATAATAATAGCTGATAAAACGATCAATCGCTTTTTCCCGTTTATAGAGTTGGATATCACCGTCAGCTATAACGTAGGAGGCTAAATGTTCGATAATATCCTGTGTAGCTTTTCCATTAATTTTCAGGATTTGAGCACCACGCTCCAAGTCAGCATTTGGGCTGAAATTACTCCATACATAAAGCTTCTCTTCTGCACCTTGTACAGAAAGCGGGAGGTAAGAAAATTGATTTTTAAAAAAACCGCTGAAGATCTGGGTAACAGTGTCGGACGAAACGAAGGTATGGCCTTCTCGTGTAGCGGCACTTAGCTGCATCACATGAGGATAGAATTCAACATCACTCATCTTTTTATTAAGTTGAGCGGCAAGCTCTTTGTATCGTGCCTCGTAAGCAGCTGTAGAATGGAAAACCCCTAAAGCGGGATTGTATTGGTCAAAACTTTCTTTGAGGAAGCGGAGATCTTCTTGTAGTTGAGTACTGGTAAATTCACGCACCTTTTGTCCAAAAAGGCCAAGAGAGAGGTACATCAGTAGGAGCAGTAGTCCGTTTTTTTTCATATCTAATCTATTCTTCGAGTTTTGCTAAAAATGACTGTGTTCGAAAGCAAAAGTTGCAAGTTGAACATGGGAAATGCTCTTTTGCGACACTTTCGTGCAGTTTATTCCTAATCCTTGAACTTAGTATCGGATGAGGTCTATATCAGCAGGTAAAGATAGATTTAGAGAAGATAATTTTGTTAACGATTGATAGTATTCGTGATCACTCTTTGATAAATCCACAATGCTAGGCCAATCCTGACAAGCGGTTGTAAATATGGGTAAATCCACCGATACATAAAGTTAGCAGGACTATTTAGAAACTGAAGGCCAAGGTAGTACCGACCAAAGGAGGCTATACTGAGGAGGCCGATGAAAAGCAAACTCCAACCTAGCCATCTTCCCCAGTCATGCACCTGTATCATACACCAGCCGAAGAGCAAACTACCCATACCAAAAGCATAAATTACAATGAAATAATGACTGTCACTGATTCCTCCAGCCCCTTGAATTAGGGTTCTATACATGTCTTGTTGTTCTGTCTCAGTAGCGGCAAGGTATGCTGGCCTCCAAATCTGATTAAGGGCATCGATTAAGTAGGCTTGTTGACTCATTTCAGTATAGGCCCAGGTGCCTAAAAAGAGGCATCCAATGAGAATAGCCCAGGGACGATACTTGATTAATAGCATGCCAAGCCCAAGACTGGCAATAAAGTTGAATTGTGGATGTAAAAAGAGAATCCACAGTTTAAAAAGGTATAGGGGATTCTGATGGAGTTGAAGTTGTGCATCAAAATTTGCAGCTGAAGGTTGCGGAAGAAAAATAAGCAAGGCGGTAGTGATAGCACCAAACAAAGAACAAAGTGCTGCAATTTTAAGAAAAGTCTCATCTATGAAGAATCTCACCATGGTTCAACGGATTTTACTCAATGATCTACAATTATCCACTTGCAGTTGAACTTTTGTAGTATATAGAGGCTGAGTGGCGGAATTCAAGTGTTCAATGGATGGCCCTTCTAGGAGGAGGTCACCGGTTCTATTTACTCCTTTTATTATTGGTTTCGGCTTTCGGGTGGATATCGGGCTGCTGGATAGAGTAGGATTGGCCTGCTAGTCTTTGGCGAAACTCCTCTTTGATAGCTTGTTGTAACTGTTCATCCTGCAGGTAGTCGATGACGCTAGCACATATCACTTTAACTGCGTAGCACATACCTTTTTCACCAAAAGAATGAAAAGCAAGTTCGGCGGCAGGCGCTTCTCCTATCGGTATGCCTGTCGGAAAACAAGTGCTTACAAATGATAAGGTAGGAGCCCACCAACTTACATCCCCAATGTCGCTGGCATACTTTCGCAATTGTTGTTTTTCCTTCGTTGCTCGAAAGGGGAGAGGTTTTGCTTTTAATCCTTGAGTGGGGAGTGAGAACTGTGCCTGGATTTGGCGACTTTGATGTTGTTCTTCTTCCGAAAAGTTAATCGGTCCCATTTTAAGTATATTTCTGTTTACCACTTCCATTAGGGTATGGTTGGGGATAAAGGCGTGAATAGCGCGGAAGAGGGATAGGGATATCTTGCAATCAGCTACTGTGCTCCTTTGTTTGACTTTATCTTGGATCAATTGATAAACCTGATTTGCAACAGCTTGCTCTGTAGATTGAATACGAACTTTTGCAGTGACAGTATCAGCTGTATATATATAGGATGCCTTGGGAGTTTCTAAGTTATAATGTATATGCATGGTGGAATCAGCATTGATGACGAGATCATTCAAGTATTGCATGAAGTAGAGGGATTCCTGTAAAGCGTTAGTAGTAGACTTTGGCACTTCGATGGCCTTTTCTTTGGTGCCGATAAAGGCTAAGTCCAGATCAATGAGAGCATCCCATGAGCGCGTGCTTGCCCAGCTAACTGGGCTTGGGTGCCAGAAAATGGCGAGGTCGAGCTTCTTGAAATATTGATTCCGGGCTAAGTAGCTTCTACCACCAAGTCCCCCCTCTGCAGTACTGCCAATGTACTGAATCTGAGCATCGAGTTGGCCCGTGGCCACCAGTTGCTTTAGCACCAAGGCGGCTCCCAGGCTTCCTACTCCCAACCAATGATGTCCTGATGCATGAGCTGTTTCTCCATTTTCCAATACATCGGCATCATATTCTCCCAATAAAGCAATGGTAGGGCCCGATTGGCCATAGGTTGCAACAAACATCGTCTCTATCCCAGCTGCTTTATGTTCAATTCGAAAACCAGCTCGTTGTAGTTGTTCTTTCAGAAGTTGGCTCGTTCTGAACTCTTCAAAAGAAGGTTCGGCCCATTTGCCGATGCTGTCCTTGAATTGAACAAGTTGAGGAGCGAGGTCATCTACATATTGATAGGCAAGTTGTTTTAGCGAATCTTGACTTAAGAGAATAGTGTGAGGTAAAAGGACTAGAAAATAAATAGCTATCGTTTTCATTTGATAAAGCTTATTTGAGTGAAATGCGGCGCAAACCGACCATTTAGAGGCTGGGACCAAAGCAGGCTAAAACTGTTGTCAAAGTTGACCACCAAACCGCAATAATCTCCACCCTGTGGCCAGGCTCTTTTTACCCAGCCATTTTCTTTGTTAGGGCAAGGGGTGATGCCTATGGGTTTACTAAGCAGCTGTTGATCAGCGGGGAATAGTAGACTAATCATTCGTTGATAGCAGTCATCTGGCCGTTTTTTCACCCAGGCAATAGCTAATTCTCCTCTTTTATTGATCGCTAGAGCGGAAAGATCCACCGTTTTGGCCGAGCTAGTATCTTGATAGACCCAAACGACAGGAGACCAACTCAGACCACCGTCTTGACTTTGGGTAAGTCCTAAGCGATATTGCTGAACATCTGTGAAGGCATAATATAGGTGATTGGGCTTTTGTCTATGCTGAACTAAATGATGATGACGTCTTCCGCTTAGGTTGGTAATAAATGATGGCGTACCTAAAGTCCGACCTTGTTGGTGAAAAGGATAAAGCCAAGAATGCATTTCTTGTAGTCGTATGGAAGTATCTCCATCCTTCGGGAAGTAGGCACTTAGTATAACGGGAATCATCAGTGTGCCATCAGCTCTGATAAAGGCTTGTTTTGCATTGATCTCCATACCTGTAATGAGCTGATGGAAATACCGCTTGGGAAAATGTCGTCCCCCATCTTCTGAATGACAGATGAGTATTCTGCTTTGAAGTTGATTCAAATGATCTCTATACTTTTGTGTTGCAATTAAGTATACTGACTGTTCGCCTATCCCCGGAACTAGCAAACAATGATCATAACCATCACCAAAGGAGACCGATTCGTTCCATTGCTGAGCATCTGTTCGATAAAAAGTAGTCTGTAGGTGAAAGCGATCCCCTTCGCTGATATCAGCAAGCAGGATATTGCCGTTCGCTTGCAGAATACTCCAGGGATCGGCGGCTTGAGGGAGGGCTGGGTAATCTAGCGTAAGCCAGCTTTGCCCTTGATCCTGGGAATGCCAAACTTGGGTGTGATAGTTGGGGGGAGAAGCACCAGGTTTTGCTATGAGAAAGGTGGCAATTAAAGGAGAGGACGGTGATTCATTGCTGTTTAAAATACACTCACTGCTCACCCAATCCTTAGCTAAAGGGAGGTGTGAGGGCGGTGAAATTTTAATTTGCTGGCACCAAACGGGAGCGGTATTTACTACCAACAGGAGTGTTCCTGTCAATATCAGGATGTTACTATATTTCATGCCCAATGCTACGCTTATGATAGCTCTAAAGGGTGCGAGTTTTCCAAATAGAACCACTTAAACTGCTTTTTTCATCCCTTTTTTCGTTGAATAGAATATACACGGATTAAATAGGCCTTTGTGCCTTACCGGAATTGTCAGATAATAGAATGGCTATGCTTGAACTCTTATGGCTGAAAAGCCTATTTGATTTTGTTACGATTTTTCAGTGCATTGTCTTTGTTCTTTTTTTGAGAGCCAAATACCCGCAAGCCCCTCCGCTTGTAAAATGGTTACTTGGTTTTTTATTACTTAAGGTTGTTGCTGATGTCATTGGTTTCATTCAGTATACCAGCTGGATTCAAGCCGTACTACGAATTCCACTAGGGGCCACGGCTTGGATCATGTTATTGCAATTATGTTATGCGCCTTTGATTTACATTTTGTGCCGTTGTGTCCAGACAGTAAAGTACAAACCGAGTAACAGGGTGTTTAGGCACTGGATTCCTGCACTCATTTACCTGTTTATATTGCTGTTTTTGCCACAACAGCTCCAGGGCAATCTATCCTATTTAATGCTAATTGTGGAGGTTCAATTTATTGCCTATGCCCTTATGGGGTTGAGAGAATTGACAGGGGGGCAGCGACTTGCTCAAAATTTTCGATTCTTATTAATTGGGTTAATCGTCTGGCGCGGATTACGTTTGTTGGAATATGTAGGCTGGCTGCATTTGCATTGGATTGAGGAGCCGCTTGCATGGGGAGTTTACGTGCTTAGCGAATTGATTTTTCTCGGAACCTTAGGGTACTTTTTCTTGAAGGTGATCCAATATCCTACAGATTTGATAGCATCGAATCAATGGACTCTATCCTCGACCTTAGTTCAGCAGATACGTTCTGGAATTCAAGTATTAGTTGAGCGAGATAAAATCTATAACGATCCACTGCTATCACTCGATCGCTTGGCGAAGGCACTACAAGTACCGTCCCATTACCTAAGCCAGTATTTAAATAGGGAATTGAAGAAGACCTTTAATGAATGGCTTAATGAACATCGAATTGAAGCATTCAAGCGGTTGATTCAAGACCCCAAAGCACAAGGCAAAACCATTCAAACCCTAATGTATGAGGTAGGGTTCAGTTCGAAGTCAACCTTTCATTCCGCCTTCAAAAAGCGGACGGGAATGACTCCGACTCAATACCGAAAAATGAAGGTGATGATCTAAGTTAGGCTAGATCTTTCAGGTTGCGAAGAAAACCTCCCTGGCCTGCATCTTTCATCTTTTTTTGCAAGGACTGAGCCTGGCTTTTTGAACCAAAGGCTCCCACGACTACTTTGTAGACGGTCTTTCCTCGGAGTTCATTGATACTAACCACAATTTTTTGCCCAAATTTTCGCTGCAGCTTCTCTACCTGAATCAGTACGTTTCCGTACTCGTAGAAAGCGCCTATTTGCACACCATAGCCGCTGGCAGCTTGTTTTTTGACATCGAATTGAAAAAGACCTTGTCCGTTGGACACGGTATTCTCTACCTCTTTTGGAGGAGCAGCGGTCTCTTTGCGACGTAGGGCTTCAGCTACAGCTCGCCCCGCATTTACCCTACCGTATCCATATTTGACGGAGTGGCCATTGCTATATTCACTAGGCGAACCGATTTTGTCAGCCGTCTTTTGCAGAATCTCTTTTACTTCTTTAGCGGTTAAGTCAGGATTAGCGGAAAGGATTAGTGCACAAATGCCCGCTACTAAAGGCGTGGAACTGGAGGTGCCTCCGAAATGCTTATAATGCTTCCCACGCGAACGGCCATCTCGCCAAAACTTAAAATTGCCAGATTCCCAGTTTAACCCCTCATCCCACCAGGCCCGCGCGGCTAAAATGGGCCAATCTCCGTTGGAAGGAGCGCAAATGGAGACTTCTCTCCCACGGTTGGAGTATGAAGCATAGGAATCCTGGCTGGTACTAGCGGCTACAGCAATCACATCCGGGTGGGCTGCATAGAAGTTGACGAAATCGAGATCATCATTACCTACTGCATAAAGGATGACACACCCCTTTCCTTTTCGCCCTTTTCGCGCCGCCCTGGCAATGGCTTCTTCTTTTACGCGATTGAGTCGGAAATTAGGGTCAGTGGTTCCCCAACTGCAACTAATAATATCAGCCCCTTTGTCGATGCAGTAATCGAACATTTGTTCGGTGGACCGGGCACTAAAACTTGTACCACTGATGGGCATAAACTTAGCTTGTGGTGCGGCACCAACCATTCCTTGACCATTGGAGGAGGCTAAGGCCACACTTGCACACGGTGTCCCATGCGTGAAGCGGGTGTCACCTTGCAATACATTTGAATTCTGATTCCAAAGATCATATGGTTTGGTGACCTTTCCTTTTAGGTCGGGATGTGTTAGATCGAATCCATTATCAATAACGGCTATCGTAATTTTATTGGAACCTGTATTGCCCAGTCGTTGCCAGGCATCGACGATTTTGGCATCTGCTCCTTTGCGCAAGCGATAGTCAACATCTGCGACAAACCCATTATTGCGTAGATGCCATTGATGGTCGACCAGGTCATCATGGGGAGCTGTGAAGGCATACTCATCGAGCATCGTATCTAAATCTGGCTCTGCCATTTTCACCAAGGAAATAGCTTGTAAGAAATTAGCGACCTTTATGGGGTTAGGTGAATTTGGACTTACCTTAGCAATGATTCTGGTTGCATCTCGGCGTTCCACCAAATCCAAGGCATATTCTTCCAGTACGATCTGCTGTTCACTTTCATCTACGCCCTCTTCGAAGGTGATATATATTTCTCCAGTAGGTACCAAGGGACGTTCACTTCCTTCAGTGAAATATACATGCGTTCCCACTTCGACCTCATCCTTACCTCTAACTTCATCTAGGGCATCATCCAGATTACTGTCACCTTGATTCAGCGTGACGACCTCAAATCCACCTAAATTTCTAATGATATGTTTATCGACGAAAGCTTGTTCTTTGTCTTCTTTGGTTTTTAGTCCTACAAGGGTTTGGCTCTTCTTTAGGGTTAATTCCCCATTACCATTTTTGATGGTTAACTTGCTCATACGTTAGGTTACATTTTATGGGTTGGGTCAGTTTCAACACAGAAACGGAGAGGGAACAGCTAATATTTTAGAATTTTTGACAATTCATTTATGTTCCATTCTATTTCGAAAGTGATGACTCACCTAAATGTAATTGATTTGTAGTGCAATATATATCTTTTTTGATGGACTTGTGTTGTGGGCAAACTTCCATCAAATGAATTGATCACACTGATCATTCCCATATAATGATGTCGAAGAACCGATTTTCTTTAGTTCTATGACCGCCTAGGCTTTTATATAAGACTTGTTACTCGGGTTCGATACCAAGTACCAGATTTAGACTTCCAAACTTAGACCAATGTTGTCCATTTAATTCGGGACGATCCCAACCAATACCATAGTCGAAGCCGATCATCCCCAGAAAGGGAAGTTGCAAACGAATCCCCAGTCCAGCTGCAGGTTTCAGGTCATTCAAACTGAATTGGCTACTGCTCTTCCAAACATTTCCGGCTTCGCCGAAGGCCAAGAGAAAGGCCCTCGTTGATCCTGTGTTGATTAGGGGATATCGCAGTTCTGCCGAAAATTTGACAAAGGAAGCTCCGCCACCGTTTAAGGTGCCATCCAGGTAATCAGCTGGGTATCCTCTCAAGGCAATAAGATCGTTGCCGGCAAAGGCCAATTGTTGTGTATTTGTACCATTCCCACCTACCTCAAAGCGCTCAAATGGGGGGATTCCAATAGTTGAATCATAGGCGCTCAACCACCCCGCTTTTCCACTTAACTTGACGATCCACTTTGGAGCGATTGGAGTGTACCATTCTGAACTGATTCGCCACTTGTGGTATTCCATCCACTTAAAAGATTGACTTGTTTGATTGCCAAATAGAGAATAGGGAGGAGTCAGTTGACCAGACAATTTAACCTTTAAACCCTTGGTTGGGAAAAATGGATCTGACAGGGTGTAGTATGTGAGACTCTGCTTGAGGTAAAGGTTGTTGAAATTTCCTTGACTGATTGTACTTCCATCTTCCAAAAGAATATCATCTAAACCATTTAAGTCAATATGCTGATAACTCAATTCCGAAGTAGTAACAAAATTCCCATCTAACCAATTGAGTCTCGTCCCCAACTGTAGGCTTCCACCAATCGTACTCATAGATGCAAATGGATTTTCATCCGTTACACTACTATTATTGGTGAATCTTTGGTAAAAGCTGGAGAGCGTCAAACTTGTTGGCTTTTTACCTCCCAACCATGGTTCGGTAAAGGAGAAGTTTAAGCCCTGATAGTCACGCCCCGTAGATTGAGCTCTGATTGATAGGGTTTGGCCGTCACCCATCGGCATGAAGGTACCTTTATTTCGCTGGAATAATTTGCGGAGTGAAAAGTTATTCAAGGTCAGACCAATCGTACCAACTAAGCCTCCACCTTGATCGCTGGCTGCAGGGTTCCAACTAGCAGAGAGTTCATATTTTGAAGTCGTTTTTTCCTCTAATTTGTATTCCAAATCAACTGTGCCATCTTCCGGGTTTACTTTAGTTGTAAGATCCAGAGTTTCTGGATTAAAGTAGCCTAAATTGATCAGCGCTTGTTGAGACCTTAGAATATCAGCACGACTGAAGGCTTTTCCTGGATGCGTATATAAACTTCTCCGGATGACATTTTCATGCGTTTGTTCATTGCCGCTAATATCTACATTTCCAATTTTAGCAAGAGGTCCTTCACTTATCCGGATCTCTAGATCAATTTCATGATTCTCCATGTAGGTGATGACGGGATCATATTCGAAGAAAAGGTAGCCGTGATCAAGGTAAAGGGCACTGATGTCGCGACTCTTTGGGTCAAATCGCAGACGCTGTTCCAATAGTAGAGGGTTATAAATATCACCAGCCTGGATTCCCAATATCTTATCTAGGGTCTGATCCGAATAAACACTATTCCCTTTCCAACTGATATTTCTAAACCGATAAGGCAAGCCCTCAGATAACTGGATTTGAAGATTCAACAAAGACCCAATTGTATCGATTGTAGTTCCATCTACAGTGGCATCTAAATATCCTTTGGTTTGATAATATTGAATGATTGCTTTTTGATCGGCTTCAAAGATCTCCGATAAGAAGTGTTTTTTGGCCAATAGTTTATGCCTATCCTTGATCTGCATCTGCTTTCGGAGCACTCGGTCTGAAATCGCCTTATTACCAATAAATGATATTTCATGTACTTTAACTTTTTCTCCGGGCATTATAAAAAAGTGTAGGATGAGTCCATTACTGTTCTTATCAAAAGTTTCCTTGATTTCTACTTGGGAAAAGTAATATCCTCGATCACTAAGCCAGGCTTGGATATTTTGTTTAGCTCGTTCCTTTGCATCAGTATTAACTTGGGCAGATAAGATTAGATTTCTATTCAGAAGTTTTCTCAAAGGGATCTGCCATTTTCGTTTTACACCTTTAATATGGAAAGCGGTAAGTCGAGGCATTTCCTGCAGAATGATCTTTAGAAATAGGATATCTCCTTTTCGATCTTCCTCTAATATTTGGATATCTCTAAAAAGCCGAAGATTCCAGAGGGCTCGGATAGCTTTTTGAAAACCTGGACCGGGTACTTGTATTCGATCACCTACTTTTAGGCCAGAAACGGTGATGATGGCTTTTTTACTAGCTTGTTCGGCTCCATCAACGGTAATGCCACCGATTTCTAGCCATTCTCCCTCCTCTGAAGGGCTGTCTGATTGGCTTTGGGCAGATAGGAATCCCCCTAGCAAAATACCGATCAAAAGGTATAGCTTGGTTTTTTTCATAGATCGTAATGCTCGTTAAAGAGGATCGGATTGAAGTGGACACAGGTATATCAGTAAGCAATCCAGCAATTGCTAGTCTTGATAGGCCTTCATGGCCTTATCCAAATCCATGTAAAATATTAGAGGTGTTGGCTTCGAAGTATCTTATAAGTAAATGCGCAAAACCAGGGAGCTCCCCAATAAAAGGTATACGCAAACGACCGCTATGGGTCTATGTTTTAAAGACTACTATAAAGGGTAAAGGGTTGGTTGTCAGTTGAAAAAGTTTAAAAACACTAGGCTTGCCGTACCGGAGCGCCAAAATTTGTAAAACAACCGATGATAGAACATGAAATGTCAGCGCCCGAACTTTGACACTGCAAAGTTCGGGCGCTGCATACCTATATTAGGCGCTTTGTTTTATTCCGGTTCGAAACCTAGAATAATATTAAAGTCACCTAAGTTGTTAAGCGTTCGTGGACCTGGTTTGTCAAATCCTAAGCCATAGTCAAACCCGATTGTACCAAACATGGGTAGGAATACCCGGAGGCCCATACCAACTGAACGTTTTAGATCAAATGGGTTGAAATCTCGTAAACTTCTCCAAGTGTTACCGCCCTGTGCAAATGCCAATACATATATGGTAGAACTTGGGTTAACCGATAATGGATAACGGAGTTCCAAAGTGAATTTGTCAAATAAAGGAGTTGGAACTGTGGCCGATGAACCGTTTGGATCAAGATTGGCTTCCAATTGATTCTCTTCATATCCACGGAGAGAAATGATATCTACCCCGGCGAAACCAAACTGTTGGTTATTAATACCGTCACCACCTACTTGGAAACGTTCGAAAGGAGAGGTCCCGATATCTCGATTATAGAACCCTAGCAAACCAATTTTTGCTTGCGCTTTTAACACTAGTTTACCAGCATTACTACTCGGGTCATTTCCGCCAGCAAGTGTGGTATACCACTCAGCATCAAAACGCCACTTATGATATTCCAACCAACGGAATCTTTCTTCTGGTGTCTGCTCAGCGTAGTTCGCATTCCTGTTGAAGATGGAATAGGGAGGCGTTAGCTGTACCGATAGAGAGATTTTTGAACCGTTTGCTGGGAACAAAGGATCACTTACGGTAGAGCGTGCGATAGTTTGCTTTATACTGAAGTTGTTGAAGCTACCAGAATTCACAATTGTTCCATCGTCCGTACGGAAGTTGGTCCAGTTATTTAGATTCAGGGCCTGAATATTCACAGCCGTACTGGAGATAAAGTTATCATCTGGCCAGCGTAGACGCGTGCCTAAACTTACCGAAATCTGAGAGATATTGAAACTTTGTCCGGTGAAGGCGAAACGATTATAGAAACCGGCTACCGTAAAGGCATTTGGTTTTCTACCACCTAACCAAGGTTCGGTCAATGAAACATTATAGGATTGGTAAAACTCTCCGTTCGTTTGTGCTCGAATAGAAAGCCGCTGTCCATCACCCTGAGGAAGTGGGCGCCAAGCTTCTCCTTTGAACATGTTTCTCAATGAGAAGTTGTTGAAAGATACCCCTAAGGTACCGATCACCCGGCGAAAACCACCCCAACCAGCAGAAAGCTCCAATTGGTCAGAAGGTTTCTCCTCAACGGTATATTCGATGTCTACTGTTCCTCGATTCGGATTCACAGGAGTATTGATTCCCAAGGCTTCAGGGTTGAAGTATCCCAGGTTGACAATTTCTCTTTGAGAACGGATGATATCAGAACGGCTAAACTTAGAGCCAGGTCTTGTTCTTAATTCACGTCGGATAACGTGTTCGTGTGTACGGTCATTTCCGGCAATCACGACTTTATCAATAGTTGCCTGTGGACCTTCAAAAATTCTTATCTCAAGGTCAATGGAATCCCCATCAATCGCTACTTCTGTAGGGTCTACTTGAAAGAAAAGGTAACCATTGTCCATATATTGTGTGCTCACATCTCGACCATCCTGACTAAAGCGCAGGCGAGTTTCGAGGAGTTCTTGGTTATATATGTCGCCTTTATTGATCCCCAAAATGCTTTGCAGTGCTTCGGTATCATAAATTGTATTTCCTTTCCAAGCGATATTTCGGAAATAGTATTGAGAACCTTCTTCGATGGCTAGGTCGATAAGAATACGCCCATCTTCATTTCGCCAGATACTATCCTTCCTGATCTGCGCATCTCGATATCCTAGTTTATTATAGAAAGCAACGACCTTACTTTTATCTTCTTCAAAGTCACCTTTGATCAATTTGGAAGAAGCAAAAATCTTGCGCTTACGCTTCGTATTTTTCATTTGTTTACGAAGCTTTTTATCTGTAACACTGGTATTTCCTGAAAAGGTAATATCATCGATCTTAACGCGAGAACCTCTGTCAATATCGAAAACAAGCAACACGGAGTTGATCCGAGCTGTATCTTTTTCTTCCAATACATCTACAGCTACATCAAGAAATCCTTTATCAATAAAGAATTTCTGAATTACTTCAGCAGAGTTTACCTTGATGTTTTCTGTGACGATACCTCCTTTTAATAGAAAGCGGTTTACTTCATCATTCAAATCATCATGGTATGATTTCTTGGTTCCTCGGAAGGTATGTCTAGACAAGCGAGGACGTTCTTGAAGGTGTACTTCCAGGAAGATGACATCACCAATTATCTTTTCCTGAATGATCTGTACATCAGTAAAAAGCCTCAATTTCCACAATGCTTTGATGGCTTTGGGAATTTCAGGGCCAGGAATTCTGATATTTTCTCCAACTTTCAAGCCTGTCACTCCAATAATGGCATTATCATCACTGAAGCTGGCACCGACAACGGTTATACCACCGATTTCGAAATCCTTAGGCTCTCCATAGGTCATCACACCGACGGTGTCTGCAACTTGTGCCAACATGATAAAAGGGCACAAACAAACGAAACAAAAAAGTAAAAGATTTTTTTTCATCCTCTTATTCTAATTAAAGCACGGGAGTTCTCGGGAAAACTTATGCGAACTCCAATTTCGCTGTGGAAATACACTTTCCTCCTTTTCCCCCTAAGGAGATGGCATCATTTTATCGGTATTTACCGCTATAGCCATTACCAAAACGAACGAGGTCTTCAACTGTTGCCAATAGAAATGCAATTTCCGGGACGCTTTGGTTTAAAACCCGTTAGAGAAGGATATTCAAAAGAAAGAGAGTGGGGCGCAAACAATGGTTGTATGCTTATGCCAATTGCTCACTAATTTTTCCAAATCGTCGTTCTCTATTCTGATAGTCAATAATGGCTTGATAGAATTGGTTCTTTCTAAAGTCAGGCCAGAAAACTGGACTGAAGTACAACTCTGAGTAAGCCAATTGCCAAAGCAGGAAATTGCTGATTCTTCGTTCGCCGCTGGTACGGATTAATAATTCAGGATCTGGAATGTTGCTGGTGCTTAGTGATTGTGCGAGGCGCTCTTCATTAATATCTTCTGGAGAAATAACACCTTCTTGTACTTGCTTAGCCAACCGTTGTGCAGCCTGGGAAATATCCCACTTACCGCTATAGTTGAGCGCCAGAATGAGTGTCATTCTGGTATTGTTTTTGGTGTTTTCGATCCCCTTTAGGAGGGCTGAGTGGGTTTCTTTAGGCAAAAGGCTGATGTCGCCTATGGCCTGTAGTTTGATGTTATTCTTATTAAGGGTGTTGATCTCTTTGTGAAGTGTTTCGACCAGCAATCGCATCAGCGCCCCAACTTCAATTTTGGGGCGATTCCAGTTTTCTGTTGAGAAAGCGTAGAGTGTCAAATAAGAGACCCCTAGTTCAGCTGCTGCTTCCGTAGTTTCACGAACAGCTTTTACTCCATTCCGGTGTCCAAATACACGAGGCTTGCCGTGTTGTTTGGCCCACCTGCCATTACCATCCATAATAATGGCAATGTGCTTCGGGAGTTTTTCAGGTATTATCTCTGATTTAAGGTCCATTTTTTTGGCTTCGACGCTTGGCATTCCTGGAATTTCAACTTCCCTATTCCTTTTTCCGTGCTTATTCAGCTGTAAGTATGGATAAACTCTAGATTATTAGCTTTATCTCCATTGTTTTGAGCTGACTGCAATAATTGTTCGAGAAGGAAATTTCCTCGGAAGCCACTAGGTTCTCAAAAATTCGCACAAAGTTAAGAAGATTTATGTAAAATAGGCCACTTTGGCAAATCTGTCGTATTTTGTGCCGACTAAATGACACCAAATGAAGTTTGAAGAATATCAATATGAACGGCCAGAAATGGCCGATTTTTCTATCCGATTTGAGTCTTTACTTGACCAATTTAAGCAAGCACCTGACCTCGCCGCTCAAAATGAGCTCTTTAGCCAGATTAATGAGATGAGAACGGAATTTATGTCGATGTACAACATTTGCTACATCCGACACACCGTGGATACGGCTAATGATTTCTACGAAAAGGAGAATTCCTTTTTTGATAGAGAGATGCCAGCTTATGAGGGCTTGAATACGAAATTCTATCGGCTTTTGCTCGAGTCTAAGTTTCGCAAGGAACTGGAAGCAAAGTGGGGCAGCCAACTATTTACGATCGCGGAGTTAAGCCTCAAAACATTCAAGCCTGCGATCCTTGAGGATATGCAGGAAGAAAATCGCCTTAGCAGTGAATATGTTAAACTTAAGGCGAGTGCCAAAATTGATTTTAAGGGCAAAGAACACAATCTTTCCTCTATATATGTGGAGGAAACAGGAGCAGATCGGGATTCTAGAGCTGCCGCGGCCAAGGCTAAATGGGCTTATTTTGCTTCTAATTCAGAAGCCTTTGATTCTATCTTCAATATGTTGGTGAAAACCCGTCATGGTATAGCCAGAAAACTGGGCTTTAAGAATTTTATTGAGCTAGGATATGCGCGGATGCTGCGTTCTGACTATAATGCAGAAATGGTTGCTAAGTTTCGGGAACAAATTCGACAATATGTTGTACCTTTAGCGACGTCGTTATACGAACGGCAAAGGAAGCGTTTGGGCTTAGAAGAGCTGAAATACTATGATGAGGAGTTTAGGTTTGCTTCTGGCAATCCTGCTCCGAAAGGAGATCCTAGCTGGATCATTGATAACGCGACCGAGATGTACAGAGAGCTCTCTGATGAGACGAATGAGTTTTTCCGCTTTATGCAGGATAATCAACTCATGGATTTGGAGACTAAACCAAGTAAGGCAACCGGAGGTTACTGTACCTATATCGGAAAATTCAAAGCTCCCTATATTTTTTCTAATTTCAATGGGACAAGTGGCGATATTGATGTGCTCACGCACGAGGCAGGCCACGCTTTTCAAGTCTATGCCAGCCGCAATATTGGTATAAATGAATATAACTGGCCTACTTATGAGGCTTGTGAGATTCATTCCATGAGTATGGAATTCTTTACCTGGCCTTGGATGCACTTGTTCTTCAAAGCAGACACTAACAAATACAAGTTTGCGCACTTAAGCAATGCTATATGCTTCTTGCCTTATGGAGTAGCAGTCGATGAATTTCAACACTTTGTGTATGAAAACCCCGACGCCACGCCGAAAGAGCGAAATCAAGCATGGAAAGCTATTGAACATAAATATTTACCCCACAGGAACTACGACGGCAATCAATATTTAGAAAATGGCGGATTTTGGCAAAAACAAAGCCATATCTATTCATCACCCTTCTATTATATTGATTACACTTTGGCCCAAATTTGTGCGTTTCAATTTTGGCTCAAAGACCAAGAAGACCATAAACATGCATGGGCGGACTACCTTCGACTATGCAAGGCGGGAGGAAGTAAATCTTTTCTCGACCTAGTCAAGCTAGCTAATCTTAGTTCTCCCTTCGAGGACCAAGGCATAGCCTCCGTCGTTAAGGACATCAAAACATGGTTGGATTCTATAGATGACAGTGACTTCTAGCCCCACAATCTAGTCACCTGGATCGTGCTGACTATAATGGTCAGTCCTTGTTGCTGTTTCATCGCCTTATGCTTCTACCTGTACAGGTATTAGCCTGGTGGAATTGTGAATCACAATCTTTATACTGATGGACGTAATATTACTTAGTTTCTTGACGGCTTTCACGCTGACGTATTTTGCCATACCCTCTATCATTTATTTGGCAAGAGAGAAGAGAATATTTGATGAACCTGGAAACCGTAGCTCTCACAAGGTAAGTACACCTTCGTTAGGAGGAATAGCTATCTTCGCTGGTGTACTTTTCTCTATTGTCCTTTGGACACCTTTCGGTGAATTTAATCAGCTTCAGTATATTCTTTGTGCTTTTTTGATCCTATTCCTGGTGGGAGCTAGAGATGATGTCCTACCTATGTCTGCCAATAAGAAGATGGTAGCGCAGATCCTGGCGGCATGTATATTGGTCTTTAAGTCCAATATAGAACTGACTAGCCTATATGGACTTTTTGGTTTTGTAGAAGAGTTGCCCTATTGGTTGTCGGCTTTGATCTCGGTCTTTACGATATTGGTGATCGTCAATGCCTTTAATTTGATTGATGGCATTAATGGCTTGGCGGGTTGTATTGGATCTTTGATCGCTTCAACTCTCGGTTGTTGGTTTATTCTCACGGAACACTTCGAATATGCCATTGTTGCTTTTGCTTGTGTAGGGGCCATTGTTGCTTTTTTGAAGTACAATTTCACCCCTGCTCAGATTTTCATGGGAGACACCGGCTCTCTACATATCGGTTTGGTTTGTGCTATTCTGGTTATCAAGTTTATTGATATAAATTTCGACTTGCCGGAAGGCGCACCCTTTAAGTTGGGAGCTACACCAGTGGTGGCCATAGGAATTATGATTATTCCTTTGTTTGACACAATTCGTGTGTTCACCACCCGTATCATTAGGGGGTATTCGCCCTTTCATCCAGACCGCCGGCACATTCATCACCTCTTGCTAGATTATGGCTGTAGTCACATGCGAGCGACTGGGATATTGCTATTTGTAAATGTGATCTTTATTTCTTTTGTATTTGCATTCCATGATGTAATTGAACTGCACTTGTTATTTTGCACGGTATTGGTAGCAGCCACGGCATTAACTTACATGCTACACATGGCTGTCGTTAGGAAGAAATGGAGGCAAACTAGTCTTCCTCCTAAGCGTAAGCCACAACCCAAGGAATCCACGGTATAAATGTGGTTGTTCGATGAACTCCCAATCTGAAGACATTCAGAAATGAAAATCGAGGCTTCAATAAGGGTTACTGTTGGTGTCGCTTTCTGATCTCATTTTATGATTGGCCACTGAATTTTTCAAAGTAGGATGCATGCTACAGATTGGACTTGTCTTTTTAGGTGGAGGATTAGGAAGCCTCTGTCGGTATGGAATTGCGCGCTTGTTGTCGAGTCAGGCATTTCAGTTTCCCATGGCCACGCTTCTGGCTAATATTATTAGCTGCATTATATTGGGATATTGCACCGGATTGGTACTCAAAGATAGCCTACCCATGTCCGCTCGACTTTTGATCATGACGGGGTTCTGCGGCGGGTTTAGTACTTTTTCAACCTTTACAGGAGAGACCTTTCTTCTGATGGAAGGGGGCAATCATCTAATGGCTCTCCTAAATATCGGTGGGAGCATCTTGATCTGCTTGGTCTGTTTTTACCTGGGGATGATCTGGGCAAAATGAACTCACTTCTCTACACTTTCATCGGGCTATCTGCCATTACTAAGTCATAGACGGCATCTATGATATCATCAACACTAGGTTTAGAAAAGTAATCACCATCATCACCAAAAGGGGTACGATGGGCAGTGGCTGTAATTGTCTTTGGTGGTGCGTCAAGGTGTAGATATCCGTTTTGTTTCTCGAGAACCTCTTGCATCATAAATGCCGTTGCTCCACCGGGTACATCCTCGTCTAAGAAAACAATGCGATTGGTCTTTTTCAATGAAGCCAGAATATGGTGCTCTAAATCAAAAGGTAGTAGCGTTTGAATATCTATCAACTCTACGGAAATGCCCAGGTCTTCTAGTTGTTCGATGGCCTCCATGGCGATACGACAGCAGGATCCGTAGGTGACCAGGGTGACATCTGTCCCGGCCTGAAGTACTTCAGGCACACCCAATGGTACAGTAAAGGAGTCTAAGTTTGATGGAAGCTTTTCTTTTTGACGGTAACCATTTAAACACTCTACGATAATCGCTGGGTCATCGGATTGCAACATGGTATTATACATTCCGGCGGCTTGCGTCATATTACGAGGGGCAAGAAGGTGGATTCCTCTCATAGACTGAATCAACATGCCCATTGGAGAGCCCGTATGCCAGATGCCTTCAAGCCGGTGTCCTCTGGTTCGGATGATGGCAGGAGCTATTTGCTGGCCGTTGGTTCGATAGCGGAGGGTGGCAAGGTCATCAGTGAGGGCAGAGAAAGCATAGGCTAGGTAGTCCAAGTACTGGATCTCTGCAATAGGACGTAGGCCGCGCATGGCCATACCGATGGCTTGCCCGACAATAGTCCATTCTCTGATGCCGGTATCGAAGACTCGCTCTTCCCCATATTTCTCCTGTAATCCAGCGAAAGCTTGGTTAACGTCTCCGATCTTCCCTACATCCTCTCCAAATGCAAATACCTCATCATACCGAGATAAGGTCTGGTCAAAAAAGGTATTTAGTACTTCAAATCCATTCTTGATGGGAGCATCTGCTTCATACGTGACAGGGATTATCGGTACTTTTAACGCGGATTTCTCCGTCTCACTATAGAGGTGAGGTTGATAACGACGCTTTAATTCCTGCTGAATTTTATGGATCCAATCTGCTAAGGACTCAGCACCTGCATGTTTCTCTGCACGGATCAACCGCTGCATTTTTCGAGCACTTCTCAGGAGTTCGCTCAAAACGGGGTCTAGTAATTCATCTAAAGCTCGATTAATCACCAGAGCCGCTTCCTTTTTTGCCGTATGCTGCAGTATTGTTTGATAGATCTCACGAATGGCTTTTAGCTCAGCTAAATTTGGATTGGTGAAGGCGGACCAAGCTTTTCGTTTTCCATCTTTCACTAGCTTTTTTGCACGTACCTTAATTTCATCCAATTCCTCAGTGGTAGCTAGCGCATTTTGGAGTATCCAATTCTCCATAATGGTAATTCCATCCATTTCTTTTTCCCATCTGAGGCGTTCTTTCGACTTATAACGCTGGTGAGAGCCGGAAGTGGAATGGCCGAAAGGCTGGGTACATTCACGAATATGAAAAATAGCTGGTGTGTGTGTTTCTCGAATCTTGCGTATGCCCTCTTCAAAAGCTTGTGAAAGGGCTTCATAGTTCCAGGCTTCCAAAGTGTAAATATCTAAGCCAGTACCTGATTCATCAATCCTGAACCCCTCTAAAACGCTTGATATATTCTCTTTAGTAGTTTGATATTTGGCCGGTACAGAAATGCCATAACCATCGTCAAGAATAATAAAGGCAATAGGCACCTGCATTACACCTGCTGCATTCACCGCTTCAAAAAAAACACCCTCTGAAGTAGTGGCATCCCCCAATGTGCAGAAACTAACCTCTTGTCCTTTCCTGGAAAAATTGGACGCTTGCAAAGGCTCATTCTCTTTGTACATTTTGGAGGCAAGAGCGAGGCCAAGCGCGTGTGGAACCTGTCCAGCTAAAGGAGAAAGCGAACTAGCAACATTGTACAATTCCTTATGTGAAGTCCAGTTTCCTACTTTATCCACTAAAGGTGTACTAAAATGGTTGTTCATTTGCCGCCCACCTGAATAGGTATCATTTTGGGTATCTGCATAAACAGCACAAAACATTCGTTGCGGGTCGGTGAGTCCCTTGGCGAGCATAAAGGTTTGGTCACGATAATATCCCGAATAAAAATCTCCTTTTTGAAAGGCTCTGGCCATTGCCAACTGTGGGATCTCTTTGCCGGCGCTTCCTAGGCCAAACTTTGCCTTGCCAGATAGCACTTCCTTTCTAGTAGCTCCACTTACTTCTCGACTGATGCATGCCCATTCGAAATCTTGAAGCACATTCTTTTTGAGATCTTTAGAAGAGATTTTAAGCTTGTCTATCGCGATCATTTACTGGATTTTAGCGGAGAAGTTGCTCAAAATCACCTCTTAAAGATTTGGAGGTGTTCCTGAACAACTTCCGTAAGTAATTTGGTTAAGGCTGAGTAATTAATTGAGGCAGCGCCTCTAATGTGGTGTTGGCTGTAAATCTTAGTCTGTTGGTCTTCGAGGAAAAACGAGTAAGTAGCGGTGAGTTCCTGTGTCCTTAATTAAGGGTCTATACCAATAATAACAGCACAAAAATATAAAATGATTAGTAAACTCTCAAATAATTGTAGTGAGTTCTCAATTAATTGGTGTTGTTTTACTTTTTGACTACATTGTGTAAGAGAAGGGCCGGTAATTTGGATGGAGTCGATTCGGATTACTTTTGCTTATTTAATTGTAGGCTACTAGAGACCTATTTCTAGTTAAGGAGTACGTAAAATCGCTAGTACTCAAGCAGCATAGGTCTAGATTAAGAAGAGTGATTATGACAAAGAAAAATCCCAAACGAAGTCCTGGGCGACCTACGGAAAAACAAAGCGCTAACTTGGACCAGATTCTACGGGTTGCAATGAAGTGCTTTGCAAGGAATGGATATGGGGGAGTTAGCTTAAGCAGTTTGGCTAAAGAGGCTGGAGTGGCGGATTCCTTACTGCATTATCATTTTAAGAGTAAAGAAAATATCTGGAAAAAGGCGCTAAAGTTGGTAGGTGGGGAGATTTATAAAGATTTGAAAGACTTAGTGCCTTTGATCAAAGAATTAGACGGCGTGCAACGCCTCAAAATACTGAATCGTCAGATTGTATATGTATCTGCCCGAAATCCTGAATTCCAACAAATCATCGTGCAAGAGGTTTTCTCAAAAACTGAACGATCTAAGTGGTTGGTAGAGGAGCTATTGATTCCTATCTATTCATTCCATGAAACTGTGCGAAGAGAGGAGCAAGAAAAAGGGACCATCAAAAACATTCCACCTGCTAATTTGGTGAGTTTTATGTTTGGGGCCATTACGACCTTTTTTGCTAGAACGTACCAGATGGAAACGCAATTCGGCGTAAACTCCTATGATGACAAAGAGGTGGAACAACACGCTGATATCATCAATGATCTAATCTTTAATGGTTTGTTGGTGCGTGACGAGTCTAAGAAGGGGTGAAAATCACCTCACTGAATAGATATGGTCTACCTGCGCTCTTTCGACAATAAACATTGCTTCTACTCCATTGCTAGGATCTCCTTTTCAATACAGGGGTCTAAAGCCAGATAATTTTCCAGACTTTTACTTAAGTTTGATTAAACGATTACTAGTATGAAATTCAAACTACTTTTTCTTTGCTGGCTCTTTCTTGCTGCCAGCTGTACCAACGAAACTTCGCCCAAAGAGAATACCCCGCCAGAAGATCCTATGTCTCACATCACGGATATAGAAGTAAAGAGAGTGCTGAACGCAGCTATGGAAAGAGCGGGCGGACTAGCACAATGGAATAAGCTGGCTTCTCTGCAATTTACCAAGGATTACTCCCTACTGTTTGAGTCGGGAGAGGTAGAAAATGCCGCTTTTCAGAAGCATCACTATACATTCGGTTCTAATCCATCCGTCGATATTGAGTGGGTTAAAGAAGAAAAGACCCATACTATTCATTTCGAGGAGGGGCAGTATCAGAAATTGCTAGATGGGCAAGTCGATACATCTATGGCGCAGCAATCTGTGATCAACACGGTTCTCAGTGCTACCTTCGTTGTGAGTATTCCTTTCAAGTTATTAGATGGTGGGGTGAAGTTGTCCTACGAGGGCTTAGATACCCTCTCGAATGGGAAGGTTGTGGAGGTCTTACAAGCTACGTATGATCCTGAAGAGCATTCTGCTCACAGTACTCCTGATATTTGGCAACATTATTACGATGCGGAAGATTTTACGTTCTTGGCCTATATGGTTCAACATGCAGATCATTATAGCTATGTAGAAAACCAGAGTTTTCATGAAGTAGAGGGAATCTTGCTCCCTAAGGTTCGTAAAAGTTATAGGGTGGACGAAGCCAGAAATCCACTCTATTTGCGAGCGGACTATACTTATGATGACTACATCTTAGGTTGGGTGACTTCCGACTAGTCATTAATCGATCTGAAGTCCTAGGCGGGAAAACGTATAGGATCACTTTCTTGCATCATTTGATAGACCTTCCAAAATACATCAATAGTGCTAGGCTTGGAGAAGTAATCTCCGTCGTCACCGAAGGCAGGGCGGTGAGCTTTTGCCGTTAGGGTAGCAGGAGGAGAGTCAAGGTACTGGTAGCCTCCTTGTTCTTCCAAGACTTGTTGTAACATGAAGGCACTGGCCCCACCAGGTACATCTTCATCTAGAAATAGTATACGATTTGTTTTTTGTAGAGAATGAATGATTCGATGTTCAAGGTCAAAAGGCAATAAGGTTTGTGCATCAATCAGTTCGACCTGGATGCCCTTTTCTGCTAGAAGAGGTAGCGCAGCTTGCGCAATTCTAACGCAGCTGCCATAGGTAACCAGGGTGAGGTCTGTCCCTTCCTGTAATATCTCTGGTACTCCTAAGGCTACCCGGAAGGTATCCAAGTTGTCGGGTAGTCTTTCTTTAATACGATATCCATTCAAACATTCAATCAAAATGGCTGGATCATCACATTGCAGTAGCGTCTGGTACATTCCGGCAGCCTGGACCATATTTCGAGGGACTAAAACGTAGATTCCCCGCATGGAATGTAGTAACATACCTAGTGGAGAGCCAGAATGCCATATGCCCTCCAAACGGTGACCTCGGGTGCGAATGATGGTTGGGGCCATTTGGGTGCCCTTGGTGCGATATCGTAAGGTAGCTAGGTCATCCGTTAGTGGAGAAAAGGCATACGCCAGGTAATCCAGATATTGCAGTTCAGCAATGGGGCGTAGACCGCGCATAGCCAGGCCGATCCCTTGCCCTACAATAGTCCATTCCCTTATACCTGTATCGAAAATTCGTTCCTCTCCATACTTTGCTTGCAATCCGGCAAAACCCTGGTTCACGCCTCCTATTTGCCCGACATCTTCCCCAAAGGCCAGTAGATTAGGGTATTTCTGCAGCGCTTGATCAAAGAAATGATTCAAAATTTCATGACCATTTAAATTGGGCGAGGATGCTGAATATTGGGCGGGGATGGGAGCAAGCCGAAGGGCGGACCGAGGCGTATCACTATGGAGGTGAGTGGAGTATCTTTCTGCCCCTTCCCGATGCGCTAATAAGATCCATTCGTCAAGTTCCTTTTGGCCAGCTAGCCCTTGTCCATGGATGGCAACTTGCATCTGACGGGCATTGTCCAAGATGTGACTGAGAGCAGGATTCTTAATGGTGGCTAGATTTTGTACTACTTCGGATAGGGTAGAATTGCTTTTAGTTTCTTGCAGTAGACTGGTGTAAATATCCGTTACTGCTTTTCGCATATCTTCTACTGGCTGACTATAGGCTTCCCAAGCCTTATCTCTGCAAGCCGCGGCCTCTTTCTTGCCAGCTTTTTGTATAGTTTTTAATTCGTCAGGACTAGCCAATCCTTCGGAGATAATCCACTCCTCAAAATGTCGATTACAATCCATTTCCTTTTCCCAGGCAAGCCTAGAGGCTGGTTTGTACCGCTCGTGGGAGCCAGAAGTGGAGTGCCCGAATTGCTGCGTACATTCCTGGATATGGAAAATGGCTGGAATGTGGGTTTCGCGAATCTTGGCAATGCCCTCCATGAAGGTGTCACACAAACCCTGATAATCCCAAGCTTTTACAGCATAAATATCTAGGCCTCTGCCTTGATCGTCCACCTGAAAACCAGCTAATGCTTCGGAAATATTTTCCTTGGTCATTTGGTATTTCGCTGGAACGGAAATCCCATATCCATCATCAATCACTATATAGGCAATCGGGACCCGCATCACCCCAGCCGCATTTACGGCTTCAAAAAATACACCTTCTACCGCTGAGGCATCTCCAATGGTACAAAAGATCACTTCATTTCCTGCTTTTGAAAATTGATCATCTGCATCAAGATCAGGTAAAGATCTATATACTTTGGAGGCATTGGCTAAGCCCAAGGCATGAGCTACATGCCCAGCAACTGGTGAAATCGTGGAAGCTGCGTTGAGGCGATCGGTGTGAGGGAGCCAATGACCATCTTTATCGATCAAAGGGGTACTATAATGATTAGTCATTTGCCGCCCCACGGAAAGCGGATCATTGAGTGCGTCGCCATATAATGCTGCAAAGAAGTCGACAGGGCTAGCAATCCCTAGCCTGAACATTAGCGTTTGATCCCGATAGTAGCCAGACCAGAAGTCCCCTTTTTCAAAGGTCTTAGCCATCGCCACCAAAGGGAGTTCCTTGCCAGCATTCCCGGCCCCAAACTTGGCTCTACCATTGAGGACTTCTTTACGTAGTAAAAAACTTACTTCGCGGCTCAGGATACAACAATGATAATCTTGAAGAACTTCTTCTTTGGTGAGCTTGGAGATAGCTTTCATACAACAAGGGATTGATTACTATCTCCAAAGCTAAGGAATGAGGTTTACAGTATTAAACCTCATCCCGAAAACACGCCCAATTTTCGCTAAATCCGTCTACTATTTGAGACTATGATCTTGTCTTTTCTACTCGAAGTGTCCTAAAGAGTTTGTGCCCATCACTGGTCCAAGTCCCAACGAAGCCTTTGGGTAGGACGAAAAAGTCACCGGTTTGGAAATGAAAACGCTCACCTCCTGCTACCTCCAAAGTCAGTGCACCAGCAATGATATAGATGAGCTGTTCGCTGTCGCTTTCAAAACCCTGGATAGCTTGAGGGGATTCTGATTGCGTAAATACAGTCAGGTCCTTACCTTTTTGGAGTACATCATAAAAATGCTTGGCCTGATCCTCCTCCTGGGTGATATGAATCCCCGCTATTTTAGTTTTGTCCATTAGGATTGGATTGGGATCAGGGTTTGGTGAGTCATCTCTTTCATTGGCAATCACTGAAAGTTCATGATAGAAACTATTCCCGCCCTGTGTTTCCCATTCACCCTTATAACCTTTAGGAACCCAAAAGAAGTCTCCGGGGTAGTAGAAACGCTCTTCTGATGTAGCCGGGTTAAGTCGAGCTCTGCCATTGATAACGTAGATGAATTCTTCAATGCCATAGTCTTCCCAATTGGCGGTCTTGGTCTCACTCGCTACTACAAACACGCTGATTTCATTCCCTTGGAACAACATCTTTTGAAATAGGAGACGTTCTGGATCCGCAGAGGAGGTAACCTTTTTTAGACCGAGGCCTGAGATGGCTGAAGGATCTAATGGCATCGGTTTAATGATTTTGGGAACAAAGTCTACATCAAAAGCCCGGATTTTATTCCCATCAAAAGTCGCAACGAGTAGGGTTTTAGTAGCGGTGATATAGCTGATATCAGGTGCTTGTAGTCCTTCTTCACGCGTATCTAGGATCATAGTCTTTTCTCCTTCTGGGGTTACATGATGCAGTAGCCCACCCCAGCTTGCGGTGATCCATCCGGACTTTGGTATTGATTCCAACCCGTCTATCCAAGGAATGCCTCCGACGAGTTTCTGTAGTTTTCCAGTCTTGAGATCATATTGACTCAATGTCCGAGGGGTCCATTGCGTAATCATTAGCTTTCCCTCTTTTATCATCAGACCGTTGGGAGTTTCGATATCATTAATTAAGATGGAGCTCTTCCCATTTTTGATCTGAAAAACTTTATTCCCTCCTGTGTCGCTACAATACAAGCGACCTTCTGCGTCTATACAAATGTCATTTAAAGCTTCTGCTCCCTCGATTGGGATTCGGTCCACTATTTTCTCCGCTTGCAAGTCGATCGTTACCACCTCGTCGATATCAGTCGTGTACAAGAAATGGCCTTGAATACATAAGCCAGTAGGTGCGTTTAAGCCAGAAACCCAATCAGCTTGTATTTGGGTCCCATCTGATTTCATTCTACCGATGCTACCTTGGCCGTCCTTTTTCATAAAATGGCCATCAATATTGGCAGTGTAGATATATTGGGTCTGTGCCTGGTATAAGACTGATTCTACCGTTGGGAAGATCGAGTCTGTTTCCCATTTTAGGGTGAGTTTAGGAATAAGCTTTGGGCTATGTTTTTGTCCTGTCAGTTGCACGCAAATGATCAGACATAACAAAAGAGGTAAGAAAACTCTTTGCATCAGTGGATGATTTAGTATTAGGAATTGATTGAGGAAATTAGCTCCGGGAGCGCTTGCTAAGGTCCAGTCTTGTCTTTTTGGACTACTTTAAATGAGTTTCTTGAAATTTCTTAGGGGTGAGACCTGTCTGTTGTTTGAAGGTGGCGAAGAAAGAGGAGCGAGACCCAAAGCCGACTTCGTACCCGATAGCCTCTATAGTCAATAACTGTTGATTCTGTAGCAATAGTTTGGCTTCAACGATTCGAAATTGATTAATGTAACTGGTGAAACTTAGCCCCAGGTAGCTATTTAGTAGATGGGAGAGCCGAGCTTTGGGCCATCCCAGTTCCTTGGCCAGAGCCGTTATGGTTAATTGAGGATTTCGATAGACCTGCGTGTTTTCTAGGTGCTCTTCTAGTTGCGTCAGTAATAAGTTAGCCTCTTTTGGGGGTATCTTGAGGGGAGTGGCAATAGGAGAGGACTGGGTTTTACGCCGCAATCCAAGATAGATTAAAGCGCCATAGAACAGTGCAGATGAGATGATCGGTCCTAGTACGTAGTCGACGTACAAAGAGAGCGCAAAACCTCCACAGATCAAGATGGAAACGATGAAGACCAGTATGCTGAACTGTTCGGGTGGAGTACCTGATTTGCTCTTATCCGTTATAGGGAAATTCAAAATCAATAATAGTGCTGTAAAGAGTAAAAAGCAAGATAAGATGGCATGTAGGGTGTAGCGAATATGATAATCCCAAATTTGAGGATGAGCCTGAAAGGGGAAAAATAGCCCAAACAAAAGCATAACAATACTAGAAGCGATCAAGATGCGAAGAATAGGAAGGCGCCATTTCTTGAGTGACGCCCAGCTGTAAACCATATATGCCAGTAGGAGAGGACCAATAAGAACATGGGCACTTAGACCAATTTGAACAGCAGTCCAAGGTATAATTTTCTGAAAATAGTATATGCAAGAAATACCAACACGAATACAAAAGGCTAAACCCAATAGGCCAAGTAGATAATCACGGGTAGTATTAGGTTTTCGGATGGTAAATTGGTAAAGCACCAATAGTATTCCATTGAAAACACCTAAAGCACTAAAGAAGAAAAGAAACTCAGTCCAGAGCATCTTGAGCGGGATCTACTTCCTGGGTGATCTAATCGAGCTTGATAGCATTATCCCAAAAGTAGCCATTTATATCAGTTCCTAGATAGGGAGGAGTGCACAAGAGAGAAAAACTAGCCCAGATCCCAAAAGGACCTGGGCCGCTTGAGAACCTTTATTGTATCTGAAACCGTATTGTAGAAATACCAAATAGAGAAGCCTATCAAAAAATACAATAGATAGGACTGACCCAGCAGAGCCGCCGGCAAGCTAGCCAACCCGATCCAAAGGAATAGTTTGCGTTGTTGATAGGCAAATTGTTTATAAAGAAGTAAAGCACTCGTCATTTGCCAGAGAAATAACAATATCCAGCCAACCAAACCTCCTGTTCCTGCACTGATAAGTGCAACGAGTAAAAGGCATATCAGTAAGGCGCCCTGCCCGAATGAGTCAATTTTCATTCTTTGTCTGGAAATCATAGTACTTTTAGTTTTACATGAGAGTGAAAGAATGAATTATTCCTAGCTTATTCTATATTCCTTCCCATAATATTCATCTCCTGCAAGAGTCAATCGATAATACCAAGCTCCTGCAATACTCGGGATAACACCAAAGAAAGCAATGGCCAAGACATAGATAGTGGCTCCATAGATGTTGAGTTCTTCAATCAAATAGGTACCTCCAAATAATAGGCCAAGATAAGTTATACTAGCCAGGAAATACCACCCACGGAATTGATCGCCTTTAAACAGAAAGTGGCTTAGCGCACTCAGCAATTGCCAGCCTCCTAAGAGAAGTAAGCCTAACATGTAGATAAAGAAACTGCTAGGAGCAATGGCCACAAAAAGCAAACTGATCAGGGTCGGAATTATTATTAACGTTTGTATGACCAGATCTAATCTTACAAAAAAATTATTGAGTTTCATGGTTTATAGGGTATTGATGGAGTACAAAGATCGGCGAAAAAAATAAAACTTTCAATATGTACTGAAAGTTTTGGATAAAATGTTTTGCACTTTAACACCTATAAATTACGGAGAATATCGGAAGCACATAATTTTCCGGAGCAGGTTTTCGTTTCAATACCGGTATACGCACAGGGTGGATAAAATCTGTTGTCAAAGTTTCCCTTATTAATATTATGTCTATCCCTCCCATTGTGCCTTTTTTCTACAGTATGATTCGTTCAGATTGGAAAGAAAAATGGGCTTCAATTCGGTGAAAACATAGCCTTTCCTTGCCTGTTTTTATTGGAGTTTTGGAGTGCTTTTTCATGTTCTGAGGACGTACTGTTCAGCTTATTTCGTGGTCGTAGCCCTTCAAAACCAAGCTGTTATCGCAAAAAGCAAATTAATTGCATTTTTTAGCCCCATATAATGCGGTGAGTTTAAGGGGGATAGCTATTTTTGCTGTCTCCTTGGGCAAAAATCATCCGAATGCCAAAGACATGCACAAGGACTTGATCCCATTAACGTATATTTAAAGTGGAAAAATGATAAGACATATTATGCTCTGCGCTATTTCCATGCTAGGTCTGCAAGCCCTACAAGCGCAAATACCTAAGAACATATCTCTTCCTACCAACAAACTCGGTCAACCGAGTTCCCAAAAGATGGATTGTAATGATGCGGGAACGATTCGATTTGATGTAGCCAGCTTTGATGGGCAGAGTAATGATATCTCCTTGGATACGATCTATCTCTGCTTTGGAGATTCCCTAGAGGTGATCCATAATAATGACTCGGATCTAACGGGAGACCCTAATCAAGCTACTCCTCCGGGTATTGGATATGGGTTTTACGATTGTCGTCCTACCATTACTGGGCCGGACATTGCAACCATACTCACAGATCCTTGTGTCAATACAACATCACCTATCATTCTACCTGTAGTAGGAGCGGTGGATCAGACCTTTGGAATCTGGGTTGCTACTGACGAGGCAAATGGTAATTTGACCTTAACCAATAGTGGAGTGCTGCAAGCTGGATTTAATAATGGTGACCCACAACCAATTCAGTTTTGGTTTGCTCCGATTACCTTGGATGAATTCGGGAATCAAGGGTTTGAAGATGCAGGTGCTGGAACGGGACCTTGTGTGGATGTATCGGTAGACCAAGCTTTTTCGGTGGTGTTTCTTAATGCCATTGAGGCAACCAACCAGCAGGTCAATAGTAGTCCGACCGGGTGTATAGGCTCCTTTTTACTCGAAGGCGGTTTGCCCGAGTTCGACAATTTAGAATTGTATGATATTGAAGTTACACTTCAGTCCAATCCAGATATTAAAGGTCAGGTATTAGGCGTACCCAATCATGGTGATGTAGTTGAATTTTATGTCCCAGAGCCGGGTATTTATGATATCACGATTGAAGATGGAAAGAGCTGCGGTGCCAGTTTCAATATGGATTTAAGTTTTTGTCAGGCCGTTACCTTTCAGTTTCCACTTGAGAATGTACCTCCAGGACAAAATATTTGTATGCCGATCACGGTTGAAGACTTCAACTTGGTAGGCTCTATGCAGTTTACGATAGAGTGGGATCCTACGATATTGACATTTAGTAATACCGGGGCTTTCCGTTCGGATATGCCTGATATCAGTGAGGCTTCTTTCAACTTGGCTTCACCAGGCGTTTTGGCTTTTTCTTGGGCGGACCTTAGCTTCAATGGAGTAACAATTCCCGATGGTGAGACGCTTTTTGAAATTTGTTTTGATGTGATCGGTCAACTAGGAGATTGTTCGCCGCTTGACATGACGAGTACGCAAACACCGATTGAGATTGGAGACCCAACTACCCCAGAACCCTTTCCCTATGGCGTAGTGGTAGAAGGAGGTAAGGTTGTAGTCTCTGATGAAATTGTATTTGCTTTCTTAGAACAAGATAGTTTGACGTGTCCAGATGCAGTGGATGGAGCTTTCACCTTGACGATGGATGATGGTACAGCACCCTATCGCTTTTCTTGGAATACAGTTCCTCCTTCTGGCCCGGATCAAGGGCAGTTCGTGATCCCGGACGACGGAGGCTCATTTACAATTGGTGGTTTACCAGCAGGTAGCTATCAAGTGACGGTGGATGACTCTAGTAACCCGGTTAATACAATTATAGATACGATTGAAGTGCTGTCTGGCCCCACAATTGGAGTTGACCTCATTCCGGTTAGCCCAAGCTGTAATGGGGAAAGCGATGGGTCAGTTCAGGTTCAATTGTTATTGGATGGAGTGATTCAAAATAATCCTGGGCCTGAATTTACCTTCACTTGGAATACCACGGAAGAGAATGTTACGGAGCTTACGGGAATCCCTACAGGTTTTTATAGCGTGGTTGTAACGGACCAAACTGGATGTACAGCTAGTGCCAGTACGACCTTGTCTCAACCCGCGGCTCTAGTGGTTTTACCCGAAAATACCTTCCCGGTAGATGCAAGTTGTACTGGAGCTGAAGATGGTTCGATCACCATCACTGCGACCGGAGGAACTTCTACCACCGGGAATTATACCTATAGTTGGGATTCCGGCTTAGGCAATGTAACCGCAGCAAGTTCGCAAATTACCAACCTGAATCCCGGAGAATATTGTGTGACTGTCACGGATGACAATAATTGTGTGTTCATGGATTGCTTTACTGTGGCAGCAGTTAAAACGCTATCCATTACGCCAGTGATTACTGATGTGAGTTGTAACGGATTGTCAGATGGAGAGATTTTCATAACAGGAAATACAACAGGCGCACCTCAGGATCTGCCTTATACTTTTACTTGGGACACCTTTACGACGCCACCTGTCGATAATAATACCACTAGCACCTTATCTGATCTTCCTGCTGGACAATACATTGTGAATATGCAGGATGCTTCTGGTGCAGGATGCCAAGTGACGGATACGTTCCTAGTCGTTGAACCTGATGAATTGGTTGTTACTCTACTGGAGCAATCCAATGAAACCTGTGTGACGGGACAAGATGGTAGTGCACGAGTGATGGTTGAAGGCGGAACGCTGGATTATACCTTTGGGTGGACGCATAATGATACATTAAATAGTGCTTTTGCTGATACCTTGAGGGCAGGCTTATATACAGTGACAGTAACAGATCAAAACAACTGTATTGATTCATTGGAGATCAATATTTTGGCACCTACACCTCCAACAATCCTTTCATTAGATGATACCAATGTCAGTTGTCCGAGTGATACAGATGGAGAGTTAAGTGTCGTTGCGCAGGGAACGAGCGCGGATATCAGCAGCTTTGTTTGGAGCACAGGCTCTACTGCGACAACGATTTCCAATCTTAGTCCGGGCGTGTATTATGTGACGATTACGCAAGAAAATAGCTGTGCGACGGTAGATTCGGCTTTTGTTTTATCGCCGGGGCCAGTAGTGTTAGATAGTTTTAACCTGGTTTCGCCGCAATGCCCCGGAGATGGGAACGGTTTAGCCACAATATTTGCCAGCGGCGGGACAGCCCCCTATCGATATACCTGGTCTACTGACCCTAGTAATCCTACTACAGTAAATCCTTTGCCTGCTTTATCGGCAGGTTCATATACCGTGACCGTTACGGATGCCAACAGTTGTCCGCCACTGGTGGCCAATTTTGATATGGTTGACCCGGCTGCTATTGTCATTACCTTAGACACTACTGCAATAGTACCGGTTAGTTGCCCGGATGATCTACTCTGTGATGGACAAGCTGTCGCTTTTGCCAATTATAGTGATGGAAGCGATGGGGCTTTTCGGTTTGAGTGGACTTCAGGGGAGGTGGATGATGGAGTGATCCAGTCGAGTGCTTCCCAGCTTTGTAGAGGAGCAGGTACTTTGACAGTTAGCGATGGAACTTGTGGAGAGACCTTTGATTTCAATGTAGGTTCTCCGGAGGATATAGCAGTAGTAGCTACGCCAACACCAGTTAGTTGTAATGGATTGTCTGACGGTAATATATCTATAAGCTTGAGTGGAGGAACAGCTCCATTTAATGTGCTTTGGACACAAACTGGAGAAACGACCACAGATATTACTAACCTGACAGCTGGCACCTATGATGCCGTAATTACGGATGCGAATAACTGTCCGATGACACAGTCAGTGGTGGTTAATGAACCGGAAGTTTTTGTAGTAAATATCTCTGATGATGCTACGACACCAACCGTGTCTTGTAGTGGTGAAGATGATGGTCGAATTGTGGTGTTTACTACAGGAGGGAATGATTTGGGAGCAACGCCTTACAATTGGGCTAATAATATTGCGCTGACTTCATCTCCCGAAGCCACCGGCTTGAGTCCCGGAACTTACGCTGTTACCGTTACTGATACCCGAGGGTGTCAAGATTCGGTTTCCTATATCATAACTGAACCATTGCCATTGATTGTACAATTAGACCCTGTTGCACCACCGCTCTGTTTTGGTGACCCTGCACAGATTTCAATTGATACCATTACGGGAGGAGCTGGTTCTGATTTCCTAGATTATACATATACTGTTAATAATAATCTTCCGTTCCCGCCTAACATCACGTCAACAGTATTTGGCGCTGGACCACATAGCGTGATCATTCGTGATCCGAATGGCTGTACAGATACTACCTTTGTGGATGTAGATGAGCCAGAGCCTATCGTAATTGATTTGCCAGATCGGATTGTGGTAGAATTGGGTGATTCATTAACAGTGCTCGATCCAATTGTTACGCCTTTTGGTGGCAATTATTCTTACTTGTGGACCCCTGGTGAAGGTTTATCGCCCTCTGATACGGTTAGAAGTCCTTCTATCTTCCCGCTGTCAAGTCAACAGTACACCTTTATGGTAACCAATGAAAATGGTTGTGAGGCTACGGCTGATATCTTTGTTGAACTGGATGCAAATCGGAATGTATACATCCCGAATGTATTTGCCCCAGATGGAATAGGGGTAAATAATGATGTATTTACCATATTTACCTGTACGGGAGTTACCAACGTGAATTTTGTCAAGCTTTACGATCGTTGGGGCGGGGTGGTCTATGAAAGAACAAATGTTGATCCATCTTGTACCGGCATTAGACTTTGGGATGGCCGAGTTAATAATAAACCTTACAATTCAGGTGTCTATGTCTACCTGGTTGAGGTTACTTTCCTAGATGGTATAACTTTATTATACCGAGGAGATGTAACATTGCTCCGTTAGAAAGGAGTAGTATTTGATGAAAAAATGGGAAATCGGAGGTATTCCGGTTTCCCATTTTTTCTGTAGGGGATCCGATCAATTTCTCCTACCTCCTGCGCTTAGATTCAATATCTGGATCTATGCTTTTGGCTTTACTAAAAGCTTCATTAGCTTTCGCCTCATCCTGTGCATTTAGGTGGGCTACTCCGAGGTCAAACCAGGCACTAGCGTTATTAGGTTGTAGCACGGTACATTTGGTAAATAGGCGAATAGCCTCGGGAGAATTCCCTGTCATACCATTGGCAACGCCAAGTAGTCGAATTGTATTGAAGTCATTCGGGCGAAGGCGGAAGGCTTGTTGAAGATAATTGAGTGCTTTGGGAAGGTCATTGGCTTGTTCCCCATAATATTGTCCCGCTTCGGTATAGGCTATTCCTAAATTGTTATTCGCCTCCGCATAATTGGGATCAACACTAAGTGATTTTTGATAGGCACTAATAGCAGCCTCATATTGTTTGAGGTACAAATGAGCATTCCCCTTTAGTAACCAAGCATTCTTATAGGTAGGGTGTATCCGAACGGCTTCTTCCAAATGACCTAATGCCTCCTGTAGCATATTATCGCGACGTGCCTGATTTTCTGGCTTCTGAGATTGAGCGACTAACTCGCCTCCTGTCGCATTTCTTAACTTGGCACTATTAGATGCTACTTCAATATCCGTTGTGAAAAGTCTATAATTGTTTTTCCAGGCATAGTTCCGCGTAAGGGTTTTTAAACTAAATAGAACTATGATGATGCTTATGATGGGAATCAGTTGCTTTAGTGGTAGACGCTTGCGTTCTAGTAATCGAAATCCAAGGATGCCGACTAATAAGCAGAAGGCAACCGACGGCATGAAAACCAATCGTTCGGACATATTGGTACCTATGGGAAAAACGATGTTCGAAACAATAGAAAGGGTCGCTAAATAGAATAGAATGGCATAGCTGATGGGATCTTTTCTTTTCAACCCGAGCAGTGCGTATACCAACATTCCTAAATACAAGAGCAAACTGAGTAGAACTTGCCAGTCTCCCCAATTCATAATATCTACCTGTCGGGGATAATAATCATGAGACAATGGATGTGGGAAAACTAACAACTGCACATATTTTCCGAGGGTGTAGGTAATAGTAGCTGCTTTTTCTCCAGCATTAAAAGGTACCCATTGATTATTCTCGATCTTCAAGAAGGGATTATTCATTAGTTCCATAGGAGGTTCACCGATGGAGACACCCAGGATGGAAAAGCGAATCGTTAGGAAAAGAGCACTTGCTACAACATAAGCACTTAATGGAGAAAGGATCTCCGCTAATTTGTTTGATGTGAAGAAGTAGATGCTTAGAGGTACAATGGCCAGGAAAGTGATGGCATTTTCTTTAGATAGTAGGGCTAAAAAGAAAGTTAGGCCAGCTAGTAAATGATACATCCATTTCCCCGTCAAGATCGCTCGAAGAGAAAAATATAGTGCTCCAAGACTTCCCATCAAGGCCAAGATCTCATCCCTTCCTTTTATGTTAGCTACCACTTCGGTATGAATGGGGTGAACCGCAAATAGACTTGCTGTAATGAGTGCAACAATGGCCGCGGCAGAAGACGAGAACTTGCTTTTAAATAGCAGTAGGATCACGGTATATAAGAGGACAACGGTAGCCCCAAATAATAAGCTATTGATCAAATGACTGATCCAAGGTCGACCTCTTTGACTGAGTTGCCCATTCTCGTCCATTGACTTCTTAGCAAATAACTCCCATTCCAAAGCAAAAGTCACCAAGCTGAGAGGTCGATAACGCCCACCCGCTACTAATTGAGACTTTCCCTCTTCCTTGAAAAAACCAAAGAACGTATCCTTACTTAAGATACCCTTTATCCCCGATACGCCATCGGTAGTAAACATATTGTCGTGGATAACAATGGCATCGTCTAGGGCATAATCTAGGCTAGTCGTATTGATGTAGCAAAATAGACTGAGTAAGAATAGAGTGATTTTATGTAAACGAGTATGCGATAACCAAGAAGGGTAACTTACAGTAGATTTAGTACGTCCTGATTTTATGGCTTTTTTTTTGGCTTTTGCCATGGGTTCTTGTTTTGTTCTCAAATTGGCCCGCCTCAAATTAGAGAAAATTGACAGAAAAGCAGTGGGATCCCTAGCAGAAATATTCCAAGTATAATTCGAGTAAATCCCAATGGTTTACCTGCTCTGACGATTTTGTGGCACTATCGAGCTGGACAGAAAGGCTGTATGATAGCTGGAAGATTCACGACCATAGCAAGTGGTGTTCTTGGACGAAAGGTTGACACAAAATCACAAATATTCTCTGAGGGCCATCGTTTGTTGGCAGCTTACAGAAGAATACTTACCTTGAAGGGTATATCGTTTAATCTTTTTCAAACCCAAAGATGACGCCCCAGTGGGGCGGTGTTTCATAGTCTTTGGCCTCAATTATTTCAAAATGAAAAACCTAATCCCCGATTGTTTGGGCAAGATCGTCCGTAATTTTTGCTTACTAAGTTTGATCTGTTGTTCGCTTTCCCTATCTGCTCAATATGATGCAAGTAAGGATTATTACCTTCCTTCTAAGGTGCCAGATCGGATCGTTCTTACCCTCACAGAAAACCCGGCTCAAACTCAGGCGGTGACATGGCGTACTTCCACTGCCGTAGCCAAGGGCAAAGGGCAGTTAATGCTAGCGAATCCATCTCCGGATATTGTAGGTGAATTGCAAGAGGTGGAAGCCCTTACAACGACTTTGGAAAGTGATAAAAGTACCGCCCACTATCACTCGCTGACTTTCACCAATTTGATGCCGAATACTCAGTATGCTTATCGAGTAGGAGGAGATGAATTATGGAGCGAATGGTTTCATTTTACAACTGCCGGGAAAGGCAATGAAGCTTATTCATTTCTCTACTTCGGAGATGCGCAAAACGACCTGAAATCACGTTGGTCACGTACTATCCGTGGTGCTTACGCAAAAATGCCTAATGCAGATTTCTTACTCCATGCGGGAGACTTGGTCAATCGAGCTAACAGTGATCATGAATGGGGGGAGTGGTTCTATGCAGGGGGATGGATTTATGGCATGATGCCAAGTATTGCTACGCCGGGCAACCATGAATATGCCAGGGATGCTGAGCGCGGACGTGTTCTGTCCAAGCACTGGCAGCCTACCTTTACCCTCCCTGGAAATGGACCCAGCGATTTTCAGGAAACGGTCTACTTCTTCGACTACCATAATACGCGATTCATTTCGCTCGACTCCCAGAAATTTCTAAGTTCTGAAAGTGGCAGGAAGACGCAACTGGATTGGCTGAAGAAGGTGTTAGCGGAGAACAACATGAAATGGACCATTTTAACCATGCACCACCCGGTTTATTCATCTGCGGCAGGGAGAGATAATGAAGAAATGAAGCAGCTTTTAGCTCCTTTGTTCGATGAGTATCGGGTCGATCTGGTATTGCAGGGGCATGATCATGCCTATGGTAGAGGCGGGAATCTACCTATCGGGAAAAAGAAAATCGTGATGGAAGGACCGGTATATGTTGTTTCTGTAAGTGGTCCGAAAATGTATGTAAATGCCATGGAAGATTGGATGCAAAGAGCGGCCGCTAATACACAATTATATCAATTGATCCATGTTGATAATAATCGTCTGCGATTCGAAGCCTATATGGTGACGGGAGAATTATATGATGCGTTTGAACTGATCAAAAAACCGAATGGTAAGACCATCTTTAAAGAGAAGGCTCCAGCTACGGTGCCAGAGCGGTTGGACTTACCGCCGAGGTATCAAAAATCTGCTACTGAGGAGCAGCTGAAGGAATTCAATACACGTTTTCAGAAATATAAGGCTAAAAGGGGTAATTAGGCTACCCAGAGCTAATAGGATAAACAAAACAACCGAAGTTCCTGCCGCCTGATTGGGCGGAGCCTCGGTTGTTTCTATTTCAAGACAAGCCTTTATGATTCTCTGATCGTTTTGGTGACTTGAGCTAGTCAATTAGCTGAAGTACAGAGACAATACTTGTCAGATCAATTTTATTCAGAAAGTACCGGACTTGGATTCATCTTTGCCGTTTTTGCACGGACTAATTCTACGGTAAAGTGGCGCAAAATATCTGCTTGCCGTTTAATAGTAAAACCGCTACTTAGTTCATGACTTCGAGCAGCAACGTTCGCCATAGTAGCAGCTATATAGTCCATATGGGATCGAGAGTATACCCTACGAGGGATAGCTAAGCGAAGCAACTCCATACCCGCTAATCTGTCCTTGCCCGTTAAAGGGTCTCGGTCTACCATTAGTGTTCCTATTTCCACTCCTCGTATTCCCCCTTCGATATAAGCCTCCACGGCTAACAGTTGGGCAGGATATTGTGATTGAGGAATTTGTGGCAGCATTCGTTGGGCATCTATATATAAAGCATGCCCACCCACGGGCTCCTGAATTGGAATCCCATGTTTCTTCAACTGCTCACCTAGATATTGGACCTGATTGACGCGGCTCTCCAAGTAATGAAAATCTACCCCTTCTTGCAAGCCGACAGCTAGTGCACCCATCGCTCGCCCACTCATACCACCATAGGTTAGAAAACCTTCATAGATAATGGTGTACTGACCCAGTTTTTCGTACAGTGCGGCATCATTTAATGCGATAAACCCGCCAATATTTACTAAACCGTCCTTTTTAGAACTCATCCAGACGACTTCCACTTCCTTGAACATCGCCCTTACAATTTCGCGAATACTCCAGTCCTTATACTCAGCCTCTCGAGTCTTGATGAAGTAAGCATTTTCTGCATAGCGAGCAATATCCATATAGACCGGAATACCAAAGCGCTTGGCCAAGGCACACGTATCTTGAATATTGGCAAGAGAAACAGGCTGCCCTCCGACCGTATTACAAGTCACTGTAATGTTGATAAAGGGGATATGCTCCTTCCCATACTTAAGAATGACAGCTTCTAGCTTTTCTAGATCTATATTACCTTTAAAAGGGTGTTGTAAAGCAGTGTCGAAGGCTTCGGCAATAGTGCAATCCAGAGCTTTCGCCTTGCGAAATTCTATGTGCCCTTTGGTCGTATCAAAATGTGCATTCCCCGGTATAACATCGCCTTCTTTCACGGTGGCGGAAAATAGGATGTTCTCAGCGGCACGTCCTTGGTGAGTAGGGGCAACAAACTCGAAGCCCAAGATATCTTGAACAGACCGCAGTAGTTTAAAGTAAGATTCGGAGCCTGCATAGCTTTCATCCCCGACCATGATTTCGGCCCACTGTTGTTCGCTCATGGCTCCAGTTCCAGAATCAGTCATAAGGTCTATGATCACCCAATCGCTATGGATATTGAATAGGTTGTAATTGACCTCTTCGATTTTGGCGCGACGCTCTTCTTTGGTTCTGAAGTAAACTGGTTCAACAACTTTTGTTTTATATGGAGGAATTGCTGGTAATTTCATCGTGAATTAGATTTAATCTTCTCCTACAATTTTTGTGGTCTCAACGGGCTAGCTTAGAGACAGGCCTTGAAACACGAAAATTATCAGAGAACTGGTTTATCAGGACCATAGCAATGATCCTGAATGAAAGAAACCTACAAGCCTACTAGCTTGCAGAAAAATGAAACTGAAATGAATAATTATAGGTAGGCCGACAGGCCCAATGATAAGAAAGGACTAGTAGATGAAAGGGTCTCTCTGTTTGATAAACCTAAATGCAGCAATTAAAAACATGCGGTAAATTTACGGATTTTTCTGAAAAGAGTCCAGGACCTCTATCAGAAAATGAGTTTTGGAGGAAGCACTACGCCCCTCCAAAACCATGTGAGGCTAGACTAGCGCCCCTTTTATAACTTCTTCTACTACCTCTGGGTTGAGCAAAGTAGAAATATCTCCTAAGTTCGAAGTATCACTGGAGGCTACCTTTCTCAGAATACGGCGCATGATCTTACCCGATCGCGTTTTGGGTAGCCCACTTACAATCTGAATTTTATCAGGTTTGGCAATAGGACCAATTTCCTTAGTAACTACTGCCAATACTTCTTTTCTAAAGGCATCTACATCGGAGACACCATCACCGACAATGACATAAGCGTAAATACCTTGGCCTTTAATATCATGGGGATAGCCTACCACTGCTGATTCAACTACATTAGGATGTTCGTTGATAGCATTTTCTACCTCGGCTGTACCCATCCTATGGCCGGAAACGTTGATCACATCGTCTACTCGTCCAATAATCCGATACCGGCCTTCTGCATCTCTACGTGCACCATCGCCTGTGAAATAAAGGTCTTCGAAAGCAGAGAAGTAAGTCATTCTACAACGCTCATGATCCCCGTAAGTGGTGCGAAGCATGGAAGGCCAAGGGAACTTAACACATAGTAGTCCTTCTACATCATTGCCTTCCACTAACTCTCCTTCTGAATTGACGAGGATCGGCTGAATCCCAGGCATGGGATAAGAGGCATAACACGGCTTAGTATCAGTAATACCTGGGAGAGGAGTAATCATTATTCCTCCAGTTTCGGTTTGCCACCAGGTATCTACAATAGGGGAATTGCCTTTGCCTACTTTCTCATTATACCAGTTCCAGGCTTCTTCATTAATCGGTTCTCCAACACTACCAATGACTTTCAGTGTGCTTAGGTCATATTTGTCCACAAATTCATCTCCTCTTGCCATTAAGGCACGAATAGCGGTGGGAGCGGTATAAAATTGATTGACTTTTAATTTATCACAGACTTCCCAGAATCTTCCCGCATCTGGATAGGTAGGTACACCTTCAAACATTACGGTAGTGGCTCCGGCTAACAAAGGACCATATACGATGTAGCTATGTCCAGTAATCCAACCGATATCGGCTGTGCACCAGTAAACATCTCCGTCTTGGTATTGGAATACATTGCGGAAGCTAAAACAGGTATAAACCATATACCCTCCACAAGTATGTACAACCCCCTTGGGTTTGCCTGTAGAACCAGATGTGTAGAGAATGAATAACATATCTTCAGCGTCCATCTCCGTTGCTGGACAATCGGCGGATTGACCGTCAACCTCTTCATGCCACCATTTGTCTCGTCCCGCTTGCATAGTAACATCTCCACCCGTGTTGCGATGTACCAGAACGGTTTCTATGCTATCACAATCCATGGCCAAGGCATCGTCGACTACCTTTTTAACCGGGATGTTTTTGGCCCCTCTACTGTTGTAGTCAGAGCAAATAACCATCTTGCAAGTAGCATCTTTAATCCGATCCGCCAAGGCTTGAGCGGAGAATCCCGCAAAGACGACGGAGTGGATAGCGCCAATTCTTGCACAGGCTAAGACCGCAATGGCCAATTCCGGTACCATCGGCATATAAAAGCAAACGCGATCTCCTTTTTGGATACCATTTGCTTTCAACGCATTGGCGGTTTTGCAAACAGCAGTATGTAACTCCTTGTAGGTATAACTTACATTTGCCTGACTAGGGTCATTGGGCTCAAATAATATGGCAACTTGATCGCCCCGATCAGCCAAATGTCGATCTAGACAGTTTTCAGTGATATTCAAGGTTCCCCCTACAAACCACTTTACATTGGGCTCTTTGAAATTCCAGTCCAGGGTTTTATCCCATTTCTTTTTCCATTGAAATGTTTCGGCTTGTTCTGCCCAGAAACCTTCGGGATCATTCACACTTTTTTGATACGCGTCCTTATATTCTGCTAAGGATTTTACCTGTAGTGTCATAGGTGCATTAATATTTTATAGCTATGATTGATTTTCGTTTTCTAATTGACATCATGACTACCAAACGGTTGATCATGTTGAATGCTTGTTGTGAAACCACTAAAATCTAATTAAACAGGATCAATGTTCCACAGCAGCCCCTGCACCACTCGGAATTCGGATATCTTCTACAATCTGCTGTACCTCTGCTGGCGGGGCGGACGTGACTCTAGAAACTACTAGAGAAATAACCAGATTGATAGCCATGGCTATAGTACCAAACCCTTCTGGTGAAATACCAAACCACCAATCCTCTGCCGTTCCTCCACCAAACTTGCCGAGTTTAAATTTAAGCATATAGAATAGCATAATAGAAATACCTACTACCATGCCTGTGATGGCTCCTTCCCGATTCATCCGTTTATCAAAGATACCGAGTATTATAGCGGGGAAAAAGGAGGCCGCCGCTAGTCCAAAGGCTAAGGCTACCGTAGCGGCTACAAAGTCGGGCGGATTAATACCGAAATAACCCGCGATGACTACTGCTACCGTAGCACCCAGGCGCGCCGCAATCAACTCATTCTTTTCCGAAATATCTGGCTTCAACTGCATCTTGATCAAATCCCGCGAAACGGCTGTCGATATGACCAGGAGCAAACCCGCGGCTGTGGATAAAGCCGCTGCTAGACCACCCGCCGCCACCAAGGCAATGACCCAATTGGGCAAACCGGCTATCTCAGGATTGGCTAGTACCATGATATCTCTATCAATGGTTAATTCATTCGCATTGGGGTCAGCTACATATTGTATTAAACCATCTGTGTTTTTATCATCAAACGTAATGAGTTTAGTCGTTTCCCATTTGGTAAACCACTCGGGCATTTCTGCATACTCCTTATTACTAACCGTGTTGATCAAATTGGTACGAGCAAAGGCGGCTATAGCCGGAGCTGTAGTGTATAAGATCGCAATGAATAACAAGGCATAGCCTGCCGATACCCTCGCATCTCTCACCTTTGGAACTGTGAAAAAACGTACAATTACATGTGGAAGTCCTGCTGTCCCCACCATCAAAGCCATGGTGATACAAAAGATGTCAGTCATGGATTTTGTGCCATCGGTATAGGCGGCGAATCCGAGATCTTTGTGCAATTGATCCAATTTATCCAATAATGCCAATTCGGAACCATCGGTCACATTGCCCAAAAGACCAAACTGCGGAATCACATTACCTGTCATGGCCAAGGAAATGAAGAAAGCGGGAACCATATAAGCAAATATCAACACACAATATTGGGCTACTTGCGTATAAGTAATACCTTTCATTCCTCCCAAAACGGCATAGAATAGTACAATCGCCATTCCGATGTACACCCCTGTATTGATATCTACCTCGAGGAAACGAGAAAAAACTACACCGACTCCTCGCATTTGCCCCGCTACATAGGTGAAAGAAACAATGATCGCACAAATTACGGCTACCGTTCTTGCTACATTGGAATAATAGCGATCACCGATGAAATCCGGAACAGTAAATTTCCCAAACTTTCTAAGATAAGGAGCGAGTAGCAATGCTAGTAATACATAGCCTCCTGTCCATCCCATTAGATAAACACCTCCATCATACCCCATGAAACTGATCAAGCCAGCCATAGAAATAAAAGATGCGGCGGACATCCAATCAGCAGCAGTAGCCATTCCATTTGCAAGCGGGGAAACACCGCCACCAGCCACATAAAATTCTTTGGTTGAGCCAGCTCTTGACCAAATGGCAATGCCGATATAAAGTGCAAAAGTAATGCCGACTATAATATAGGTCCAGGTAAGTACACTCATGATTTTGCTTTAAACGTAAACAGGATTTTACCTTAAAATGAGAGGTAGATTAGTTACTTATTCATCTAATCCGTACTTCTTATCAAGCTTATTCATTAGGTAAACATAGACGAAGATCAGCACGACAAAAACATAGATAGAACCCTGTTGTGCAAACCAAAAGCCAAGTTTGGCGCCACCAATTCGCATACTATTGAGTTGATCAACAAGTAAGATTCCGAAGCCATAAGAAACAATGAACCAGATCACTAGGAGAATGAATAGATAGCGTAGGTTCTCTTTCCAATAAGCCTTTAGTTTATTCTCGGACATATCTAAGTTGGTTTTTCTGTGCCTTGCGAAAATGAGAATATGGAGTTGTGCAAAATGGAGATTGAAATGAGCTTTGACTTAGGTGTCAATGGCTTGCAAATAAATCATCTATCTATTGTTGAACAATTCCTAAGCGTTTGCATTAAGGTCACTTTGGGAGAAGAAAATTATTCTTTTTGCTGTAACGAAGCGTTTTGGAGGGCATACTTGTATGGTCCGGCCAAAAAAGCAGCAGATCCTACCCGATGAGTCAGGTATCAGCGAAAAAGCCATGGTTTTCCACCCTAAAGGTGACCTCTATACAAGTTCTTCGCCCCAAAATAAAATTTTTCGCTGTATAGTGGAGGTAAAACTGAGAAGTTTCGGAATATGCTCTTGATTTTCGGAATCAGTTCTAAGGATTGATATGGTGAATAATCAGTTCAACAGCAAATATTTGGTATAGGATATTACTTCTTAAGCTGTAGGCGAGATAGTACTTGTTCACGATACTGTTGCCCCACAGGGATCAATATGTCATCGATCTTGAGTTGATTACCTTCCATATAGGCGACCTTACTCCAGGCAATCACATAGGAGCGATGAACGCGTAGGAATTGAGCCGGCGGAAGTTGTTCCATAAGTTTGGCCAAGGTCGTTTTAGGGAGAAACTGCTTATCCGCTGTGATTACCTTTACATAATCACCATAGGCCTGGCAATAATGGATGTCATCCAGGGCGACTCGGTAAATCTTCCGGTCAGCTTTTAAAGTGAGATGGGTAGGGTTTGGATTGTGATGGGTATTCTTTTCTAAGAACAAACCTGCCTTCTGTACCGCCTTTAGGAATCTCTCCTTGGAAAAGGGTTTGACGAGGTAATCAACTGCATCCAGTTCGAAACCTTCTACCGCATAATCGGAGAAAGCAGTGGTGAAGATAACCAGGGGTGGGTGACTTAATGCTTTGACTAAGTTGATACCTGAAAGCTCAGGCATATTGATATCTAGAAAGATAAGATCGACAGGATGCTGTTGTAGAAATCGCATAGCCGCGATCGGTGAATCGAAGGATGCTTGCAAGGAGAGATATGGTATATCAGCAACGTACTTTTCTAAAATTCGAATAGCTAGCGGTTCGTCATCGATGATGATGCAGTTGATGTTCATGTGCTTAAGGTAAGAGTCAAAAATAGGTAAAAGTCTTCTTCTAATTCTTCTATACGCAGTTGATGACGATCGGGATATAGCAATTGTAAACGTTTTTGTGTGTTGGAAAGACCAATACCTCCTGCTTGTTTAGAAGGCATTGCCAACTTTCCTTTATTGTTACTTACCCGAAATTCTAGTGTGTTTTCAAGGACTTTACAATGAATGTGAGCATAGGCACTTGTATTACTTCCCTTTGCCCCAAATTTGAAGGCGTTTTCCACGAAATGGATCAGTAAAAGAGGGGCGATTGCTTTGTCCTTGATTTTACCTTCCACCGCAAACTGAATATCTACTCGCTCAGGTGCGCGAAGCCGTTGCAGGTCGATGTAGTTTTCTAAGAATTGTATCTCCTTTTGCAAAGGAACAAAGTGATCTCCTGATTCATACAGCATATACCGCAGATTGTCCGAAAGTCGAAGGAGTAGATCTGGAAGACGGCTGTCTTGATCCAAAGACAAAGAGTATAAATTGTTTAGACTATTAAATAAAAAATGTGGATTAATCTGGGTTTTGAGACTTAGCAATTCTGCATCCAATTTCTCCCTCTCCAGCTTATTAATGGCTTTCTTCTTCTCATTTAACTCAAACCAGGATTTTGACAAATGTAATAGTGTGCTCAATGCTATATAACTGAAGGTGAACTCCAGAATATCACGCCATTCATAGTAAGAGATAAAATAATACCCTTCAAATAACCAATCAGCCAAGTACTGGAACGTTAGATGATTGAGTAGAGTCCCCAACGCTAAAACAATTAAAAATCCAATTACATACAGTCCATAACGCTTTGATTGGAAATATTTTGGCAAAAGGATGTTTAGGTTCATATAGACAATGAACACCAGACTGATATGGAAGAGGAAAGTGTAGATTAAATCAGTTTCTATATACTTCTCATTCGTGCAAAACAGTCGGAACAATAGATAGAACGATAGCGACCAAAAGGAAAGATGTTGTATTAATCGATGTTGCACTAAACGCTCCATATAACGGGAAATAGATGATATCATTATAGGGCTCTTTTCAAAGGTAGTACCTCTGTGAAAACATGGGGATCATCAGCATATTTAAGGAAAAACTTCTGAAGTTCTTTCGGACCAGCGGTCAAAACAATATCGTCACCAACGATTTCATGCTTAATGCGAATTTTTCGCTGGTCAAATAACTGTTCTAACCATTCTACCTCAGCAAAATGCCGAATCTCTAAGCTATTGTGACCCCAACTAATCTTGGCAAAAGTATGGGTGCGGATTTTGGGAGCTATACCATCATCTTCTGACAAGATGTTGTCGGGTTCATAGGCATAAAAATCTAGAAAATGATTTAGGCCCAGCTTGACCAAATGGACCTCATATTTAGTGACTTCATCATTACTAATACAGTTCAATAAATAGGATTTGCCTTTCCCCTTTTCGAAAATGTAAGTTTGATCCTCTCCAGCCCAAGTACCCATAATGGCGTTTTCAAAAACGGTGGTCTCTGGAGTATATAATGGATGCAACGAAGGAATACAGGATTGTACCAATATTACTAATCCTAAGCAAATCCAATTTCGTAACTTCATCATGATAATTTTTTTGGTTGAAATGATAAGGGCAAAGTAGCCTCAACCGTTTAAACCATCAATAATAGTCGGTGAACGAGCGGTGTTTGTAGGTGAACAGGGGATTAGAAAGGTGAGGTTGCTTTAAGGATAGCTTGACATCTAATTTACTGAACTACAGATCACATTCCAAACTTTCATCTTTGCCCTTAGGGCTAAGGGGGCAATCTTCCAAAATCCTGGTATATTTTACTAAATTTGATGTTGGTTGACATATAGATCTTTCCTCTCAAATAACATTCCCCTAAAAAACCAATCTATAAATCCTTGAACATTTAAGTAGTGCGACAATAGATACTCCTATTTTCCTGCTGTGTCTTTTTCGGCTTGGACTCGTCAGAAAAGCCTTCCCGCTGCAAGGGAGCGGGACAGGTACTTTGCCTACGCTAGGTGCGATTTTTCTGCCTTGTCTAGCCATCAAATACACCACCAGTACTTTTGCGATTACTATTGCCACCCTACTTAGGAAAATTAACAATTGTAGTAGTTCAAGAATATCGGCTATGCCCGGACGTATTCCTTCTAGGCAAAACTGCTATTTTTGAACCACTTCCTCTAGTGGAGTTGAGTATTAACAATCCATGCTCTAATTGAAAAACCTTCTCTGATAGTTTTAGTGGCCAACGAGATAACTAGAAAAACTACGACTATTAAAAGTGTAGCTTTTAGCTAAAGCGAAGGCTCAACGGTCAGAGAACCTTAAAGAAAAATGTAGTATGAAAAAACACCCTACTATGCTGGTGCTTTTCTGTCTATTGGTGATTCCTAGTTATTTCTGGGCACAATCTAATAGTAATGAATTGAAGCCGGTCACTCGAACCTACGCCTTGACCCAGGCTACTGTTGTCACAGAGCCCGGTAAAATGATTGAAGGCGCAACTGTCATTATCAAAGACGGATTAATCCTGGCTATTGGCAAGAATGTGAAGATTCCAATTGATGCCCAAGTAGTCAAAGCGGATTCCATGTACATTTATGCAGGCTTTATTGAAGGTCTATCCCATACCGGGATTCCAAAAGCGGAGCCCCAGCAGGGAGGCCCTCAACAAGCCCCGCAGGTTAAAGATCCTGGCTCTCCACCAAATAACTTGGCTGGAATTACCCCGGAAAAAAGATTAGCTGAAGCCCTAAAGGCCAAAGATAAATCCGTAGCAGATATGCGTAAGCTAGGATTTACCGCAGCAAATGTCGTCCCGAATGGACAAATGTTGCCCGGTCAGGGCGCGTTGATCATGTTGCACGGAGACAATGCGGATAAGATGATCTTAAAAGACAATACGTCGTTTTTCTCCAAACTGTCCGGCGCGCGTAGGATGTATCCGGCCACTGTGATTGCTGTAATTGCGAAATGGAGAGAACTCTATCGACAAGCTGAATTAGCTCAAACCCACGAAAAGGCATACAAAAAGAGTCCAAGTGGCATGACTCGCCCTTCTTACGATCCCGTATTGCAAGCTTTCTATCCAATTATTAATAAGGAACAGTCTGTTTTCTTCAAGGCTACTGATGTGAAATCAGCTTATCGTGTTCTTTCTTTGCAAAAGGAGTTTGATCTGCCCTTAGTCATTGCGGAATTGAAGCAAGGCTGGCATGTCGCGGATGAGTTGAGTAAACGAAAGATACCAGTATTGATCTCCATGGACCTTCCTGAGGATAAAGAAGGAAAAGGGGATAAGCAGAAAGGAGGCAAAAAAGAAGATAAAAAAGAAGAAGCCAAGGATGATGACCCATTCAAGGCTGAAAGAGAGGCTTTGATGAAACGCAAAATGAAATCATTGAAGGAACACTGGGCTAATGCTGCCCAATTGGAGAAGGCGGGCGTGACTTTTGGTTTTTCTACCCTCGATGTTAAAAGCAAAGATGTCAAAGGGAACTTGCGTAAGATGATCGAAAATGGATTGAGTGAGGAAGCCGCTTTGGCTGCATTGACTACAGTTCCTGCCAAAATGTTGGGAGTCTCAGACATGTTAGGATCAGTGGCCACAGGAAAGATTGCCAATTTGGTCGTTACAGATAAACCTTATTTTGAAGAAAAGTCCAATGTGCGATATGTATTCGTTGAAGGCAATAAGTATGAGTTTGAAGCGAAAAAGCCATCGAAAAAGGGAGACCCGAATGCCAAAGTTAGTGTAGCAGGAAAATGGAGCTATAACTTCGAGGCGATGGGGCAAGAAATGGACGGTATCCTAGAATTGGTGGATAATGGAGGTGAAATATCAGGTAGTATTACCAATACGGCTATGGACAGCAAGAATGACATTGATAGTGCTGAGTTGAATGGGAATGAGCTTTCCTTTAGTATTAAAATCGATGGAGGAGGGCAGACTGTAACGGTAGAGTACAATCTTGTTATCGATGGAGATAGCATGGAAGGCACTGTTTCTGCAGGTCAATTTGGAACCTTCGATTTAGAAGGTGAGCGTATTTCAAACCCTGATAAATAATCTTGAAGTAGCAATTATGAAAAATATTATAAATACCATTTTCTTCACCCTTGTGGCCATTAATTTGGGGGCACAGGTGGACAAAGGTGATGTACTTATCAAAAACGGTACAGTCATTACCATTACCGATGGAATAAAGGAGAATACGGATGTCCTAATCCAGAATGGCAAGATCACTCGGATTGGCACAAATCTTCGTACCCCTTCAGGTACCAAGGAAATAGATGCTACAGGAATGCACGTCATGCCTGGTATCATTGATGCACACTCGCACATTGGGATTGATGCGGTGAACGAAGGAACAAACCCCGTTACAGCAGAGGTATTTACCGGAGATGCAATCAATCCACTAGATATATCGATCTACCGCGCGCTAGCCGGTGGCGTGACAACTTCGCATGCCATGCATGGCTCTGCTAATGCAATTGGAGGACAGTGCGAAACCATCAAGCATCATTTTGGATCGTACAACCCAGAAGATCTCAAGATGGTCGGTGCGCCACGTACTATCAAGTTTGCACTGGGCGAAAACCCAATGCGGGTACATGGCGAAGGCCGTGGCATTCAACCTCGAACCCGTATGGGAGTTGAGCAGGTTTTTCGCAAAGCCTTCTCCGAAGCAACCGTATACATGAAAGCCTGGGAAAAGTATAACAACGAGAAGAATACTAATCCTAAAGCAACAGCTCCCGCCTACAACTACCGAATGCAAACCTTAGCAGATATTTTAACAGGAGATATCATTATACACTGTCACTCATATCGGGCGGATGAGATCCTCATGTTGATGAATGTGTGTAAGGATTTTGGCATCAAGAAACTATGTTTTCAGCACGTAAATGAAGGGTTTAAAGTGGCTCCTGAGTTAGCTGAATTCGGAGCGGGTGCCTCTGTATTTGCAGATTGGTGGGCGTACAAGTTTGAGGTGTACTATTCAACGGCATATAACGCATCTATTTTGACCAAAAATGGAGTAGTTACTTCAATCAATTCAGATTCTGGAGAATTGATTCGTCACTTGTTTCACGAGGCTGGTAAAACGCAACGTTATGGTGATTTAACGGATAATGAAGCTTTGTCTTTGATTACAATCAATCCTGCAAAACAGCTGGGAGTAGAAGATCGTATTGGTTCGTTGGAAGTAGGAAAGGATGGTGATGTGGCCATTTTCAAGGGACATCCACTTTCTGTCTATGCTATCCCTCAGATGACCATCGTGGATGGTATTGTTCGGTTTGATATCAACTCAGATCCTGCTGATATGCGGATTGATGTTAACCCAGAAGAAGACATCCCTGCTTTCTATTTGGAGAAAGAGGAATATGACAACTGTATGGACGGGGTATTCGAGCAATTATTCGAAGGTCATTAATCACTTCCTCAATCTCTTACTAAAAAAGTAACAATAATGAAATTCACTATAAAGATCTTTGCTATCCTGCTCCTATGTTTTGGGACTATGAGCACTTATGGGCAGCAAATTAGCAAACCCACACGCGGGACTTTTGCTTTGACCAACGCCACCATCGAGACGATCACAAATGGAACGGTAAAAGGTACCTTGCTTATTGAAAACGGGAATATCTCTGCTATTGGCGCCAATGTTGCTATACCACCAGATGCTCAGGTAGTAGATTGTTCGGGCTTGTTTATCTATCCAGGCCTGATTGACGGAGGCACACGGTTGGGATTAGTAGAAGTGAGTTCCGTTTCTTTGACAGCGGATGCCAATGAAATCGGAGATATTAAACCTCAAATGCAAGCGCTGACCGCCGTAAACCCAAATGCTACGGCAATTCCTGTAACGAGGGTAGAAGGCGTGACAACAGCCTTGGTCGCTCCTACAGGGGGGACGGTTCCAGGGACTGCAGCTTTGATTAATTTGGTGGGGTACACTCCACAGCAAATGTACGCTGGCTTTAAAGGAGTTGTGATGAACTATCCAAGTTCGGGTAGACGAGGTCGTCGCGACCGTCGGAGTGATGAAGACCGCAAAAAGCAAGAGGAAAAGCAGCTCAAGAAGCTAAATGACCTCTGGGACAATCTGTCATTGTATCATAAACTGGATTCAGCTGCTAAGGCCGCTGGTGGAACTTCATTGGATTACAATCCTGAAATGGAAGCCATGTTGCCCGTAATTAGAGGAGAAATGCCTATCCTGCTTGAAGTAAATCAAGCTAAGGCTATTGAGTCAGCCATCAAATGGGTGGCTGAAAAAAAGGTCAAAGCAATATTTACGGGCGTTGCAGAAGGTTGGCGTGTAGCTGATAAAATTGCTGCTGCCAATATTCCCGTGGTTACCGGCCCTATGCTAAGTATGCCAACTCGTACTTCTGATCGTTATGACACACCTTATGCCAATGCTGGGAAAATGCATAAGGCGGGTGTGAAAGTAGCTATTCGATCTAACGACACTGAGAACGTACGTAATTTGCCGTATAACGCCGGTTTTGCTGCTGCTTATGGAATGGGGAAAGAAGAGGCCTTAAAAGCAGTTACAATTGTTCCTGCTGAAATTTTTGGCGTAGCAGATCGATTAGGATCCTTAGAGAAAGGGAAAAGTGCGACACTTTTTGTGACAGATGGAGATCCATTTGAAACCAAGACTGATGTGAAGCATGTATTCATTGATGGATGGAATGTGCCACTGGATAGTCGACATATCCGCTTATACAATGAATTTCTGAAAAGATCTCCCGGGTTAGAAAAGTAAGAAATAGATTTAACGCTATTGAACGAAAAAAATAGACGTTAGGTCTTACAAGGATAAATAGAATGGAAAGCATGACTCAATTGGGAGTTGTGCTTTTCTTTCTTTATATCAAACCCTCCTTGACTAGATTGTGTAAATGAATCATCCCCAAATAAACTCCCTCCTCCACAACAATCAGTTGAGTAATACTGTGCTTTCGCAAAATATCCAATGCATTTACAGCAAGGGCATCTTTTGGGATCGTTTTAGGGTTAGGACTCATGAGATCTGCTGCCCTTAGGTCTTTCAAGTCGGGAACATCTTCCAGCATACGCCTCAGGTCGCCATCTGTTACGATACCTTGCACTTGGTTTTTATCATCCACCACTGCCGTAGCCCCCAAACATTTTGAGGTCATTTCCAGGATGGTTCGTTGCAGGCTATCTGTTGCTTTAACAGCAGGTTGCTCATTCTTTGGGTAGATATCGGAGACTCTTAAGTAGAGTTGTTTCCCTAATGAGCCACCAGGATGAAACTGAGCGAAGTCTTTTGGCGTAAAACCCCGTAGAGCCAAAAGTGCGGTAGCCAGGGCATCTCCCATAGCCAGTTGAGCAGTTGTGCTCGTAGTGGGGGCCAAGTTATTTGGGTCGGCTTCTTTGACGATGGGGGTGTGGAGAATGTAATTGGCTTGCTGCCCGAGGTAAGATTCGGGCTTTGTGACCATGCCAATTATTGGATTGCCGAGATTCCGAACCAAGGGAACAAGCACCTTGATTTCAGCTGTTTCTCCACTTTTGGAAAGACAGAGTACAATATCATAGGGTCTGACCATTCCTAGATCACCATGAATGGCATCAGCAGCATGCATGAATAATGAAGGTGTACCTGTAGAATTGAGGGTCGCAACGATCTTCTGAGCGATTAGTGCACTTTTGCCAATTCCAGTGACTACAAGCCGACCTGGAGAGGAAAATATGGCATTCACGCAGTCCACAAAACCCTGATCGATACTTTGATAGAGTGCCTGTAGACATTGGGCCTCAATTTCCAGTGTTTCTCGGGCAGTTTTAACAATTAGGGCATCTGAATTCACAATGTTTTTTTGTATTTTTGGAGGCTTTTTGAAAAAAGCCTGTTGGACTATAATTTTTTTGCATCAGAACATACCCAATTAGACAAATCAGGAAGAGTTCGATTAAAAAGAGCTTTTCTGATAATATGTGTGAAATAATGGACCAAGATAGGAATAGTAGACAGGTTAAAAAACTTTGTTTAGCCAAACTTGTGATCGCCTTTCTCGACGATGAACAGCGGGGTTATGTGCCAGTATTCATGCTAAAAAAAAGAAGTCGAAGGTTCTTTTTGTCAGGTGTTTTTAATAAATTTAAGGAGTCCAAACTCATCGTCCCTAACTTAAATTTTGGCATTTCACCAGTTTGCCAAAATATTATCGAATCAGCTTCGCCTTTCCGACATTTCATTCTCCGTTCAGGTCAAAAGCAACCGCTTTTGTTGGGGTTGTACGGAATTGACTAAGCAAAAACTAAATGTTCAAATGTTAACCATGACAGCGACGAAAGAAAGTTTGCATGACGCACTAAGCCAGTATTTTGGGTTCGACAAGTTCAAAGGTAATCAGGAAGCGATTATCAGAAGTGTGCTGCAGGGGAAGAATACTTTTGTGATCATGCCGACGGGTGGAGGAAAGTCTCTCTGTTATCAGTTACCAGCATTAATGTTAGAGGGGACAGCGATCATTATTTCTCCCCTTATCGCATTGATGAAGAACCAAGTAGATTCGATCCGCGGATATTCTCAGCGAGATGAAGTGGCTCACTTCCTCAACTCTTCCTTGACCAAAGCTCAAATGAAACAGGTCAAGCAAGATATTACGGATGGTAAAACCAAACTTCTTTTTATTGCTCCTGAGACACTTACCAAGGATGAGAATATAGAATTCTTCCGACAGGTGAATATCTCTTTTGTAGCCGTAGATGAAGCACATTGTATCTCCGAATGGGGGCACGATTTCCGTCCTGAATACCGCCGTATTAGAGCCATGTTGGATGCCATTGGACAAGGTATTCCCGTTATTGCATTGACTGCTACTGCTACCCCTAAAGTGCAATCCGATATTCTGAAGAACCTGAATATGGATGCGCAGAGTACCTTCATTTCCTCGTTTAATCGAGAGAATCTATACTACGAGGTACGCCCTAAAGGTAAAAAGGAACAAACCCTTAAGCATATCATCCAGATTATTAAAGGGATGCCTAGCCAATCTGGTATTATTTATGTACAAAGTCGTAAGTCTGCTGAGACAATAGCTCAAGTTTTGCGAGTGAATGATATTAAGGCTTCTCCCTATCATGCAGGACTGGATGCCAAAACCCGTAGCAAGACGCAAGATGATTTCCTAATGGAAGAACTGGATGTGATCGTAGCTACAATTGCATTTGGAATGGGGATCGACAAACCCGATGTACGTTTTGTCATCCACTATGATATTCCTAAGAGTATTGAAAACTACTATCAGGAAACAGGACGAGCAGGGCGTGATGGTCTTGATGGGAATTGTATAGCATTCTATTCTTATGCAGACATACTTAAATTAGAGAAATTCCTTCGTGACAAGCCTGTGGCGGAGAGAGAGATGGGCGCGCAACTCATGCAAGAGGTGATGGCTTATGCGGAGACAACCAGCTGCCGCCGTCGATTCTTGTTGCATTACTTCGGGGAGCAATACGATGATTCGGAGTGTAACAATATGTGTGACAACTGTCGACATCCGAAAGAAAAAATTGAAGTGAAGGAGGAAGTGGTTAATGCGCTCAAAGTTGTATTGGAGCTAGATGAGAATTATGGCATCAAGATTTTGATTGACTTTATACTAGGGCGTGAGACCAAAGAAATGAAGGATTTCCGTTTTGATAAGCGGGAGTTATTTGGGGTAGGGAAAGGAAAAGACCAAAATTTCTGGTCTTCAATCCTCCGGCAAGCCTTACTAAATGACCTTCTTTACAAGGATATCGAGACATATGGTCTTTTGAAAATGACGGACAAAGGTAGAGGTTACCTTGAAGATCCTAAGACCATGCATATCCCCCTCAATCACGACTATGATGTAGAGGGGATGGAAATCAATGAACCTGCTCGGAAAACGGCAGTTCTAGATAAGAACCTGATGAATCTGCTTAAGGACCTCCGTAGAAGAGAAGCTAAGCAGAAGGGAATACCGCCATATGTGATTTTCCAAGATCCTTCCTTGGAAGATATGGCAACGCAATATCCGATTAGTATGGAGGATATGGCTAATGTACAGGGCGTAAGCATTGGTAAGGCTATGCGTTATGGGAAGCCGTTTATCCTGCTTATCAAGGATTATGTAGAGCAAAACGAGATCCTTCGACCTACAGACTTTGTGGTGAAACAAGTAGCTAATAAGTCGAAAATGAAGGTAAGCATCATCCAGGGGATTGATAGAAAAATGCCATTGGAAGATCTCGCCGGTTCTAACAACCTTTCCATGGAAGATTTGATGGATGAACTGGATGCTATTGTAACTTCTGGAACAAAGGTGAATATCGACTACTATATTGATGAAAACGTTGATGAGTACTCGAGAGAAGATATTATTGACTATTTCATGGAGTCTGATACGGACTCTGTTGAAGAAGCCTATAAGGAACTTCAGGAAGACGATATTACTATTGAAGAAATTCAGTTAGTTCGCATCAAATTCCTATCGGACCACGCTAACTAAGCCATTATGAAGTTTATCATCATTAATGGGCCCAATCTTAATCTCTTAGGTAAACGGGAACCGTCTATCTATGGGAATGAGAGTTTTGAAGAGTTCTTTGCTCGCTTACAGCAAGAGTTTGCAGCGGTAACCGTTCACTATTATCAAAGCAATCATGAAGGAGAGATCATAGATAAACTGCACGAAGTGGGGTTTATCTATGATGGTATTATCTTAAATGCAGGGGCGTTGACGCATACTTCTATTGCGATAGCCGATGCTATAGGGGCCATTGATGCACCTGTAGTGGAAGTCCATATCTCTAATATTCACGCGAGAGAAAGTTACCGTCATCATTCTTACCTTTCGGCCAAATGTGAAGGCTCAATCGTTGGCCTTGGATTAAAGGGGTACGAACTTGCGGTACAGTTTTTCATGTAGAAGCTGTCTACAAATAAACTATATATCTATTTTTAGACAGCTTCGTTGAGAAAACCCTATTCTAGGCAAGCCTTATGGCTTTTTCGGAGGAGCGAGGAAAGTCAAGTCAATAAGCCTCAACTTACGTCTTTTTCCTATCTTATATTTCTTGTATTTGAAGAGCTGGGAGTAGGCATATCCTAGTCCCATCGCCGAACCAGTGACTACTGCATCAGACCACCGATAATTGGTGTCTGGATTTCCATCAGTAGCGGTCCCTATGGCTGCGAAAGCCGACCAGGCTGCTCCAAACAATGCCAATTGTGCTCCCATTCTCCGAGCGGCCGGTTTATAATATCGAATGGCTATGATTTCGTCTACCTTTACATAACGGTCTCCAAAAACAATGAGATTACTATCTATGTTAAAGTCCTCAATGACACCATAGGTCCAGGTCTTAGATCCGCGCAGTAAATACTCAAGGCCTTCACCTTTAAAGATCTTTTTGGTTTTGACACGCCCTGAGGTTTCGATCTGCATTACCTTCTGGCCAGTTAAGCAAATGGGGAAAAGGAGAACAAGAAAAAGCAGGTAAAGGTGCTTCATGTAATTGGTTTTAAATTGTCGTAACGCTCAAATCGAGACAGATTTGAGCGTAGCGGCTCATAAGTTTGAGGGTAATTGTGTCCTCATACTTACTATTATAACAAGTATGTTAATTGAAAGATCAATAAGTTGCTTGAGAGGTTGGTTTGGCTATGTTGAATTCACAGATCAGCGCTAGCGATGGCTGGACATTCTACACTTCTTGGAGAGGCGATATAGTAATTGTTGCATTGCTTCTCGCACCGTTTCGTACTCAGGCATTTCCCTACCCGTATAAATAATCATCATTCCTAGCTGTTGTAGATCAGAAGGAAGACTATGGTAAAACGCTGTTTTTTCTAAGCGATAAGTTTCGCGAATTAACCTGCGGATTCTATTGCGATTGCTGGCTCTTTTAAACTTCTTTTTTGGGACAGTCAGGGCGAAGCGGACCGGACTCTCTCCAGAAGGATGATCCAATTCCATCCACACCACTCGCAAAGGAAATTGCCCAAAAGACTGGCCGCTATTGAACAGTTGTTCAATAGCTTTTCGGCTCTTTAACCTTTCCTCTTTCTTAAAGGTAAAGGGTTTTTTATTCATTTTAATTGATTGATGATCAGTGTTTTAGGTTTTTTCTGATAAAAAAAGGAAGATAAGTTATGGAATTTGATGGAATCCAGCGTCTTACATTTATCAATTAAATCATTAATTATTAAAATCCATTTCTTATGGACAAGAAAAACGTGCACTCACAAAGATTAAACACCTTATCCAGAACTTACTTCTTTGACGTCAAGGAAAGCGCCAAAGGTAATCCTTATCTAGTGGTAACAGAAAGTTACAAACAAAAAGATAAAGATACATTTACCCGCAACAGTCTAATCCTCTTCGAAGATGACCTGCCAAAATTTATTGACATGCTCAATACAGTGGTTAGTGAAATTGGCACTGCTACTGAGACTCAAGAGGCATAATAGGTAGAATAGAGGAGGTTGCTTGGGTTCTAGTTTAGAGTAGCCTCCTTTTCCAATACATCGCTTATCGCTATATCTCTGAAATGGAAAAAAACATCAGTTTACCCCGTCTGTATAACAATAATCTCCCTATCACCGCATGGGCAGAAGCAGATAGACCTCGTGAAAAACTCCTGCGTCAAGGAAAAAAAAGCCTATCTGATGCCGAATTACTAGCCATTCTTTTGGGTTCAGGAAGTAGATCCCAATCTGCAGTTAGTCTGGCGCAGAGTATTTTATCGGACCTTCAACAAAATCTACATACGCTTGGTCGCTGCAACCTCCTTGAGCTCAAAAAGTTTCCAGGTATTGGTGATGCCAAGGCGATTACCATTATGGCTGCTTTGGAATTGGGGCGGCGCTTGCAATATGCTCATATGGAGAAAGTCCAACAAATAAAATGTAGCCTGGATGCCTTCCAAATAATGGCGCCCATAGTTGCTGATCTAAAACAGGAGGAATTTTGGATTATCCTTCTCAATCGGGCTGCGAAAGTACTAGATCACGTACGGGTGAGTCAAGGGGGCACTGCTGGCACAGTAGTAGATGCCAAGGTCGTATTTCTTCGAGCGCTGGAAGGAGAAGCATCCTCCATCATTCTCTGCCACAATCATCCATCTGGCACGCTATCTCCCAGTCAGCCTGATAAAGATCTGACCAAGAAATTAGTACAAGCCGGAAAGACCATTGATATAATGGTATTAGATCATCTGATCGTTACAGAAAAGGGATACTATAGTTTTGCCGATGAGGGTTTACTATAGGAGAGGAGCAGCGTGAATTTCTGCTCCGGTTTATTCAAGCACGGCTGATTGAGTGTGAAATTTACACTATAGAACCAAAAGTATGAGGATGGGTTAAAGTATCTGGTTATTATTTGTTAGGTCTCTTAATTGGAAATATCTTCGGCATTTTGAACCTTTGCGTTTCAAAATACATTTCTATTGAATGGGAAATAGCCAAGAAAAGAAAGATCCAAATAAGAATAAGTTTGATTTTTTCTTGCTGAAGCGGGTTATTAAGCTAGCTAGACCATACCGTTTAGTTTTTGCCTTGGCCGGTGTCTTGGCTATTGTGTTGGCTCCTTTGGCCACTATGCGACCTTTCTTGATTCAGAAGATGGTGGACGACTATATTTTTGTCAATGACATTAAGGGATTGACGAATATCGCTATCCTCATATTTGTACTATTGATTGCTGAAACCATCTTACGGTACATTTTCAACTATAGTGCAGGATGGTTAGGGCAGTCTGTGATTCGAGATTTGCGGGTTAAAGTATTCCAACACATTACTCGCCTCAGACTTACCTTTTTTGATCGCACCGCCATTGGTACGGCTACCACACGAACTATCAATGATATTGAGACTATAAATACAGTGTTTTCACAAGGGGTGATTACGATCATCGCAGATATTCTTACGCTGATCGTAGTACTTTCAATCATGTTTTATACGAGTTGGCAACTCACTCTAATCTGTTTAACTACGATGCCTTTTCTAATGGTAGCCAGTTATATTTTCAAAGAAAAGGTGAAGAAGTCATTTCAGATTGTTCGCACGCAAATATCAAAGATGAATGCCTTTCTGCAGGAACGGATCACTGGCATGAGAACCGTGCAGATCTTTAATGCAGAAGCAGATGAAATGGCAAAGTTTAAAAGTATTAATCGGTCGTATACCCAGGCCAACCTGGACTCGATATTATATTATGCCGTTTTTTATCCTGTAGTTGAGATTATTTCAGCTGCATCCCTTGGTCTTATGGTATGGTGGGGTGCTCAACAATCGCTTTTGGAAAACGGTGTAACGCTAGGAGCTCTAGTAGCTTTCCCTATCTACCTTAATATGCTATTCCGACCAATCCGAATGTTGGCTGATAAATTCAATACTTTGCAAATGGGCTTAGTAGCGGCGGAAAGAGTTTTTACGCTGCTAGATAGACAAGAAGTTATCAAGGATCAGGGGCAATTGAAACCAGAAAAACTGGCAGGAGAAATTTCTTTTGAAGATGTATTCTTTGCCTACATAGAAAGAGACTATGTGTTGAAAGGAGTGAGTTTTGATATCAAGGCGGGAGAAACGCTGGCCATCGTAGGGGGAACCGGATCTGGGAAGACTACGATTATTAATATCCTTAATCGCTTCTATGATATTCAAAAAGGAGCCATCAAAGTAGATGGGCAAGATATTCGAGATTACGAACTACTAGCTTTCAGAAAACGGATCGCAGTCGTTCTGCAGGATGTTTTCTTGTTTTCGGGCACTGTATTGGAAAATATCACCTTACGCGATGAGCAATTTAGCCGGGAAGAAGTAATGGCTGCTGCAAAATTAATAGGAGCAGATCGATTTATAGAGAAACTTCCTGGAGGGTATGATTATAAAGTCATGGAACGAGGAGCTACCTTGTCCATGGGGCAACGCCAGTTAATCTCCTTTGTCCGAGCCCTCGTTTTTAATCCGGATATCCTAATCCTGGATGAGGCTACCTCCTCCATTGATCCAGAAACGGAATCTGTCATTCAATTTGCGATTGAAACCCTAATTGCCAAGCGAACATCCATTATTATTGCCCATCGCTTGTCCACTATTCGTCACGCTAACAATATCTTGGTGCTTGATAAAGGTGAGATTAAGGAATTTGGACCGCATGAGCAACTGCTCAAGGTGGAAAATGGTCACTATCGGGAATTGTATGAAATGCAATTTTTACAGATGGCAGAAGAAGATTCCTAAGGGATAGCTAAAAGTGATTGACCTTGCGGATCAGAAAGAAGCCATCGTCACCTTGTTTTTGATAAAGTGGCATTAGCACGTAACCATCGGTTGAAGCTTTTACTGGACCATGTCGGTCATAAGCAAGCACTTCTCCTTCACGAACAGCCTGGAAGTTTAAGTAACCGGGTTCCATTTTGAAATCATCTCCTTCTTTGATGGTATGGCAATTAATCAATTCTGTAACCTTAGGTAGGTGCCTGGAGTATTCGATCAACAGTTCATCATGCCGATTTTCAACATCTTCCGATCTAACACAGCCAATGGTACGCATGCAATTGGTGATAGCAGCAATGGCTCTGTTCACGGATAGTGGCTCTTGATGCTGGCCAGATTCAAAGCAAACGGCTACTGTATCAGGTTCAAAATTATGATTGTTAAAGTAATGGAGCGTGGTGCCTCGAATGCCAGCTAACAGGCCCTTTACTACTGGAGCGTGTAGTTCGACTCCGATACGTACACTTTCATGGTCATCGGTTGCTACGGAAAAAATCCCTCCAGTAGCGGTAGTCGTATGTAAATCTAAAAGAACGAGCTTTTCGGGCTGATAAGAAGAGACTTCTTCTTCAATAAGGCTGAGTAGCTCCTTGATCTCTTGTTCTTCAGGAGCGAGGGCGTGACTGGGGAGTTTCTTGCATTTGGTTACAGTGTCTATTGTCCATTGGCGATTTAGATCTTTTTCGATAAATCGCTTGCCAGCCCTGATCGCTTTCAAATTGCCACGTAACCCCAATAACCTCCCCCTAAAATCAAACTTAGGGTTGGTAATGGGCTCTACCTCTAGCATCTTGAACATGAGTTCCAAGGCATGGATACCTGCTGGTTCATTCCCATGAATGCCAGCCAGACAAATAAGTAAAGGACCTTTTTGTTTGCCACTATACCGCCCTATAATTCTTCGCATAACTTTACTGTTTCCCAAATCCGATGTATTGCAAATTTGCAAAAATCAAACTTATAAAATTGGGAAGTAAAAACGAGAAAAAAGGCAATAAAATGACAGGCAGAGTGGATGCACTCTGAACGACCATAATTTCCCTTCAGACGATCATTACTAGAACGATTCAAAAAAATAAACTGGGATCAAATTTGCACAGGGATGAAAGGTGCTGTTCGATAGGGTGAAGTCTCTGACGTAAAATCTTAGCCTAGGAATGAATGGCTAAGCGACAGCACTTGCAGGTTTAGGTTGAACTTTTTGAAGTCGAAGTTCCAAATATTCTGCACGAAATCCAGCATCTTGCAAAATTTGCATTTCAGGATGATTAGGGGTAACGTGCATGGCTACATGGCCTCCGGTGTAACTAAGTGCTTTCTGTAGAACTGTTTGCATCGTAGCTTCTTTTTCCTGCAGATCGGCATGTATTGCCGCAAAAACGAAAATGTGATCAGGGCTATATCCCTCCATGCCCGTGCGATTGGCAACTACGCAGGCAACGATCTCATTTTCAACTTTAGCAACTAATACAAATCCACCAAAAGAAGGCTTCAGTTTCAAGGCGTAATCTACTGCGTCTCGAATGTGCTGTTCATTTGAATCGTTAACATGATCTCTTAGGAATCTAATTACGGCACTGGCTTCTCTGAGACTAATCCCGGAAAAGGCGTTGTACAGGACTGTAGTGAATTCCATTTGTACGTGATTTTCAAAGTAAAAGTGCTGATCTTCTTTTCAACACCGTAATAAAAATAAGGGAAAAAAAGCTCTACCTCCAAATATTTACAGCTAATTCTGTATTAAAAACGGTATAAATATGTTTCTAAGCGGCTCTTAATCGTGAGAAAGCGGTTAAAGAGCTATCCGCAAGCTCTTAATGGATGACTACTGAGGGTATTAGAATAGGTTAGTGAAATCAGCGCCGCTATCACTGCTTGTAATTCAAGGACTTAGCTTTATTATAAGCTGAGGTGTTTAAATTACAGCTGATTTTGTCAGCGTTTTTTCAATAGGTAGAGGTTTCAGGTGCGATTGAGGGATGGACTGTAACTTTGGAAGTACTTTAGCGTTCAGGAAATATAAGCAGAGCTTCCAATTGAATGAGATCTATTAACGCTGGATTAGGTTCTTAAAGTATAATCTAAACTAGTTTATCAAGAAAAATTATACGCTCTGAGGCGATTTCGCTGTCAGTTTTCTAACATAAGCGTGTTCCAATTTTATGCGTGATCATGCTTTGGTCTGTCAAAATAAATCTGGAGTAACGCTCTAGAAGTGAGTTAGGAAAATTGTCAGAAAATTAAAAAACTTAATATGAAACACTTGTCCTTCTTATTTTCCATACTGTTATTTGCTGCTTGGCAGAAACCAGTAACTTCCTCCTGGCAAAGCAAGATAGACCCTAGTATTGTTTCCAGTTTACAATCTGAAAATTCAGTAGAATTTATTGTGCTCATGAAGGAGCAAGCTGATCTAACTGGCGCTCGCTTCTTACGGAGTAAAGCCGCCAAAGGTTCACTTGTATTTAATGCTTTGCGGCAAAAAGCAAAGGATTCCCAGAAAGGAGCTAGAGCTATCCTTGAACGATCTGGCGGTTCTTTCCGCTCGTATCTTGTAGTAAATGCCATTTACGCGAAAGGAGGATTGGCTTTGATTGAAGAATTGGCCCAATTACCAGAAGTAGCACAGATCCAACCCAACCCCTGGGTTAAACTAGATGAGCCAGAGTACCGCGGCAATCATCAAGGGAACGCTAGAAGCTTAACCTGGGGACTGTCAAAAACAGGAGCGGATCAGGTGTGGGACCTCGGGTATCGAGGCCAAGGTGTAGTTGTGGCAGGCCAGGATACGGGTACCGAGTGGGAACATCCTTCGATCAAAGACAAATACAGAGGCTGGGATGGTAATTCTGCCAATCACAATTACAATTGGCATGATGCCATTAGAGAAATCAATTCCTTACATAATGACGATACTATTTTAGCCTCCAATAATCCCTGTGGGCTGAACTCCATCGTTCCTTGTGATGATCATAGCCATGGAACACATATCACTGGAACTATGGTGGGAGATGATGGACAAGGCAATCAAATTGGTTTGGCTCCAGCATCTAAATGGATCGCTTGTAGAAATATGGAGAGAGGTTGGGGGTCTCCGGCTTCTTATATTGAATGTTTTGAGTTCTTTTTGGCTCCGACCAATCTAGAGGGAAATAACCCGGACCCAAATCGTGCTCCACATGTCATCAATAATTCCTGGGGGTGCCCTCCTGTTGAGGGATGTAATGAGGGGAACTTTGCCACTATGGAAACCGTAGTCAATAATTTAAAGGCAGCGGGAATAGTAGTGGTAGTTTCTGCGGGAAATAGCGGGAATGGTGGCTGCGGAAGCCTAGATAGCCCAGCCGCAATATTTGAAAACTCCTTTGTGGTAGGAGCGGTACGATCCAATGACACAATTGCTAACTTCAGTAGCAGGGGAGTGGTGACGGTAGATGGTAGCCTACGAATCAAGCCAGATGTATCTGCGCCTGGTGTGGGCGTTCGATCTGCTGTACGTGGTGGCGGATATGCTACCTGGAATGGAACTAGTATGGCAGGACCTCACGTAGCGGGCCTAGTGGCCTTAATCATTTCAGCCAACCCTGCTTTGGCTGGACAGGTAGAAACGATAGAACAGATCATCGAGGAAACGGCAGATCCTGCTTATTCTCGACATACTTGCGGAGATATTGCACCAGATGAATTTCCGAATCCTATTACTGGTTACGGCCAGATCAATGCTATGGTAGCGGTACAAAAGGCGCTTACTATTTCCAGTGACGATGAACCTTTGGCAGGACAACAGTTGCATGTTTTTCCCAATCCAACAGCAGATAAATTGACCTTTGACATGGATACATTACAAGGGGCTGTGCAATTGCAGTGGTTTAACGGTGCGGGGCAGCATGTCAGAAACGAGAACTGGGAATCTGTTCCAGGTTTGTTCAAAACGGTAGACATCTCGGTATTTGCAAAAGGAATCTATTGGTATAGAATCGCTGTCGCGGGACAGATTTTTAGCGGGAAGGTGGTCAAGGATTAGGCTCCTCATAGTATCCGAGGTTTTCTTTTCTGGCAAACCTCGGATATTCCTACTTTGTTTCCGGTTCTTTCTTTCTGGACACCCTTTGTATCATGATTAAGAACCCAAGAGCTATAGCTACTCCAAACCAACCAGGCCATTGCCAGATCGCTTGCCAGTTATGTGAACCATCGGTATAGGCATATCCTTCAACGACATATCCAGCAACATAGGAACCGATAAAAGCACCAAACCCCATGGTGACAAAAGTGATAAACCCTTGTGCAGTGCTCCGCATATGAGAGGGAACCTGCCGGTCGATGAAGATCTGACTGCTCAAGGAAGAGAAATTGTACGCAATGCCATGCACCAGAATCGCAACATACAGCATCCAATGCAAATGCGGCACCCCTCCCCAGGCAAACAAAAGATAACGACTTCCCCATATAAATAAGCCAATAGCAATAATGTATCGGAGCCTCACTTTTTGTAAAAACCAGGGTAAGATGAGCATAACTCCTACTTCGGTGATTTGCCCTAAAGTCATTTTCCCCGCTGCATTATTAATTCCAATTTCATTTAAAAAAGGATTGACAAAACTATAGTAGAAAGAGGAAGGGATCCTGATCAGGGCCAGGGCAATAATAAGTACTAAAACCTCTTTTTGACGTAAGAGCTGTAAGACTTCTTTTCCGAAAACATCTCGAAGTGAAAACTTGCCAGGTTGAGGTTGAGGTTGAGGCGGAGTATGTGGAAGGCTCAGGCAATAGAGACCATGTACAAAGGAAAAAGCAGCAGAGATGCGTAAGGGCAGTACCTCCCTTTCTATTTGAAGATAACCGATGATTAGACCCGCTAAAATCCATGATATACTACCCCATACCCTGACCCTGGGAAAATCCTTGGTAGCATCTTTTACATGATGCAAGGATAAAGAGCTGGTTAGAGTAAAGGTGGGCATATACAGGAGCGTATACAGGATTATCATTGGATAAAACCATTCGAACTTGGTCATGTAGGATGTAAACCACATCACTGCTCCACCCACTATATGCAATACACTTAGTAATTTTTCGATTGAGAAAAGTCGATCGGCAAGAATACCTAAAAAGAAAGGCGTGATGGTGGCGGCAATGGCCGTGGCTCCATACACCAAGCCGACTTGTGTACCCGTAAAATGGAGCGTTTCCAAGAGATAGGTTCCTAAGGTGACGTACCAACTACCCCAAATGAAAAATTGAAGAAACAACATTAATGAAAGGCGAAAATAGAGCGAGGAGCTCATCCTGGAATCTGCCATCTGGAATAATTAAGCGGCAAAGATAAGGGGCTTATTGGATTGGTGCATTAAATTTTCAATTTCTGGCAAAAACTGCTTTTGAGATATTAAAATTGATTTAGTTTCAGGCTCAGTTCATGTACTCAGATTTACACCAAAGGAATGGGGTATAGATAAATGCTAAATTATCAATTATGAATGTGAAAGACCTCTTGTTGATCGCTCCAGAGGTGCAACAGGCACTGGACAAAGGCAAGCCTGTAGTGGCTCTGGAATCCACTATAATTGCACATGGTATGCCTTTCCCAAAAAATCGAGATACGGCCTTACTAGTGGAGGCGGCCATCCGAGCAGAAGGAGCGGTGCCTGCAACTATTGCCATTCTAGATGGTCATTTAAGAGTAGGGCTCAATGGAGCGGAATTAATGGAACTAGGTAAGAAGGGCGAAAAAGTAGCTAAGGTGAGCCGAAGAGATATACCTTTTATGCTTGTCAGGAAACAAAATGGAGCTACAACCGTAGCTTCCACTATGATCATTGCTGCGATGGCGGGCATTCGCGTTTTTGCCACGGGTGGGATAGGTGGAGTGCATCGTGGGGCAACGAAAACCTTGGATATCTCTGCGGATCTCCAGGAGTTGGCTCAGACTTCGGTAGCGGTTGTATCGGCAGGTGCTAAATCGATCCTGGACCTAGGTCTCACACTTGAATATCTGGAGACGCATGGCGTACCTGTCATCGGTTTTCAAACGGATCATTTTCCAGCTTTTTATACACGAACGAGTGAGTTAAATGTGGATTACCGAGTGGATCATCCTACTGAAATTGCGGAAGTATTGCATTACAAATGGCAAATGGGACTGAAAGGCGGTGCATTGATTGCCAACCCGATACCTAAACAATATAGCCTCCCGCCCAAAGCAATCGAGGCGCAAATTGAGGCGGCACTATCAGAAGCACATGAGCTGAAGATAATAGGGAAAGCACTAACCCCATTTTTGCTGGCTAAGATAGAGTCCTTAACCGGAGGTATTAGCTTGGCAGCTAATATTGAATTGGTCTTAAATAATGCAAGGTTAGGGGCGCAAATTGCAGGGGAACTTTGCAAAATCAAGGAAAGCTAAGGGATTTTTGTACCTTCGTTATCCTTTTAAAATACTGACCTGGTGGGATGTCGGTTAAATGCTCCACCAAGGCGCCTAACACACTGGGCAACGGATCAGTAGGGACACAAAAAAACCTTCTTCGACACCTTTTGCGAGCCGCTCAAAACGCATCCTGATCGGAATGACCTGGATGGTGTCGGGAATGATTTTTAGCGAATAGCAATCGCAAAAACTATCGGAGAACTAAAAACACAAAATGATTACCTATATCAAAGGGGTAATAACTTTTAAGACCCCTACCTTCATTATTGTCGAGACAGGAGGTATCGGCTATCATATCAATATCAGCTTGAACACCTATGTTCAAATAGAGAAACTGGAACAGATCAAAATCCTGACACATCTACAGATTAAAGAAGATAGCCATACGCTTTATGGGTTTGCAGAAGATGCTGAACGTCATTTGTTTATTCAGCTCATTTCCGTATCGGGGATAGGGCCGAATACTGCGCGAATTGTGCTGTCTTCTATGAATCCCGATGAAGTAAAGGGAGCCATTCTGTCAGAAAATGTAGCCGCTTTTAGACAGGTGAAGGGGGTAGGCCCCAAAACGGCGAAACGGATAATCCTGGATCTTAAAGATAAAGTGCTAAAAGAAAGTGGAGATGCACCTTTAACTTTCACTCCGCAAGACAATAGAAGTCGGGATGAAGCGTTATCAGCATTGGTAGCTTTAGGTTTCGCTAGGATACAAGTTCAAAAAGCACTAAACAAAATTTTGAAAGAACAACCTAATGTGACTAATGTAGAGGAGTTGATCAAACTCGCTTTGAAACAATTGTCTTAATTCGGAAGAAGGGCCTTGCCACTGGCCACTTCTGATCACCAACTTCTTAAAACCCACTTTAAAATTTAAGACATGTTAAAATCCTCTACTTAATCCCAATTACTCATAATCAGTCGTTTTAGTGTAAAATTGGATAACACTGGATAGAAAAGTTGTGATTTGAAAAGAAGAAATCAAAATGGAGCGACTAGGGTCTAGGATTACACACCCTATTTAACCCGACTACTCTCTCTCCCCTTTGTGCCTTTTTCGCATCAGTTGCATCGCTTTTCTCGCTGGTAAAACTGTTATTTACTTTTGCGAATCCCATGTTTTGATATGAAACGAATACTTATACTTAGCAGCCTTGTAGTTGTTATTTTTGCCCAATTTACAGTAACTGCGGTTCAAGCTAACTCTTCAGATCTTGATGACCCATTTGCCGCTAGCTATATTGTTGCGACTCAGGATACAGTCCCTCCGCCTCCAGAGCGTTTTGGAGACTTTATCAATAACCGGTCCAACAATCCTTTTGACTTAAAGGATCCTAGTGCCGTCGAACAGAATGTCGAGTACGACCCCGCCACAGGCAATTATATCATTACAGAAAAAATTGGTGACACCTACTTTCGCCCTCCCACCTATATGACTTTCGAAGAGTATGTGGAATGGCGCAAAAAGAAGGAAGAACGAGACTATTTCAATCAGCTGTCCGGCGTAGGCGGGGGTAATGGAGTGAGTGCCCTGGACCCGGTAGCCAAATTTGATGTCAATAGTAGTCTTATTGATCGCCTTTTCGGTGGTACTACGGTGGATATACGCCCTCAAGGTAATATCGATCTTAGTTTTGGAATCGATCACCAACGTTTGGAAAATCCCATTCTTACGGAGCGACAAAGGTCTTTGACCAACTTCGATTTCGATATGGATATTCAAATGAATGTAACTGGTAAGATCGGTGAGAAATTGAACCTGACCACCAATTACAATACCAACGCTACCTTCGACTTCGATAACCAAATTAAGCTGGACTATAACAGCGAACTATTTAGTGAAGATGATATCCTCAAGAAGATTGAGGCAGGTAATGTAAGCCTACCTTTGCGAGGAAGTTTGATTCAGGGAGCGCAGAGTTTGTTTGGTTTGAAAACGGAATTGCAATTCGGTCATCTCCGTTTAACTGCAATCGCTTCTCAGCAACGTTCTCAACGAGAGAATATTCAGTTGCAAGGAGGAAGTCAGTTGCAAGAGTTTGAGGTACGGTCAGATGAGTATGACGAAAATAGGCACTTCTTCTTGTCTCACTACAATCGAGATATTTTTGAAAATGCCGTTAGCAATCTCCCACAAATCAATACACTCTTCCACTTGGAAAACCTGGAAGTTTGGATTACCAATGATCGGAATGATGTAGAGGATGTCCGAGATATCGTTGCTTTGGCTGACTTAGGAGAGCCCTCGCAACTGGTGAACCCCGATGCGATTCCTCGTTTCCAGGATCCAGTATACCAAGAAATATGTGATGGGCAACCCTTGCCAGATAATGGCGCTAATGGGTTGTATTCTCGCTTAGTGCAGAGAGGGGAAACCTTACGTGATATCGATAAAACGGTAGCTATCCTTCAATCAGAGTTTAATCTTGTTCAGGCAAGGGACTTTGAAAAAGTGAGTGCGCGTAAGTTAAGCCCTCGAGAATTTACCTATCATCCAGAGCTTGGATTTATTTCCGTAAATATCAACGTTCAGCCTGATCAGGTTTTAGGGGTTTCTTTTGAATACAAATACAATGGAGAGATCTTTAATGTTGGTGAATCCTCTGTAAATCGTAACAACGTTTCTACTGACACAGCTGATCAAACACCTAAAGTGCTTTTCGTTAAAATGTTGAAAAGTACTACCCAGCGAACGGATGTTCCTACTTGGGATTTAATGATGAAAAACATCTATTCCATAGGAGCTTACCAGGTGAGTCCTGAGGATTTTAAACTGGATGTTTTTTATGAAGACCCAGGTGAAGGTTTTAAGCGTTTCTTGCCTAAGAGTAACTTGCAGGGAGTACCATTGATCCGTGTTTTTAATCTTGATAATTTAAATATTCAGGGAGATCCAACGCGGGATGGGGTCTTCGACTTTGTTCCGGGGGTTACGATTAACCCTGCGAATGGTCGTGTGATGTTTCCTGTTTTGGAGCCATTTGGTACCTCTCTGGCCGATCAACTCGATCCCGAGTTTGTAGATTCTCTGGTGTATCAAGAACTCTATGATTCTACACTGTTTCAATCGAGGGAGTTTCCGGAGAAAAACCGGTTTGTCATCAAAGGATCATACAAATCTAGTGTATCGAGTGAGATATCACTAGGGGCCTTTAATATTCCCCCAGGATCTGTAACTGTTACGGCTGGAGGAGCACTGCTACAGGAGGGGCGTGATTATGAGGTGGATTATAGTTCGGGGAAGGTTCGGATTCTAAATGATGCAATTTTAAGTTCGGGAGTACCGATCAATGTTTCTTTTGAAGATAATACACTCTTTGGGTTCCAATCTAAGACCATGTTAGGGCTCCGGGCGGATTATGAATTGAGTGAGAATTTCAATATCGGAGCTACTTTTCTACAACTTTTCGAACGCCCCTTTACGCAGAAAGTAAACTATGGGGATGACCCAGTCAACAACAAGATATACGGACTAGATATCAACTTTAGCAAAGAAGTGCCTTGGTTGACCAGGGCTGTAGATAAACTACCGTTCTACTCTACTACGCAACCTTCTTCCATAAATTTCTCTGCTGAGGGGGCGGTATTACGTCCCGGTCACTCCAGAGCTATTAACGAAGGACGAAAAGATAAAGATGGTTTAGTATACATCGATGATTTTGAAGGAAGTTCGAGTGGAGTGGACCTTCGTTCTCCGGTAAACCAATGGTTCTTGGCTAGTATTCCACAGGATGATGACGCCAATAGAAATCCATTCTTTCCGGAAGCTTCCCTGAAAGATACTCGATCTGGTGCCAATCGGGCCCGGATGAATTGGTACTTAATTGACCCTAGTGCACGTGGGCCTGGGGATGATGAAAATCCATATACGAGTCAAGTGCCTCAACAGGAGGTTTTCCCCAATATTCAGGTGCCGAGAGATCAAGCTCAAATTTTCCGAACCTTTGACTTAGCGTACTATCCAGAGGAACGTGGGCCTTACAATTTCGATGTCCCTAATGGTATTCCTAATGTGTCTGATGGGGTGAATGTGGCTGATGGAACGGTGAAGTTGCGGAACCCCGAAACGCGCTGGGGAGGAATTATGCGAGCGCTGAATACCAATGATTTTCAAACCGCAAATATTGAATTTCTTGAGTTTTGGATGCTGAGTCCGTTCCTGGATCCTGAATCCGCTCGCTTGGCTTCTCCTGATTTCCAGGATCAGCAAGGTTCACTTTATATCAACTTAGGTAATATCTCGGAGGATATATTGAATGACTCTCGTAAGTTTTTCGAGAATGGATTGCCGAGTCCCGCCAACCCTGATAGACAGATTGATGAAACCTCTTGGGGAATAGTGCCCGTTGGGCAGCAAATTACCCGAGCATTTGATAATGATCAAGGAACGCGTGATGTACAAGATGTAGGTTTAGATGGTTTGGATAATGATGGAGAAAATACGCAATTCGCCGATTATCTAAACTCTATTGGATCTGCTAACCCAATCGTAAGACAGGCGCTGGAGGCAGACCCTGCCAATGATGACTTCCGTTATTATAACGATGCTTCTTTTGATCAAAACTCTAGCCTTACTGTCCGTTACCAAGGCTTCAACAATCCACAAGGAAACTCGCAACCAAATAATCAGACAAATATTAGAACATCAGGTACTAATATCCCTGACTCGGAGGATATCAACCAGGATAATACCTTGAATGAAACGGAGTCTTATTTCCAATATGAGATTCCATTGAGAGCCAACTTGGCTGATCCTAGAGAACTGGATCGCGAGCAAACTCCATTTATTACAGATCGAATTGAAGATCCGTTAACGAACAGAGTTTGGTATCGCTTTAGAGTTCCTTTACGTGGACCTGATAAGAAAGCGATTGGAGGCATTAGAGATTTCCGCTCTATCCGTTTTATGCGAATGTACATGCGCGGGTTTAAAAAGCCAGTCATCTTACGATTTGCTAGAATGGAGTTGGTACGTAATCAATGGCGTCGTGTAACTCGGGCAGACTTATTGCAGCCAGCGAACCAGTTTGGTAACTGTCAACCAGATGAGACCAGCTTTGAGATCGATGCGGTTAATATCGAAGAAAACAGTCAACGGACTCCGTTTAATTATACCCTGCCAGAGGGTATTGTACGAGAACAATCCTTGGGGGTATTTGCGGCCTTGCAGAATGAACAGGCACAAGCCCTGAGGGTAGATGATCTCTGTGATGGTGGTTTTGCAGGTATTTTTAAACAGATCGATATGGACCTGCGGGTTTATGACCGGCTGAAGATGTTTGTGCATGCGGAATCCCGAGATCAAAGAACCCCTAGCGGTGCCCTCAGGATATTCATGCGTATAGGTAGTGATTTCCAGAATAACTACTATGAGTATGAGTTACCCATGGTGATGTCGGATCCAAATGCAGTGTTAGGGTTCCAATCTCAGGACTCGCCCTATAAGCAGGAGGTTTGGAAGAAGGAAAATGAATTCAATTTCCCACTGGAGATATTGAGGCAACTCAAAGAAGAACGGAATAGTTTAAACATCCAGAAATCTGAGATTTACTCGAAAACAATTCAAGCTGAGGAGAGTAATGCCATGCACGAAATTCGTGTAAAAGGTAGTCCAAGTTTGGGTTATGCGAAGGTGATGGTAATCGGTATCCGTAACCCTGAGGATGATGGAGCTTCTTACGATTCCGAAGTATGGATTAATGAACTTCGTTTGGCTGGATTGGACGAAAGAGGTGGCGCCGCAGCCTTGGCGAGAATGGATATTCAGTTGGCCGACTTGGGTAATTTGACCTTAGCGGGTAATGTCAGTACCATAGGTTTTGGCGCACTAGACAATCAAGTACACGAGCGTAATCGAGAGCAAGTAACGGGCTATGATGTGGCTGCCAATCTGGAACTAGGTAAGTTTTTCCCAGATAAATTAGGGTTGAGGCTACCTTTCTATGGCCAAATCTCTAATACAACGACAACTCCAGAATACGATCCATACGATACTGATATAAAGTTGAAAGATAAACTCGATCGAGCAGAGAGTAAGACTGTACGAGACTCCCTCCGGAATCAATCCCAGGAAGTGGTCAATATACGGACCTATAATTTCACGAATGTTCGGAAAGAACGGACGGGTAATAATCCGAATCGCAAACCGATGCCCTGGGATATAGAGAATTTCAGTGTGAGTTATTCGAATAGTAAGACAGAGCGTCGTGATCCACTAGTTGAATTTGAGCGACAAGACGATTGGACAGCAGCGCTAGATTACAGTTTTAGTATCCCTGCTAAGCCGATAGAACCTTTCAAGAAGATCAAGAGTAAGTATTTGCGTTTGGTGAAGGAGTTTAATTTTAATCCTTTGCCACAATCCTTTACCTTCAGCACTGTCTTCGATCGGCAGTTTTCAACTACTCGATATCGGTTTACAGGGTTGGATGATCGCTTCAACACCTTTTTCAATAAGCGATTCTTCTGGGATCGGAATTATTCCTTGAATTGGGACTTTACGAAGTCTCTCAAGTTTAACTATGATGCGGCAGTTACGGCTTCCATTGATGAACCTGATGAAAATTTCATGTTGGAAACCTTGCCTGCTGATCAGATCAATAAGTTTAGGCGAGATAGTATCTGGAATAATATTCGAGACCTTGGCCGTCCTAAGTTATACAATCATCGATTCTCTATAAACTACACCCTACCGATCAGGTATTTACCGTATATGGATTGGGTTCAGGTGCGAGCTAATTATCAGGGAGAATACCGATGGGAAGCTGCTTCCTTGAATGTTGATAGCTTAGGGAATATTATTTCCAATAGTCAGAATAGAACTTTGAATGCGGATCTGAATTTCGAGAAACTATACAACTCGATACCGTATTTACGAAAGATTGAACGAGCAAGTAAAGGAACGAGTAACCGTGGTCGATCTGGGCGGACGCCCACTCCGAGAGATCGAAATGCAAATAAAGATGATGATAAAAACAAGCGAAAACGAAATAAGGATGTCAGTCCGATAGAGACAGCCTTGGTTCGTCCCTTATTGCTATTGCGAAAGGGTCGCTTCTCATACTCCGAGCGATTCCGAACTGTAGTACCCGGATTCACGCCTGTGGCGAATCTCATGGGGATGGCATCCGGCTTTGGTGCGCCTGGCTGGGATTTCATTGCAGGAGTGCAGCCGAATATTAGAAACTTGGATGAATCTCAGCGGCAGACTCAGGATGATTGGCTGTGGCAAAATCGTGAGAGCATTACAGATAATGTTTTCTTAAACCGTGATGTGATTCAGGATTATACTTTGTCTTGGGATGGAAAAATTACGCTTGAACCTATTCGAGATTTCCGGGTGGACTTGGATATGAATCGATCTTTTACGGAGAATTATTCGGAGACGTTCAAGAATTTGGATAAGAATTCTGCTCCAGGAGAAGGCTTCGATCACGCCATCCCACGGAATTCGGGACAGTTGAATATGACCTATTCCGCTTTGTCAACTTTGTTTGAGAACGATCAAGGGGTGGTGGAATTATTCAAGCAGTTTGAAGATAATCGGGTAATAATTTCTAATCGCCTTGGACAAGGAGTGCATAACGATCCTAATCTGGCAGATCAAGGATATGCTGAAGGCTTTGGTAGCTTGCAGCAAGATGTAATGATCCCTGCCTTCATGGCGGCTTATACCGGGCGAGATGCCCGAACGGTTGACTTGGACGTCTTCAATCTCCGACCACACATGAACTGGAGGTTGACCTATAACGGCCTGGCGAAGATTCCATTCTTCCGGGAGATATTTAGCAACTTCAGTTTAACGCATGCCTACAAAGGCAATCTGACGATCAGTAGATATCAAACGAGTAACTACTTCTTGAGGAATGTCGATCCGGTTGCCGGAACCAGTTTGGATACAGTAGATTTCAATTTCTATCCCCGGATTGAGATTCCGGATTTGGTAATCCAAGAGGGATTTTCGCCGCTAATCGGTATTGAGGCTACTTTACAAAATGGAATGTCCTTCACGGTAGACTATAGTCAAACCCGTAACCTGGCATTAAACTCAACGAGTAAATTGCTGAGTGAGTCCCGTGCCAAGGATATTAATATCGGCTTTGGGTATTTGATGAAGGGGGTAGATATCCCGTTTTTAACCGGCAGTAAGAAAAAAGGTCGAGGACGTAATACGCCGGATGACGGTGCTGGAGGAAATAGCCCTCGCCCCGGTGGCAGGGGAGGGGGAGGCCGCGGTGGCCAACTGGATGCCCAGGATTTGGATATACAATTCAATTTCCAACTGCGAGATGATATTACCCTGGCTCAGCAATTGGATGGACCAGGGGCAGAACCGACTCGAGGTAATTACTCACTGACGATCTCACCGACGGTAGAATACAAGCTTAATCGAAGACTATCCTTACAGGCCTTCTTTGATTATAGGCGGGTGGAACCGAAAACTTCAGCAGGTTTCCCGAGGACTGATTCGGCAGGAGGAATTCGAGTGAGGTTCCAGCTGAACTAAGGTAATAGAACAAAAGAGTATTAAAAAATATAGATCGGAGGTCGCCATATTGGAGGTCTCCGATTTTTTGTTTTATGGGTTTAGGGGATAATATCTGTGTACTAGGCCTGTTTCCTAGCTAAAGAAACCTCTTCAAGAATGTCTAAGCGGGCCTTTAATAAATGCTGTTTACATTCCACTGTATCTCCTAGTTCCATATAATGAGTACTGGCCTGCTCATACCTTGGCCAAGCTGAAACATTGTCGCCATTAGGATTACCGTGGTAAGCAAAGTTCACCCAATAGGCGATGATCTGATCGGCAAGTTCCTGGTCTGCCTTGTTGAAAATTCCATCTATTGGTATTTTGCTCAAGTTGTCAAAGACGTATGGGATTTCGGCACCGTGATAGGCTCCAAAGTAGGCCTTCTGAGGGATGTTGGGAACCCGAGTGAAATGGTACAAATAGGTGGGTATATCTGCTTTACAAGATCGCTCTGCCCAATGGCGCATGGATAAGGTAAATAATTGATCACCTAATCGATCCAAATGGGCTGGCAGGATATCCGCTGCACTTTCTACCGGGTATGCCTCAAGCAGGCGATGGCTTAATGTACCATATTTGCGAACGAGGTCTTGCTTAAAATCTTCTACGGTGGTAGGGAGTTGATTAGGGTCTGTAAAGGTGGTGGCTTCATCTCTATTGGAACCGATTAAAACAGGAATAGGTAACTGTGTTCCCCTTTCCATAATGAACCTGGGTTCATCAGGTATCAACCAACCATCAACATAAGGCTCGGTATAAAACCCTGAAGCCTTGGCTGCCTTTTCAACGGCTGCAAAAGGTAAGGAACGCAGCTCCTCCAAGGAATCCACCCCTGCAGCTTCTACAAATTTTGCCCCTACTTCTTCACCTGCCTTTTTTCCGTTTTTAGCGGATTTGAGGAAAGGCGTAGGTCCAGTGGAAGCACCACTTTGCCCAATTGCCCGATGAAACAGACCCCTGGCTAAGGGACTACAGACTAAGAGTGAGATACTCCAGGAGCCGGCAGATTCGCCAAAGACAGTAACATTATCAGGATCTCCACCAAAAGATGCAATATTGTTCTGAACCCAATGCAAGGCCGCGATCTGGTCAAGCAGACCATAGTTGCCGGATACCCCATGCGCAGATTCTTTGCTCAACGCTGGATGTCCCAAGAATCCCAGGACTCCTAGACGGTAATTAAAAGTCACGACCACAAGCCCGTGCCGAGCTAGGTTATTCCCATTGTAATTGGGCAAGGCTCCTCCGCCATAATTGAAATATCCACCATGTATCCACACCATGACTGGAAGCCTCTCTGATGTGCCCAGAGAAGGGGTCCAGATATTGAGATGTAGACAATCTTCACTTTGTGGATAGTTAGGCTGTTTGAAAAATGATCCAGCGGGATACTGAGACTGTAATGCCAATGTATTGTAGTGCTTGGCCTCTCTGATTCCTTCCCAAGGCAAGGGAGGCTGGGGTGGACGCCATCGATTCTTCCCCGTAGGAGGAGCAGCGAAAGGAATTCCTTTAAAACAGTAGATGGAATTATCAAATGTTCCTTCTACTGTTCCTTCATCGGTGGAAACAATGGGAGAGGCCTGCAATTTATCTGATATTGGCATGGGAAGGCAGTTTAGATTATCGTCAAAATATAAAAAGTTCTTTGACTTCGTCTGGTGAGGAATATTTAGCTCTCTCGGGGAGTTTATTTCACCCTCATTCCTTACTCTTTTGATAAATCCCTATTTTGGACAAAAAGCTAGACCTAGATGGATTTCTTCAAAGCCTTATTTGCAGCACTATTGGGCCTTTTGGCTGTCATTATTGCCCTCTGGCTTTTACCGGAGGTTCCAGTATCCACTGGGCAACTGCATCCGGAATATAAAACACTGCTTAAGAGTGGCAATTCAGTGGCTGAAAGTGAGACTGTAAAATGGTTGGCCTATTTATTCGGCCTATTTGTTATTCTACTCTTTGTCATCAGCATTTTTATCGGTGCGAGGAGGAAGAGAGATACTGGAAACCTGAAATATTGGTTATTGGCCGGAACTGTAGCATATGTTCTGACCTACCATTTTTCCATTATGGCTTATTGGGCCTATGCTGGGGCGGATCAAACGGCTTACTTTGGTGGACTCCCCATTCCCAGTGCCTGGGCGATTTATGGGATTTGGTCCGTTCCAATTATAATGACGCTGACCTACGTATTTCGGTTTGATCAATGGATTCTGGATAAAGAAGATATGAAGAAATTTGAAGCGTTAGTAGAAGAAGAAAAGGCCTAAAATTGTTTTCATTTCAATAAAATAGGAAAAGTGACAAAAGATAATCCATTGCACCTAGAGAAAAAGATAGTAAGTGGCGCGGACTACATTGAGAACTTGCGAGGTCGAGGGCTGAACATTTACCTTTTTGGGGAACAGGTAGAAGAGCCTGTCGATCATCCCATGATTCGACCATCGATCAATGCCGTTGCAAAAACCTATGATCTTGGCCTTTCACACCCAGAGCTCGCCACCGTTATCTCCCCTTTTACAGGAGAACGAATTAGCCGCTTCTTACATGTTAGTATGAGTAAGGAAGATCTTGTGTTGCAAAATAAAATGCAGCGCAAGCTTGGGCAGTTGACGGGCACTTGTTTTCAACGCTGTGTAGGGATGGATGCCTTCAATAGTCTCTATTCTGTAACTTATGAAATGGATGAAAAGTATGCTTCAAATTATCATGCTCGTCTGAAGTCATTTTTACATAAAATGCATGCAGGGAACTTTGTGGTCGGCGGGGCTATGACGGATGTAAAAGGGGATAGAAGTTTGGCTCCTCATCAACAGCCAGACCCGGACATGTTTGTCCACATTGTGGAACGAACAGAAGAAGGCATTTATATCAGTGGCGCCAAGGCGCATCAGACGGGCTGTATCAATAGTCATTGGCTTTTAGTGATGCCTACCATGCGCTTGACGGAGAACGATAAGGATTATGCTGTCATCGGAGCTGTACCGGTCGATGCGGAGGGATTAGCCTATATTTATGGTAGACAGTCTTGTGATACGCGTAGTATGGAAGGTGGGAGTATAGATACAGGCAATGCGCAGTTTGGAGGACAGGAAGCCATGGTCATATTTGATCGAGTATTTATCCCTTGGGAATATGTTTTTATGGATGGTGAATATGACTTTGCTTCCTTGTTGGTAGAACGCTTTACAACCTACCACCGGAGGAGCTACGTTTGTAAAAGTGGGGTAGGGGATGTGTTGATTGGAGCGGCAGCAGCCATAGCCGAGTATAACGGTATCACTAAAGCCTCCCATATTAAAGATAAGTTGGTGGAGATGACACACCTGAATGAAACCGTTTACGGGACAGGTATAGCTGCTTCCTACCAAGGCTATGAGACCGCTTCCGGGGCTTACATCTGTGACGATATGTTAGCCAATGTTTGTAAGCACCATGTCACGCGTTTTCCATTTGAACTTAGTCGCTTGGCGCAAGATTTGGCAGGAGGGTTGGTCGCAACTTTACCTTCAGAAAAAGACTTTAATCATCCTGAGGTGGGCAAGCTATTGGAGAAATACTTGAAGGGCAAAGCTAGCGTTCCAACTGAAGATCGTATGCGTATGCTTCGCCTCATCGAAAATATGACCTTAGGTCGCAATGCGGTAGGCTACCTCACGGAATCTTTACATGGCGCAGGTTCGCCTCAAGCGCAGCGGATCTTAATTGCCAGAGGCATGCAATTGACCTACAAGAAGCGCCTTGCCAGGGTATTGGCAGGAATTGATGAAATAGGAGACAAAGAGGCTGTAGTAGAAGAACTAAGTGGGTATTTTGCCCGAGTTTTTAAAGAGCCTGTGTAAAATTAGTCTATCTCATTTCATTCAGCTATTAACTAAAGTCTTGCAAGGGCCGTTTGTGCTTCTTCCTGTAAAACCTTTCTTTTCTTACTCGTTAGTGTAGGGTCCTCATCTTCTGGAATCATGTCTAGGGCTAGCTGATAGTGCTTTCGAGCTAGTGTATGTTCTCCTGTTTTTTCAGCATAATATGCTCGGTAGTAGTGAGCGATGGCAGACGAAGGGAAACTTGCTACGGCCATTGCATACAGTTGTCCTCTGAATTGGTAGTCTGGATCTTTTTTCCAGGCCAACCAGTCGCGAAATTCTTTATAGAAGGCTTGGGGGAATACTTGTGGGTTCTCTACTCGCAAAGACTGATAAATACTATCAATAGCCTGCATGCCTTCTGTAATAAATAGATTTTTTAGCAGGGTGATGTTAGGTGGCGTGGGTAAGGCTGGCAAGGAGAAGGCCGTATCAATTACTTCTGAAGCCGCTTGAGGAATTTCCAACTTGTCGAAAAACATTTTGCTTTCAGCCTTATCTTTCAACATGGCATCCAGAAACTTTAATGATAGTTTAGCCGCCCACTCAAATCCCGCCTTTGTATCGCCCTTGGGATTGCCAATTATATTTGGACTTTCTTGTTCCAATAAACCGTAGTTGAGGAAGTGAAACTCGGTCATACCTGGAAAATGAAGGAAATAACGACTGGAATACTGAAGGTGCTCTATGAAAGATGGTGAGATGGCTGGATGTGGAGCGTAAATGGCCAGTATGGGCATGCTTATAGCAGTTGGCGTATAGAAATTGGTTTCCCCCAACAGTTTTTGTTCGAATCTACTCAAAAGCCCGCCTTCAAGGCTGATCAGAGCCTTGATCAATTTATTCTTAGCGGCTAATGCTGTACATATAGAAGACTCTATTGCATTAGCCATCAAGCCCATTCGATTTCTATCCACATTATCCAATTCTACAAGCTGATTCAAGGTATACTGCAGATCATCTACCCCCATTTCCAGCCCCCTCGCAGAAACATCGATAGTAGAAGAAAACTGTCCCTTTAACACTACCGCAGCCACCACATAACCATGGCTGGCCAGGTACTCACACATGATACTTTGATAGGCTGGGCTACCTCCATTTGGGAAAAGCAGTAAAGGGAATTTTGTGTCAATGGCAGGGGCCTGCAAATAAGCATTGGTTTTCAGTTTTGATAGTTGCTCTAAATGATCAAATGTGAAATTCCCGTTACCGCCTAAGGCATTGGTCTGCTCAATAAATATCTTCTTTGCCAAGTCTTTACTGGCTGAACCATTGGGAGAGAAATTGGTTTGTTGACCTAGTAATTGGATGTAGTGTCCATACCGTAGAGGTGCACCCTTACCCTCGGCAGGATACCAGACGTTAATTTGCATTTGTCTACCCTTACCTTCTTCCTGATTAAATGTCAAGTTGCCATCCCAATCCGCCAAGGGTATGGCAGATCGAGATTTATCGTAGGTAAATAGTGTGCGAAAGCCTACATCATATTGACCCGGCTGTAAATCCTTCCCCCAATAGCTAACAGTGTGCTCTTGACTAAGTCCTTCTTGCTGACAGCTAATGAATGCGATTACTAATACTATAACGGCAGGTATCTTCATATCCTAAGCTTTAACAACAAAACTAGGCGATATTCGGATACGGTTCGTCTCAACGCTAGATGAGACGTCCTAATTATAGATGAGACTATCTCCTGGCTCGGAAATCTTTGGGGGATTGGCCCGTAGTCGCTTTGAAAATTCGATTGAAAGTGGCTTTAGAGTTGAATCCCGCATCCAAGGCGATGCTGAGGAGTTTTAAATGATCATACTGTGGATCATGCAAGCGACTTTTTACTTCATTGATCCGGTATTCATTAATGAAGGTGTAAAAGTTTTTGCCTAGTTGTTGGTTCAGTGCAGCTGATATTTCTTTCTCCGGAACTTGGGTGTGTTGACTCAAGCTTTTGAGACTCAGGGTAGAATTTAAGTACAATTTGTCCTGTTGCATACTGTTGATCAAGAGGGTAAGCGTGGCTTTATGATCTTCTCCAAAGGAAACAGGGAATTGGGTAACCTTTGCAAAAGCAATCGTTTGAGATTGTAGAAACCCATTGATAGCCAGCCAGTAAATCATGCAAGCATAGATCGATAGTAGAAGATGGTGGTAAAGATTGGTGGGGACCACTAAATACTTTTCAATAATTTGATCATTCACTGCCAAGTATATACTGACCAAAATGAAAGTGCTCAATAATACCAGAATAATGCTTTTGATCCAACGCAATTGCAAGCCTTCAATAGATGAGAGTTGCTCAAAAATCGATCTTTGATATTGCCTGACCTCCCTTAATGCAAAAATGAGATAGACAATGATAGAGATGATAGCAAAGGATTCTAGGAGTTCTGCAAAATGATGGAACCAGGGGAAAATATTACTGCCGCCAGTGAAAAGATGATAAATGCTATGAATGTAGTTTAGAATGATCGCACTAAAGTGCCACAGGATTTTCCTGTCGGGGCTATAGTCGGGTTGTGTAAGGGTTTTTACATAGAAATAGAAGGCAGGGCCAATCCAATAAGTCAAGGAAAAAGGTAACCAGGTTACCCACAAGATCTGCCCCAGTGGCTTGAGGTCAAAAGCGTAAGGGGTGAAAGTCAAAGACAAAGAAAAGACGAGCAAGGACAAAAAACGATTAGCCAGTTTGTTTTCTTTCTTCGAAAGAAGAAGAATAGAAAAAATCAAGCCATTGACCATGGCACAAATGATGAATAGCTGAACAACTGTGATTTCGAAAGTGGATAACAACGGGCAAATTCCTTTAGATGTGACTAAATATAAAGCTTTTCACTTGTTTGCCAGGGGTAATTGAGCGGATATAGATTGGTTTTAAAGATTATTTATTAAGTTGTTTTCTGCCTTGCTAGATGGTGGTGTCTTTAACTAAACAAATCCTATGGAAGCCTATCGGAGCCCGATTATCTTGACCTGTGTGGGTCTCTATATGTTTTTATGTATTGTTATCGGAATCTGGGCGTTGAGGCGTACGCGCTCTACACAGGATTTCTTCATGGCCGGACGTGACCTGGGAATAGCCGTTACAGCCTTTGCCGTTTTTTCTAGCACGCTTAGTGGCTTCGGATTTGTAGGAGGCCCTGGATTAGTATATCGGATGGGCATGAGTTCGGTTTGGATGATTGTTTGTGTGATTGTAGGTTTTACGATTTCATTTTATGTACTAGGTAAACGTTTAAGGTTATTTGCAGAGCTTGGCAATTCCATTTCCCTCCCAGATGTAGTGCATCTACGTTATGGGAGTAAATCTACGCAGTTGATGACGGCCATTGCTATTCTGCTTGGCGTCTTGGGGTATTTGGCTACGCAAATCCTGGCGATGTCTGTAGTTCTTCGGGATATCCTGATTGAAACCTCCTATTTTAGTTCAATTAGCTTGGAAGCTTGTTTGGTCATTTCCTGCTCTATCCTGGTGTTTTACTCTGTGACGGGAGGAATTGTAGCTTCGGTGTATACCGATTTGATTCAAGGGGCGGTGATGGTCGTAGCAGCTTTGCTGATATTTCTAACCGTTATCAATACGTTTGACGGCGGATTTACCACGATAAGTGAAACGATCTATGCAGATGACCCGGAAGCTATTGGCCCTTGGGGAACCTTGGGGATGATCGGGTGTTTGTCCTGGTTTTTTGTATTTGGACTTGGGGGAGCTGGGCAACCCCATGTGATTACCAAAATGATGATGAATAAGCGAGTGGCTGATGCCAAATACATTCTTCCGGTATCTGCGATCGGTTATGTATTAGCAGCCTTGTTGTGGATCAGTATAGGCTTGGCGATGCGGGCTTTGGTGTTAAGTGGCCAACACCCGGAGTTGGCTAGTGCGGATGCAGCTGCACCACAGTTTCTACAAAATTTTGCTCATCCTTTATTGGCAGGTGTAGTTTTTGCTGGCTTATTTGCAGCGATCATGTCCACAGCAGATTCCTTCTTGAATATTGGGACGGCAGCTGTAATGCATGACATTCCAAAGGCTATTGGCCTAAAAAAGCCAAAAAATGAATTGTGGTGGGCGCGCTTTACTACAGTGGTAATAACGATTTTTGCTGCGATTTTTGCGCTCTATACTGGAGACCTTGTAGCTATTTTGGGGGCTTTTGGATGGGGAACGTTTGCCGCTGCTATTGTGCCTACGGTGGCCATCGGATTCAATTGGAAGAGAGCTACGCCTATGGCAGCCAATATTGCGATTTTATCTAGCCTGCTGGTAAATTTTATTGTAAAACTATTTAAAATCAGTTTGCCCTACGGGATTGATGTAGGCGCTTTTTCCCTGGTGATCTCACTCATCCTATTCCTTGGAATTTCCTTTGCATCTAAGCCTCCGGAAATCAAACCGGAAGTAGAAGCAGTGATGGATATGTAATAACCATAATAAATCGAACTGAATGATGGTTGTTCCTGCGCTCTTTGCCTTTTTGGCCATAAGTATTTTAGGGTATTTAGTGGAAAAAAACTTAGGTGATCCCAGGGTTCGATCCGCTAGCCAAGCCTTTATTGGGGCTTTGAGTATGGTCCTGCTCGCTTTGGGAGCGGTGGAATTGTTCCAGGATTGGTACAGCGGGATGCTTCAGGAAAAAATAGCGGTCATGCAACGGCTCTTCAGCCAGGGTTGGCTGTTGAAAACGGCTGCTTTGAACCTAATCTTGCTTATGGCCTCCCTCAATATTCATATCCTATCTAGATCTAATAAACTGCTTCAACGAATGCTACTTATGCTGATTAGTTTAGCCTTGATATTAGAGATCATTATGCCGACTCCGATTGTTAGACCGGGATGGGAAACGACCGTGATGCCGAGCTGGACTTGGGTTTCCATGGTGACTTTTTTGATGGGCAGCTTGATCTGTTTGTGGATAATCGTTAAGTGGAAGTTGATTCCAGAAACCCGAAACTGAACATGCAAAAAGCTAAAAAAACAACATTTCTACATATAAGCCCCGTTTTGGCTTCTTCCAATGTACAAAGGGATGTAGATTGGTACGAGCAAAAATTGGGATTTACAAATGTTTACGACAGTACGCGTTATCAGGACGGACCGATGGACTATGCAGTAGTGGGGAGAGAAGGTCTCTATATGCACCTGCAATTTCAGTACCCCAAAGACATGATCTCTTCTGATGTTAAGTTTGAGGTGAAGGATATAGAACCTTTGATTGAGGAGTTCATTGGTAAGGGAATCCTAGATATAGGTCGGGTACAAAGAAAAACACCCTGGGGGACTACGGAGTTTGGAATTAAAGACCTCAGCGGTAACCGGATTACGTTTTTGGAGGATTTGTAACCCAATCCTCGTAGGAGGACCAGGTTACCATTGCTGAACTAACTCCAAAGCCTATCCCAGGAACGAATTTTGTCCCATTCAGGAGTAGGCTTGAAATAGCTTTTGTCTTCCGGTGCCAAATGCTGTTTGGCTACTTCTTCATTCAATTCAACGCCTAAGCCAGGCTTTTCAGGAACCACCGCAAAACCCTTTTCGATCATAGGATGATCTAGCCCAGTGACCAAATCCTCCCAATAATCTAGATCTACAGAATGATGCTCTAGCGCCATGAAATTCTGTGTTGCTGCTGCGCAGTGTACATTTGCCATAAAGGAAATAGGCGTGCCGGCAAAATGCATAGACATAGCGATTCCTTTCTCCTCGGCATAGTCAGCTATCTTTTTGGTTTCTAATATGCCTCCGGCTGTGGCTAAATCAGGGTGTACGATATCCACAGCATGTGTGTCAATCAATTTCACAAATTCTTCCTTCAGGTAGATATCTTCTCCAGTAGTCGTAGGGGTCTCGAAGGACCGAGTAATCTCCTTCCATTGCTCTGTAAATTTCCAAGGGATCAGATCCTCCAACCACGCCAAACGATATGGTTCTACGGCTTTTCCTAGGCGAATGGCCTCATTCAAGCCGAAATGGCCGTAATGGTCAGAGGCTAAGGGAATTTCATATCCTACGGCTTCCCGAACCTTTGCAATGTACTCACAGAGAATATCTAAACCTTTAGGAGTGATCTGGACTTGGGTGAAAGGATGCTCGGTGCCGCCGTATGTCATCGGTTCATTGGTCCATTGCCGACCAATATCCCAGAAATTGGAATTGACTACAGTCCCGGGAATATCCTTTAAAGATTCAATCCCAAAATCCATTTTCAGAAAAGTGAATCCTTTTTCCACAACTCGATCGTGCATTTTAGCGGCAAATTTCTCCGGGTCATTGAGTCGAGGAGTATCTGCATACAAGCGCACTCTATCTCGGTATTTTCCACCCAATAATTGATAGACTGGCACATCATAAGCTTTGCCAACCAAGTCCCATAACGCCATTTCCACGCCAGAAACGCCCCCTCCTTGGCGACCATGGAAGCCAAATTGCTTGATCCGCTTAAAGATCAGTTCAACATTACAGGGGTTATGCCCTAGTAAGCGGCTCTTGAGGAAAAGAGCGTAACGCCAGGTAGCTTGATCCCGTACCTCCCCAAGACCATAAATACCTTGATTGGTGTCTATGCGGATGATTGGGCAGCGGGCATGCCCATTCATCACAACAGCATACCGGAGGTCAGTAATTTTCAATTTGGATGGATTGCTTGCTCGATTAACCTTTGAAGTGGCATGTTCGAGTGTTTCCTCTAGGGGAGCATGGATAAAGCTACCTAAAGCTAAGCCCCCCATCCCAGCCACCCCCAGAAAGTTCCTTCGGGAATGGATATGCTTCTTGTTGTCGGAAGATTGTTTTTTCATGGTATCGTTTTGTTTTGAATACAAGCAAATGAAAAAGGAGTGTCCTAGTTACCAAGTCCGATCCTTGAGGAAGGCATCTAGTTCAGTCCTTGACATAGGCAATTTATCCTGGTTTTGATCGAGCCAGGAAAGGAAGTCAGCTTTTATAGCATCGGTCCAGCGAGTATCGATCTGCCCCGGTGTATACTTACCTTCCCGTAATCGTTGATGACCAAATTGATCCCGTAGAGAAATGAATTCAGCATTGATTACTACCTTTTCTACTAAATGAGCTGGAATGAAGACGATACCTCCCTGTTTGGCGAGTATAGCATCGCCAGGTAAAACCATAGCTCGCCCAATTCTGATGGGAACATTAATTCCACCGAGCATCATGTTTTGAATAAAGGAAGGATCGAAGCCTTTTACGAAGGCATTAAATCCTTCAATCTTTGTTAAGCCTTCCCTGTCTCTAGAGGAGCCATAGAAAATCACACCGTTTCTGGATTTGGCATATATAGAGTTACCGAGATTGTCGCCAATCAGTGTGCCACCAACAATTTTCCCGTAGCTGTCGGCTACATAAATATCACCATTACTCAATACATCAATAGGCCAGGAATTGGAACCTCCAATTCGCCCTTCGGCTTCGCCTTTTTCTTTGATGAGGTTTTCCATGTCCGGTCGACTTGGCCAATATTGGGCAGTAAGGGCGCGGCCTACCATGACTTGATCAGGCCGAAGTACTTCCCAATTCCCCTCATATTGGTTGTGATAACCTTCGTTGCGAAGCACACCCCAAGCTTCTTCCAATGAGATGTTAGCTAAGCGATTGATCAATTCTATTGGGACTTTTGGTCGTCCATCAGGCAGGCGTTTACCTTCCCAATGAGGTGTTAAGGCCTTAATCTCAGCTGGAGAAGGTGTTACTTTTTGAGCGGCGAGTTGAGTATTGGTGCTACAGAGTAATAGCACTACAGTAATAAGCCCTAGGAACTTGTTCATTGTAATTAAGTTGATTATCGAATAGATTCTATAATTATCCAAAATGTTGATTTACTTCCGTGGAGTAATACTCCATAGAGTAAATATGATCTTTTGCCTAGTCATAGGGTAGATCACGACTGTATCTTCATTGAAAAGATACGGAACTTAATTTTTAACCGATTGAATATTTAGAAATGAGGTGAATAGGCAGCCTAAGGTTTCCTAGGCTTTTTAGTTCACCAGCTTTTGAAAAGCATGGACAAAATACCAAAAACGAAACTCAACTGATCCTAAAATTAGAAGGATTTTTTATTGATTTCTATCCAAATGGCTTGGGCGTAGGCTTTTAGAGTGCCGTCCTCTTCATAAATGGCGGTGCCGGAGTAAAATTTACGTCCATCAGAACCCAGGTCCCAACCCGTGACAATGAGTCGCTCCCCCTTGGTAATAACTTTTTCGATCTTGGTCGTTAGGCGGCCCAAGACCTTCATACTTTCCTTGCTCTCATGAACGGCATAGGCTCCAGGACAATCCAGTGCAGCCCAGTAGAATTCAATTGGGAGTTCTCCTTTCTCATCAAAGAGGCTGTCATGGGGAGCCCATGGGGAGGCTACAATCTGTCGATTAGGGGTCGGGCCGGCGAAAATGCGGAGGCCATCCCCTTCGGCACGATCAGGGCCACAAACGAAGCAACTTGGAAAATAGTGATCTTTGAAACCTGCATATGATCTGGAAGCAAGTTCGGCAGTAGAAGGACCAGGAGCTGAGGGAACATCCATCGTTAGGCTACTAGGTTTGGCTTCGGCTATGAGTACTTTCCCTTTGAATAATTTAATTTGATCGTCTTCCTTGACTACCTGTAACTTGGTATTGAGTGGAGGTGGTTGTCTAAGACTAACTTCGGCAACGCCATCAATGTATCGGGCCAATAGACCACAGACATATCCTCCATTGCCTGATTTTGGAGGGCCGCAGAATTTCTTGTCGATGCGTACGGTATCAATTGGGGGGTACTCCATACTCCTGATTTTATGTCAAAGATGGCAACTTTTTGCAGATACCCAAAGCTTAAAGTAGATTCTCTCAAGGTACCCTACTAAAAGAGTTTTTCGAGTAAACCTTCTCTTCGGCCTTTTGAAACAGGAATTTTCATCTGGTTTTTCATAATTAGATACCCTCCGCGCTCACGCATATATTTATGTACCAGGTTGAGATTGATTAGATGTGAATTGTGCGGTCTATAGAAGTTGAGTGGGATGAGCATCTCCTCGAAATCTTTTAGCGTCTTGGAGATTAACTGCTTTCGCCCGTCGGTAAGATAGACCATGGTATAGTTACTATCAGAAGAGCAAACTATGATTTCACCTGGAGCTACAAACTCTATACTCTCTTTTGTGGCTAAGGCGATTTTGCCAGAATTACCTTTTTTCTCGGCATTGACATTATCCAAAAGCAATCCTATTCGTTGCTGTGTTTCTCCTTGGTTGTTTTTTTGCAAATGTTTTTCCACTGCCTCAACCAATTCTTTATTGTGTACCGGTTTGAGTAGATAGTCCAGGGCGCTGAATTTGATCGCCCGGATGCCAAAGTTCTCGTATGCAGTAGTAAATATGATACTGAATGGAACATCCCGTCCCAGTTCTTCTAATACATCAAAGCCATTGAGCATCGGCATTTCTATATCGAGGAAAAGAAGATCTGGTGGCGATTTTTTAAGAAATTCAAGTCCCTCCCGAGGATCTTCAAAGGAAGCTACGACTTCTACGTTCGGACAGTAATTTTCCAATTTCCATCGCAAAGTTACAATGCTGGGAGATTCATCGTCAATGATTACAGCTTTGATCATTTTTCCTGATTTCTGTGGGTTTTGAGTAATTGGCAATTTAAACTACTAAAATTCGGCGGTACTCGGATAAGTTTTCTGTTCCCAATGGCTTGAATCCTAATCTTAAATGGGAATGAACAGCTCTACCCGAGTCCCTTTTGCTTCTCCATTTTTTTTGTAGAGGTCTGTTACTTTAACCTCTGTATTGAAATTGTATAACTGACTCATGATCTTCATACGATCTTGTGTGATGGCCATCCCCATCGATTTTTTTCGCAGAGTGGTTTTTTTTGCTGCAATGGCTTGTGCTTTTTCACGGCCAATGCCATTATCCTCAATCACACAATATAGCAAGTTGTCTTTTCGGCTAATCTCCAACACTAGCATGCCGTTGCTACGATCCGGTTTATGCATGAGACCATGCCAGATGGCATTTTCTACATAAGGTTGAATGAGCATTGGCGGGATTTCAATAGCATTAGTGTCCAAATCCCGAGCTATATATATACCATACTGAAATTTATCTTTAAATCGGATGTGTTCCATTTCTAGGTAGAGCTCTAATGCGTTTATTTCTTCTTTCAGGCTGATATAATGTGATCGAGAATGTTGTAGAATTAAGCGCATTAGGCGAGAAAAATTATTGAGATATTGAGCCGCCGCCTTGGTTTGATTACTTACAATATAGCTTTCAATAGAATTCAAAGAATTGAAAAGGAAATGTGGATTCATCTGAGCCAGTAATGCCGACATTTCAACCTGGGCCAATTTCTTCTCAAAGGCTGTTTTGATTTGTTCTCTTGCCTTAAATTGATTCATTTGATATTGGTATAGCCCAAAGATTGCCAGTATAACGCTCAATATTGCCCCAATAATAAACCAGGTACTGACACGTCCTGATGATGTCACCGGTACTGGGAGTTGTTGATGGATGGAGAGACTATCTATTAAATTGATTCCTGCGGTTCTTGGAGATGTCCCATTGGGGTCCGTAAAATAGCTAAGCTCACTGAACCCCGTGTGAGTGAAATCCTCCAGGCCTAATTGCCCCATATAACCAGCTTGACCTAGCACTCCTAGAGTGATAGTCTGTAGAGAGAGAAACAGTAAGCAGATATTTGGGCGAACAAAACGCATTTTATCGAAATAATGTGCCCGTATAAGTACGAGGTATTAGACTAAATATGCCAGTCCTTTTGATTGAATGCAGCTTTTACTTGAGAGAATGGATCATTCGGCGCTTTTTCTATGATTTAACCGACTAATCATATGCAATAGTTTGAAGAACTCGATGAGGAGCAATATAGCCTGTTATAAAGCTCCTATTGACTCAAAAGCCCTACCTCAGCTGTTGGAATGAAGTTAATATTGTAATCGTATTCAACATATACTTCATAACCATTATAACCTACTAAACCATGAAAACATCAATTTTGAATTCCACCAAATTTTTCACTGTATTGGCACTTGCCTTGAGTTTCGTATTGGCAAGCTGTGAAAAGGATGACAAGGTAGAGGGGCCTTCAGCCGTCAATGATCAAATCATTGCTGTTCCGTTCTTCGTCGAGACTGCTGAGAGTGAGATGCCTTCCTCCCCAGAACAAGTCTTATACACTAAGAATCAACATCAACCCATACTAGCTCCTGATGGGAAACAAGTAACCTGGAGTGAATTTACAGCCGTGAAAGGGCAAGCGAGCGCAAGCTGTACAGACCAGGGCACTCGCGTTACCTTGAACCTTACGGGCTTGATCCCAAATGGCGTATATACGATATGGAATGCCTCATTTGAATCTCCAGGTTTTGATCCAACTGATGCTATGTTGGGTATCGATGGCCTTGGGGCAGCAGGGAAGGGAGATGGATCAGATAATATTATTACGGCTTCTGCTACAGGGACAGGTTCTATCACTTTAGTGTCTCCAGGCGGGGATTTATCGCTATTCGGTAGTATTGGTGCCTGCAGTTTGGTTGATGACTTTGAATGGCACGTGGTAGGAGCCTATCACATAGATGGTCAATCTTACGGTCCGATTATTGGCCCTGATGGCACCTATGTGGAGCAGTTTGCTTTTGCATTTGTAAAAGGGAATTAATTCCAATTCACGTCTAATCTTATTTAAGTAGTGATGGATAAGTCCTACCGGATCTTATGAGACTCTTTTGAATCGATGCTTCGTTGCAGAACCGGGCTTGTTTGGAATGTTAGCAGTTCAAACCTGTGGCCTACCTAAATTCAAAAAAAGCTCTCCTAAAATATCATGTCACTTATTCACCATTAATCTTTGCGTCAAAGGAGTGTTCAGCAATAGCTAGGGAAAACTATTGCTGATAACCTAGCTATACATTGCATCCTGGACAGTTAGTTCAGGATGCTTTTCTACGCATCGAGTTTCCAATGAGAAGCATGAATATACTGCTAGACTACCTCAAAAGCTTGAAATTAGTTAAGGCCTTAGGTATTTTGCAGAAAAACCGAAATTACCCATTATGAAAGAGAATTTGATACTACTGCTGATCCTTGGGGCATCAGTGTTCATAGGTTGTAACCGAACCCAAAATAGTGCCTCCTTGTCTGCTCCCCGAAGTTCACAGGGAGGGGGAACAATCGTGTCTAATGAATCTGGCGCTTCTTTAGATCCAAAATATAGTGCAGCCAAGGCAAACTATGATAACTATTGTGGAGGATGTCATGGTGCACAGATGGATGCATTCGTCGATAGAAAATGGAAGTATGGAAGCCGAAAAGAAGACCTTGTTAAGGGAATTAAGTATGGCTATGATAATGATGGAATGCCTGCCTATGATACGACTTTCACGGATAGTGAGGTTGAGGACTTGGCTAATTTTATTTTGGTTGGGATAAAGAACCTGGATAAATATAGTTTTTCTTCCAGGCCAAGCGAAAATACGGTCTTTGAAGCCCAGGACATGAAGTATACTTTAGAAAAAGTGGCTACGGGTGTCGGCATTCCTTGGGGCATGACCTTCCTGCCCAATGGTGATTTGTTGATTACAGACCGAGGTGGAAAATTGTATCGGCAGGCAATTGCAGGAACTCAGCAGCTAATCACAGGTGTACCTACTGTGGCAGCTCGAGGGCAAGGAGGGTTGTTGGACATCGAATTGCACCCTGAATACGAAGAAAATGGCTGGCTCTACCTTTCTTACTCGAAGCCGCATGATACTCAAAATGGCTTAGCGACTACTGCTATTATGAGGGCGAAGTTGGAAGGCAATAATTTGGTCAATCAAGAGGTCATTTTTGAAGCTTTACCGTATTCCAAGCGGCGCCACCATTATGGAAGTCGATTGGAATTCGATCGAGAGGGGTTTCTCTATTTCTCCGTGGGAGACCGAGGAGATCGATCCAGAAACCCTCAAAACCTGGACAATCATTGTGGGAAAATACACAGAATACTTGATGATGGAAGCATTCCGGAAGACAATCCGTTCGTGGATGTTGAGGGGGCTATGCCATCAATCTACTCCTTTGGCCATAGAAATCCACAAGGAGTTGCTATACATCCCACGACCGGTGATATATGGGAGCATGAGCATGGACCTCGTGGTGGTGATGAGATCAATATTATTGGGAAGGGTAAGAACTATGGTTGGCCCATCATTTCCTATGGAATCAACTATAATGGTACGACCTTCACGGAAAGCACCACACAAGCAGGAATGGAACAGCCAGTGCTTTATTGGGTGCCATCCATCGGAGCTTGTGGAATGACCTTTGTCAAGGGCGATCGTTATCCTGCTTGGAAAGGTGCCGCTTTGGTCGGTTCATTGCGTTTTGAGTACTTGAATCTCTGCAAGATTCAGGATGATAAAGTAATTGCAGAGGAACTATTATTGCCTAATATCGGTAGATTGCGGAGTGTCGAGATGGGAGGAGACGGCTATATTTATGTAGGCGTGGAGGGGCCAGGAACGATCTATCGCATCGTTCCGATGGCCAATAGATAGGGCAAGCTCTAAGAATTGGTGTAAAACTCTCATTGGTAACATTTTGACACTTATATTTGACTAACATGATAACCTAATACCTAAACACAACTTTATTCCAAATGGAAAGCTACAGCTACACCCCAAAACCTTACTGCTTGCTAGCAGTAGAACGTAAACTTATACATCGAATATCCATTTTAGTATTGCTCATTCTTGCCAGTTCATTTTGCGGTACAGATTTGCTGGCACAAGGCAAGGCCTCTCGAATTAGTTTATTTGATCATCTTGAAGAAAATAGAGTTCAAACTCTTGAATTGCATACGCACCTAGACTCCCTACTGAGTTATCGCCAAACTTATCGGTACCAACCGGCAGATTTGAAGTTTGCTTTTGCAGGTGGAGAAGTATTGGAAGAATCGATTCAATTGAGAGCCAGGGGACGTTTCCGCAATAGGTTTTGCGAGATTCCTCCTTTGAAGATCAAGTTACGTAAGAAGAAATTGAAAAAACGAGGGCTCAAGCCATTAAATGAGCTAAAACTGGTTTTGCCTTTTGGTAATTCAAAGCGGAATGTCACTTGGTTGTATAAAGAGTATTTGGCCTATAAATTATATGAAGAAATCACGCCTTACGCATTCCGTGCACAATTAGTCGAAGTTGTTATCAAGGACAACAAAGGAGAGAAAGAGGACATTCGAATGCAAGCCTTTTTAGTAGAGGATAAAGAAGAAGTGGCTGACCGGCTTGACATAGAGGCATCTGATGTAAATGTACAAGGCCGTAATTTACAGCGCCAGGGATATCAAACCTTCCAGTTTTTCCAATTTATGATCGGTAATACAGACTGGCTACCAACCACTGGGCACAATATGTCCTTTTTTACGAATGCTACGGGTGAAATAATTCCTGTGCCATATGATTTTGACTTTGCTGGCATAGTTGGCACTACTTACGCATGCCCTAATGATCGCTTGCCTATTACCTCGGTGAAGCAACGGTATTTCATGGGGAATTATCCGAGTTTAGGTAAACTGACTACTACGATTGATCATTTTCAATCAAAGGAGGCAGAATTGCTACAAATCATCCAAGGTTTTGAAAGACTTTCTAAGGGGGAAAGGAATAAGATGCATAAATACCTTTCTTCTTTCTTCAAACTACTGTCTGATCGTAAAAAGGCAGAAGCTAATTTTGTGCATTTGATGAAAGGGCCTCGAGGTCATCATTATTAACGTAAGCGAACTAAGTTTGCAAGGTCGGTCTGAGAATGATGGCCTTGCAAACCTAGTCTTTCCTACTTAAGGCTGCGCTGTATTGATCAGGGCGTCATAGACTATTCCCTGGATGCTCGGCCGAACATCCATTTTGTTGAGTTTATTGTTGTGCATCGATGGATAGGTACGGTTCGACAAGAAGATGAAAACCAAATCATCTACAGGGTCAACCCAAGCTGCTGTTCCCGTAAAACCCAAATGCCCGAATGTTCTTGCAGAAGCTTTGGGAGAAAGATTCATGTTTTCTTTTGGATCTAATTGTAACATGTCAAAACCGATTCCTCGTCGGGTTTCGCCAGGAAATCGAGTGGTAAATGCATCCAAGGTTCCTGGTGCGATCCAGCTTTTCTGGGCATACTGGCCTTTTTGTAGGAATAATTGCATGATGCCAGCCAAATCTTGAGCATTGGCAAATAAACCTGCGTGCCCACTCACTCCGCCCAGCATGGCGGCTCCCATATCATGTACGTGCCCTATGATATCTTCACGCCGCCAGTAACGGTCTCTTTCGCTAGGTACGATGCGTTCTGTGGAGAATTTCTTCTTTGGATTAAAAGTAGCCGTTCTCAAATGTAAAGGCTTGTAAAAGGTTTTTTCTACATATTCATCCAATGGCATTCCGGTCAATTCTTCTACCGTTTGCCCCAAAAGATAGAATCCGAGATCGCTATACTTGTAATTCGTGTTGGGTCTTAATTCCGATTCATATATCTGATGCCAAATAGAATCTACAAAGGAATGATCCATAAATAACTTATCCGTGACTTTGACATTGTAGGAGCCACTAGAGCTGGTTCTGTATAGTTTGGAAGAAGGGCGAGGGTTGCGACGAGTACCTTCAAGTGTTTGCTTGTAAAAAGGAATCCAGGCCTTTAGTCCTGCCCGGTGGGCCATTAGTTCTTTGATTACTACATCCTCTTTATTGGTTCCTTTTAGGGAAGGAAGATATTTGCTGAGTGGTTGGTCAATGTCGATTTTACCTTCATCCCGCAATTTCATGACAGACAAGGTGGTGGCGGCGACTTTCGTGATCGAGGCGAGATCAAAGATATCGTCTGTTGACATCTTTTGTTTGCGCTCATAGGTATGGTGACCATAGGCTTTTTCAAACACAATTCGACCGTTTTTAGCTACTAATACCACACAGCCAGGAGTAGCTCTTTTGGCAATAGCATCTTTAGCAATCTTATCGATTTTAGCTAAGGTATCGGAGGATAGCCCCACATTCTCAGGAAGGGCATACCCTAATCGTGCATTTCCGGGCATCATAATTCCGGTATTGAACCGGCTAGAAGGGGAGGCTGTCACTGGTAACCGACCTCTTACGGGAATGGCACCAAATAGAGCTTGGGCAGCTGCGTCCTGCGTGAGCTTATCTTCATCATAGGCTTGGAGCAACCAATTGACGTAGTCAAATTTTTGTAAACTATAAGGGTTTCCAAATACCACTAAAACAACCTGCGTTTCTTTGCTGAGTCGTTGAATGAAGTTGTGTTGAGCAGCGGTGATACCGAATTTTCGACTAGCAAAACTACTCATATCATGTAGGCTTACAATCACCGCATCCTTTTCTTTCAATTTGTCGATTAGTCGATCCTGTTCGGTGCTAGAAAGGTCTTTACCAGATTGCATCGTGCTAATCTGTGTAAACGAGGTCAATCTTCGCTGAAAAGGAGTGGTAGAGGAGGCGCCCATGCTGAGCGACGCCAGATTGAGCTGACTCAAATTTTGAAATGGTAGCAATCCTCTTTTATTCCTGACCATTGTCAATGCGTGCTCTATCAGCTGCTGCTTCAGGGCCTTGGCCTGGGGAGAGTTGAGGTCTTGAGATATATTCTCCTCTCGAATAGGTGTGAATTGTTGTAAACCCATTTGATATTTGGATCGCAACACCCGCTTCACACTGATTTCCAACTTAGTCCAACTTAGCCGTCCATCCTTTATATATTCCTTGATCGTACGGAAAGAAGCTCCAAGATCTTCTGGGAGAAGCAAGATATCATTACCGGCCATTAATGCCTCTGCCTCTACCTCTCCAGATTCAAAGTATTTTGTAACACCTTTCATTTCCAGGGCATCCGTAAAAATAAGGCCGTTGAATGCCAGTTCTTTTCTTAGAATATTTGAAATGGTATTTTTTGATAGGGCCGTAGGGCGGTTTGGACGATCATCAAAGGCTGGTACATGTAAGTGGGCAATCATCATGCTCCCTACTCCTTTCTTTGCCAAGGCACGGAAGGGGTATAATTCGATGCTGTCTAGCCTTTCTTTACTATGATTGATGATGGGAAGGTCGTAATGGGAATCCACATCGGTGTCACCATGTCCTGGAAAGTGCTTGGTACAAGCCATGACTCCATGATCTTGCATCCCTTTCATATATTGGTAACCCTTAGCGGTAACATTATATCGATCCTCCCCAAAAGACCGGGTATTGATTACGGGGTTACTTGCATTATTATTTACATCGACTACCGGAGCAAAGTTGATATCTATCCCAATGCGTTTCATCTGGCGTGCAACCTCCTTCCCCATATCGTAGATCAACTGATTATCTTGTATAGCTCCAAGCATCAATTGTCGAGGGTAGCTAATCGTGGTCGCTTTCATCCTCATTCCTAACCCCCATTCACCATCAATCGCAACCATCATTGGTAAGGGCGAGGCCAATTTTTGATACTTATTGATCAGTTCTACTTGTTTTTCCGGTGTACCTTGGAAAAAACAGAGCCCTCCAACCTTATATTTTTTGATTTGAGCTTCAACGTCCGCAATGTGATCTGGACCTTTATCGGAGTGAGCTCGGATCATAAATAATTGCCCAAGTCGTTCATCCTCGTCCATCGTATTATAAAGCGAATCAACCCAAGCTTCACGTACAGGGTCGTCTTTGACAAAGGACTGGGCTGCAATAGAATAGGAGTATAATTGGAGGGTGACCAGTGTAAGGGTCACTAGTATCAGCTTTTTATTCATGGGGATTAGCTTTTAACCTAAATGTATAAATTTTTTACTAAAATGTTAGGTGTTTCTATAACGGATTAGCGTTCCTTTTTTATGCTTCATCCTCTATGCTTTGACCAAACTTTAACAAGTATCCATTATTGTGATAGATGGCAAACTCTCGCATGCCGTATGCGAAGGTTTCTAATGGATAGCAAATCCGAGGATAGTCCTTGACCTGATCCCAAATTTCATCTACTTTATCTGTATAGAAATAGAGTGAACCCGTCCATTGTGGCTTCGCGAAAGGAAGGTGCGCATTGGGAGTGTTCAACATGACCTGTAACCCATCTCTTTCCAGAGAAGCCCATCCATAGTCTTTGCTATAGGATATGCATTGGAACCCCAGTACTGAGGTGTAAAATTCTATTGTCTCAGCTAGCCGGTCAGTTGTAAACATCGGACTCAATGCAGTCAGTCGCATGGTCGGATCAAGAATTGAGTCAGGTGATTTAAAAGCTGTTTTACTTATGCGTAGAGGCTCATTAATCCTTCTATCCAAGCCTTTGCCATCAAGTGGCAACCTGCCATGGAGGGGTGAACGCCATCTGGGCACCAATAGTCAACAGGAGCCACAGAAAGAGCTTCATCAAAGACACTTTGATACGGAATAAAAACGGCCTCATAATCTTTTGCGATACTATGGGCAGCTTCTCGGTAGGCAGGGAAGTCCTTCTTCCATGGCTCACCGATGGCTGAACCTCCTGCAACGGCAAAGGGTTCACCTATAATCAATTTAACAGCGGGAAGGGCTTTTTTCGTGCGATCGAGAAGTTGGCGAAGATCAGATGCATATACTTTAACGGTTCCACTATATCCATGGCTAAGAGTATGCCAAAAATCATTTACGCCAATGAGTATGCTCAAAACATCAGGTTTGAGTTGCAAGCAGTCGTCTTCCCACCGATTGGCCAATTGAAAAACCTTATGACCACTGATACCCCTATTGTAAAAACGCAAATCACTCTTAGGGTGTGTGCCCAGCAAATGAGAAACGATTTGATATACATATCCACCTCCCATGCCAGCTCCTTGATTGGCATAATAATGGGCCTTACTTCTTCCCGCATCAGTGATGGAATCTCCTTGGAAGAGTATCGTAGTGCCTTTGGGAATCCCCTCTAGGTTAATATTTTCAGCTTTTAATTTGACTGTAGAAGCAGCCGTAGCAGCAGCGAAGGCGAAAGCACTTTTTCGGATGAAATTGCGTCGGCCCTTGGAATGTGTTTTGTTCTTCATATTAGTGGCAATTGTTTAAAGTTGTCCATAGAGCCAGCCTTAGTTGCCTGCTGCGCTCTGCAAGAATCCTGAATATCGGGATTGCATACTGAACTTCCTATTTTTTTATGATTGCTTTTCCCCAATAATTGAAGCAGGCAGGCTTCCAACCAGGAATGTACATGGTTTGTAGGTCTGATAGATGGAAACCCGCTTCTTGAAATAGGGTTGGGATTTTGCGATTGAGATTACAGCCACCTCCAAATCGCTTCCACAGGGGATTGATTCGGTTTTGCCACTTTAGAACTTTAGGATCTGGAGCCGCTCCGTGTTCGCAAAATAGGACCTGACCGCCAGGTTTAAGGACTCTCTTCATTTCTTGTAGTGCTTGCAAGGCTTGTGGGATAGAGCAGAGCGTATAGGTCATCACGATCGTATCAAACCGTTGATTATCCAAAGGAATTTCTTCGGCAGAGGCTTGAATGTAGTGAATAGGAATTGGATGCTTTTTACCTTCCTCTTGTGCCATAGCCAGAATATTGGCTTGTGGCTCTAAACCCCAAATGGCATTGACTTGATCAGTCTTGTAAAAAGGTAGGTTTAGGCCTGACCCGATCCCTATTTCCAGAACATCTCCGGCGGCGGCGGGAATAACTTTGGCTCTTTGCTTACGTATTGTGCTTACGGAGCAAGTGCTATCAATTAGCCTTGGCAGTATGTATTTGTTATAAAGCCCCATATAGCATGCTTGAAGTGGATTAAGAAAACGCTAATGTATAAGATATTTGTTCTGCCCAACAAGTTTACCGATTTTATCCTCGATATCTAATGTTACATTAGGTAATTACCAAGTCAGCTTGTTGTATTGTGTTGAGAGTATGTTCACATATAACTATATTCGCTTTATGGAAGATCGCATTGAGAAATGGCGCATGATCTTAGGTGAGAAATCGGATCCAGACCAGGATGTTCGACTGAATAAGGAATTGCAGGCGATGGATCGGGTATTAGATGCACTATATGATAGTGAAAGAAAAAAGGGGTTAGGGAAATCTTCTCCCAATGTAAACCGTTGGTTGGGCGATATCAGGCGGTACTTTCCTACCTCGATGGTGCAGTTGATGCAAAAGGATGCTCTTGAGCGGCTTCAATTGGATCAGATGTTACTTGAACCCGAACTATTAGAAAGTGTAGAAGCAGATGTAGAGCTCGTTGGTACGCTCTTGTCTTTGAAAAACGTAGTACCAGAAAAGACGAAGGAGACAGCACGTATGGTTGTTCGCAAGGTAGTGGAAGCATTGGAAAAAAAATTACATCACCCCATGCGTCAGGCCCTTCACGGCAGCCTCAACCGCTCTTTACACAACCGCCGCCCCAAGTTCAAGGATATCAATTGGCAACGCACTATCCAACTGAACCTAAAGCATTACCAACCCAGTTTGAAGGCCATTATTCCGGAACAACTGAGAGGTTATGGTCGACAAAGCCGACAACTCAACGAGGTCATGCTATTGGTGGACCAAAGTGGTTCTATGGCAACTTCGGTAGTCTATGCCGGTATTTTGGGTTGTATCATGGCTTCCCTGCGTTCACTGAAAACAAGAATGATTGTCTTTGATACTAGTGTGGTTGATTTGACTGATCATTTGAGTGACCCCGTCGATTTGTTGTTCGCTACACAGTTGGGAGGGGGGACAGATATTAATCGGGCGCTAACCTATGTAACACCCTTTATAGGTTCTCCATCTGATACTATCCTTGTTCTAATCAGTGATCTGTTTGAAGGAGGGAATCAAAGAGAAATGATTCAGCGGCTAGCTAGCTTTCGAGCTACTGGCGTGCAAGTGATCAGCCTACTGGCACTGAATGACCAAGGAGCGCCCAATTTCGACAAATCCATCGCAGCTCAATTGGCACAATTGGACATACCGACTTTTGCCTGCACACCAGACCTTTTTCCGGACCTGATGGCAAGTGCTTTGAAAAAGGAAGATTTACACCAGTGGATGGGACGACATGGCGTCGTTCGCAAGAATTAAGATTCAATTCTGGCAGGCATTCGGTTGGCTTCCTTGGCGGGCTTGTATCTCCTCTTGTTAAGGGAAAAATTCGTATCTTGCCGAGGTAAAAGAGCCTAAATAAAAATTGACCTCTCTGACAATTTTTTTTGGCTCGATCGGGTTAGCTGGATAGGCAAGTAATGATTTTTAGCGATTGCTCCGGTCTATCTCGGATTCAGTTGATTCGAAATATACAAATGTCAGAGAACCAAAAAATAAATGAATCTACCTACGTTTTTTGATCATACCCTCTTACGCCCAGATTGCACCTTGGCTGATATAAAGAAACTATGCGAAGAAGCCATTGAATATGGGTTCGCTGCAGTTTGTATCCCTCCTTATTTTGTCGGCAGAGCTTCCCAGTTTGTTCAAGATAGTGCTGTAAAGACAGCTACTGTAATTGGTTTCCCCATGGGATACACGACTACAGTAGCGAAAGTGGAGGAGATCAAGCGAGCCATTGATGACGGAGTAGATGAGTTGGACGTAGTTATCAATGTAGCAGCTGTTAAAAGTGGCAATTGGAAAGATGTGCAAAGCGATTTAGATCGAATGATCACAGCTGCACACCTTAAGCGAAAACAGATTAAAGTGATATTAGAAACGGGCTTGCTTACCGATGAGGAAATCCAGCAAGCTTGTACTATTTGTCGAGAGTTGCAACCCGATTTTGTGAAAACCTCAACGGGTATTAACGGAGAAGGGGCTACCGTTAGGGTAGTAAAAATGCTACGTACGGCGGTAGGTAAAGATATCAAAATCAAGGCTTCTGGAGGCATTAGAACACCTGAAGAGGCTTTGCGGTTAATTGATGCTGGAGCCAACCGGATTGGCGCTTCTAGTAGTGTTAGGATCATGAAAGATTATCTGGCAAGTCAATAAGCAATTGCATCGATTAATTAGAAAAGAAGAAGAAGCTCTTGCATTTTGTAGGAGAATAAAAAATATGACATCATGACTGGTTCTCAAAAAAGATTGGGCCTATTCATTTGCTTTTTGTTCCTTTTAGGAGCAGCTACAATTGGCCATGCGCAGGATAAAATCAATACTGTAGAAGGACCCAAGATTTCAGAATTGATGAATCGCTTCACGGAATTGAATAAGGCGAAAGGAACAATTTCGGGCTGGCGTATCCAGATCATGGCTACGACCAACTTTCAGAAAATGGAATCGTCTCGTGCTACCTTTCGTTATCGATACCCAAATATCCCGGTGGATTGGCAGGATTCAAAGCCGTTTTATCAACTAAGAGCTGGAGCTTTTGCCACAAAACTGGAAGCTTTACGTATTAAACATATACTGAGCCAGGATTATGCTGGCTTATATCTAGTTAGAGATGACATTCGACCTAGCGAATTGGTCAACGCGTATTAAAACATTCTTTCCAACAATTAGATTTAGGCGTGTATGGGGATGAGGACGGCTGGTCCATCTTCGGGCTTTAGGAACTTTGATCGCAGTATTTTTGGCCTCTTTTTGGCCTTGAATGCTATTGGATGGCTTATGGTGTTTACCGTTGGCTTCAAGGACGGATATGTTGGAGGAGTAGGGGCTTTTTTTAATACTCCTGCTGGCAAGCAAACGCTCTGGATGGGCATTGCTACAGTTGTGTTTTTGATTGTGATTGTTATCGATTGGAAGTTTTGGCCAACCTTTGCTTATCCCATATTTATTGCTTCACTTGTCGGATTGGGTTTGGTACTTGTGCTGGGTACTGAAATTAAAGGCGCTAAATCCTGGTTCACCTTTGGCGGTTTTTCCTTTCAACCCTCAGAGTTGGCAAAGTTTGGGGCTTGTTTAGCAATGGCTGCCTATATGAGCAATTACAGTACCAATCTAAAGCAGGCCCGATCTCAGATCATTGCACTGGGGCTTATGACAGTACCCATGGGATTGATCTTGCTGCAACCCGACGCAGGTTCGGCCTTAGTCTTTGGGGGTTTCTTATTTCTGTTTTACAGAGAAGGGCTACCTTCTACTTATTATTTGGTAGGCGGTTTTTCTGCTGTCATGTTACTCATCGGTTTTGTCTATCCTATTCAGACTACGGTATTAGGAATGGCTTGGGTAGCTTTGATTGTTGTTGCCCTATCCCTAAAGGCTCGAATGTGGTGGTTGTTATTGGCAGTAGCTGTGTCAGTGCTGGGTTATATAGGCTATCAGGATAAAGAAGGCACCTATTTCTACCCGATTGTGATTTCTTCAGCTGCCATCTTGGTACTGTACCTGGGTATGATGTACCGAGAGAAGAAAAGTCGCTTGGCAAACTTGGTGATGGCGGCTATGGTATATGGTGCACTGATTAGTTTCGCAGCTAGTTATGTGTTTAATTCTGTTTTGAAAAGACATCAGCAAAACCGAATAACAAGCTGGTTGAATCCGAGCCAGGCAGATGCGGATGCTAAATATAATTTGATTCAGTCAAAAATGGCTATTGGTTCGGGAGGAGCAACAGGTAAGGGCTTTCTCAATGGCACTATGACCAAGTTGGATTTTGTTCCTGAACAATATACTGATTTCATCTTTTGCACAGTAGGAGAGGAGCAGGGCTTTATCGGAAGCTTTAGTATTATTATTCTTTTTCTCTTACTACTCTTGCGGATCGTTACAGTGGCAGAACGCCAACGTTCGAATTTCTCTCGCCATTATATGTATGGAGTGGCGGGTATTATGTTCGTTCATTTTTTCATTAACATAGGGATGACAATGGGACTCATGCCTATTATCGGAATCCCTTTACCCTTCATCAGCAAAGGCGGTTCTTCCTTGCTTGGTTTTACGGCTATGATTGCCGTCTTACTTAAGTTGGATGGAAATAGGTATAAGATCTAATAACTGAAAAAAGAAGGCATCGAAAGTGGAAACTGCACTTTCGATGCCTAAGAAATTATATCCTCTGACTGTTTTGTGTTTTTGAGCCTTACTTCTCTTGTTTAAAACGCTATCTACAAAGACCGTCAGAGTTGAATAAACTATTTTATCACATCTGTTCTTTTATCTAGCCGCTCTAGCGCTTATAAAATTGATCAGTTCTTGGCTACCATGCTGTTTGGCCAGTTCTAGTACGCTGAGCCCGTTGGATGTTCTTGCATTAATATCGGCTTTACGTTGTACCAAGAGCTTGACGGTAGCGAGATGGTCATTTTCCACCGCCTCCATAAGCGGCGTCCATCCTTTGTGCTCCTCTCTTTTATCCGTCTTTACATTATAGACAATTTGCGACACCGTCTCATTTACATTGGCTCCATTGTCTAGCAGTAAGCGAGCAATCTCTGTTTCTTCTTCATGAATGGCTTCGAATAGGGCTGTCCATCCTTTTTGGATTCTGGAAATCATTTTGTTGGAATCAAAATGCGTCCATTCCAAGTCAGCTTTTGCATTAACATCAGCCCCCTCCTTGATTAAGATTTTGGCAATCTCCAATCGCCCTTCATCGGCTGCTTCCATCAATGTTGTATAACCATTTTTTCTAGTCCGGTTTACTTTTGCTCCCTTGTTGATCAAGTATTGAACGATATCCGTATGTCCTTCATCAATGGCTTCCATCAATGGCGTCCAGGCATCAGGGCTTGTTCCATTCACATCAGCTCCTTTGTCCACCAGTAATTTAACGACCTCTTTATGACCATCATCAATTGCCGCTGTCAGAGGGGAGTACCCATTTTCAGTTGGAAGGTTAACATCAGCCCCCTTTTGAATAAGGTATTTTACAACGTCTATATGGCCTTCATCAGCGGCTTCCATCAAAGGGGTACGACCATGATCATTCGCTTCATTTACATCGGCCCCTTTTTCTACATATAGCTTGATTAACTCCATGTGACCTTCGTCGATAGCTTCGAGGAAAGCCGACCAACCAGAATCACCTTGAGCTTGCATTGTCGCTCCTTTTGCTAGTAACAGTCGGGTGATATCTAGGTGTCCTTCATCGGCGGCTTCCATCAAAGCAGTATGTCCGCTTTTGGTTTGGGCATTGACCTTGGCTCCTTTGGCGATTAGTAGTTCGGTAATTTCATAGTGACCTTCATCGATGGCTTCCATTAGAGGCGTATAACCATCATCTCCTCCCTGGTTGACCTTGGCTCCTTTATCCAATAACAGCTTTACAAGTTCCGTGTGTCCCTCATCAATGGCTTCCATTAAAGGGGTACGATGGCCATGAATAGCATTGACATCCGCTCCTTTATCTAGAAATAATTTTACCATCTCCACTTGACCTTCATCGATGGCTTCCATAAAGGCATTCCAGCCATTTTTATTTTTGGCTTGTACATCAGCCCCTTTATCTATTAAGAGTTTAGCCATTGCAGGGTCACCTGCGTCGGCTGCTTCCATCAGAGGGGTATAGCCGTCATCACCAGACTTATTGGGATCTGCCCCTTTTTGCAGTAATAGTTTAGCTATTTCCGTATGCCCTTCATCGATGGCTTCCATCAATGGGGTGTGATGACCATAGACGCGATTAACGTCAGCTCCCTTACTGATTAACATTTGGACGATTTCTATATGTCCTTCATCAACTGCTTCCATGAAGACATCCCAACCATTTTTCGTCTTGGCATCTACTTTAGCCCCTTTTTGGATCAGCAACTTTGCGATATCACCGTAGCCCTCGTCCACTGCAACCATTAAAGGGGTGTATCCATGTTTGGTAGTGGCATTGATATTGGCTCCCTTGTCGAGCAGTAGGTTTACGATTTCCATATGTCCTTCATCGGCTGCTTCCATTAAGGGCGTCCAGCCATCCTTTGTCGCATCATTAACTTTGGCTCCCTTTTGGAGCATAAACTGGACCAGTTCGATATTACCATCATCAATAGCCTCTAATAGGAGATCAAGTTCACTATTTTCCTCGGCAGGAACTTGTTGGGCAAAGTCGATTCCGTTTTCAATTTCAGTTTCTCTAGTATCTTCTCTCTCCTCTTCCCGCTCCTCTGCCCCTATTGGAACATTGTTGTCCATGGGATTGCTAGGAATAGGGAGTTTTTCCAATATTTCCGTAGCTGCCGCACTACCGTCTGTGGTAGGCTGGGTAATTAGTTCTTGGGAATCTGCTTCGGCAAGATTCAAGAAAGAGGGCGTTCCGAAAGCATTGACAGCAATCGTAAACAATCCAACGATCAATATCAGCGCCGTTACGAATCCCTCGCGAAAATCTGCGAATACCGTAGGTTGATTAAATAGTCGCTTAATTCTATGATTGAATTTATATTTTATACCAGTGAAAGCCATAGCTGGGAGTTTTGGGTTGATTTCTTGTTCTTTTAATAAGATTAAGGTTCTAGCGTAATTGCCGGTCTCTCCTGTGATCGCAATTACCATGTCGTCACAACAATTCTCACGTTCGTTTCTAATCGTAGCTGACATCCACCAGATAGCTGGATGATAGAAGAACAGAATATCAATCAAAGTCTGCAGTACATTGACTAAATAATCGTTCCGCTTGATGTGAGCTAATTCATGCAGTAGTATGGCCTCTACTTGTTGTTGATTCAACCCACTTAAAAGCTGAGCCGGTAACAAGATAGCAGGCCGGAAGATGCCAATGGCTAAAGGTGTTAACACTTTATAAGAGGCCAGAAAGGCCACATTTTTTTTGAGTTTAAGTTGTTCCTTTAGTCGTTCTCCATGATCAAGCCAGGAAGCCGGGAGTAGTTCGGTACGGTAGGATCTTAGGCGTTGAATGTAGGCTAAACTACCTAGAAAACGGAGCAAAAGAACAACTACTCCAAGCATCCAGAGCGTGACTATGAGTGGTAGGTGCTGACTAAAGTATTTTTTGGCTTGCAATAGCAAGTTAGTTTGAAGCGATGGTGCAGCAACGGCAGTGGCCTCGTCATTGTCTACTGTCGTTTGAGGAACCTCTGGCACTGCTGGCGTAACTTGAGCTTCGACAGCCTTCAGTGGGGCAAGGGAAGCCGTTGTTTCAATATGGTTTGGATTGTATAGCAATGAAAAACTGACAATGGTTGAAGCAGCAAATAGGCCAAAGGAGATTACGGCAATGAAATACCGGGTTTTGCTAGAGTACTTGTGCGTCAATACAAGAACTATCGCAAGGAGGATGGCAAAAAGTGCGCCTTGCCATAAGGCGTGAATTAAGGTCCAGCCTAGGGCTGATATGAGTTCTTCAGAGAGTAAATGATCAACTGTCTTCATGCTTTTGGGTTTTTTCCATCTGATCGATATAATTTTTCAATTGATCAAGATCGGATTGAGTGGCATCATAATTACCAAGGGCGCGCATCACTAATTTCAAAGCTGATCCTCGGAAGGTTTTATTCAGAAAGCGGTCAAGCAAGACATCTTGAGTCTCTTCTTCGGCTACCAAGGCTTGATAGATATGCTTACGGCCCAGCGCTTCTCTCTTCAGCATGCCTCGCTCAAACATCACTTGCATTGTCTTTAGTGTGGTTGTGTAACGCACATCCTTGGTTTTCTCTAACTCCTCGTGGATTTGCTTCACCGTAGAGGGGCCATGCTTCCACAAAAACTGGAGGATTTCCAATTCCGAAGGGGTCGGATTGGTTTTTTCTTCTTTAGACATGATCTATTACGATTTTTCTCGTAGCAAAGATGTACGATTTGAATCGTAATAGCAAGTTTTATTACGATTTTTATCGTAATAAATAGTATTTTAGCTTTATGTGTTTGGTTATCAATTGTTTGTGTGGTTGATTTGGAGCTGCGTAGATCAAGCTTTTAAGCATTTGGCGAAGAGGATAAGCGTTTCGTTTTTCAATGGGGGAGCCTGTTTTTATGAATATATATAGAAAAATACAATTTAATTATTGCTAGAATCCATCATTTTGCGTAACTTGAGAATCTTCCTACGCAGAAGCTCCCTTTCTGTAAATTTCCTGGATTAGTACAATATAATGAGTTAAGTATTCGGATTGGTAGACCTACGGGTTGCCTCGCTAGTAGCCAGTTGCGTGCATCCTATTGCTGGTTGAAGGCTGAAAATGGAAATCCTTTTTCAAACAGGAGTGAAAAGGGTAGAGGTTCACTCCTCTATTCCTGAAAGCTACACTCCGCCACTAAACCACGGCATATGCACCCGACCCTACAACTGTTATTTTGTAGCTATCTCTGTATGGCTACCCAATTGGCATTAACTCAAACTGCCACACTTCCCATCAAATTGGTAGATAAGCTGATTTTAATCGAAGGAACTGTTGATGACAAATCTGGCTACTTCATTCTAGACCTTGGCGTCACAGACATTGTATTGAATAGCCGGTACTATAAAGGCGTTAAGGATAAATCTACGGATGCCTTTGGGATCAATGGTACGCTCTCTTCGGTTCAGACAATTTGGGTTCGCCCCAATTTTGGTGGAATCCAGTGGAAACGACGTTTAGCCCACATTATTTCTCTGCGACATTTGGAAGAGGCAAAGGGCAAGAGAATCTTGGGATTAATTGGAGGGAAATTCTTCCATCACTATCAATTGTTGATTGATCTTAGTAAAATGGAGATAGAAATTGAAAGGGACACCACGAGCGATACCATCGAATTGGTAAGCGGCCAGTTTACAGAACCAGATGCGATAATCCCATTCAAATACAAAGGGGGGATGCCATGGATAGAAATCCGTATTGCCTCCACACCCTTTAAGTTTGGCTTAGACACCGCGAGTGAATTCAGTTTGATGCACAAAAAATATCTTCCTTTTGTTGAAGATATCTTATTCAATCGGCGGCAGGTTGTGTCCAGAGGCATTTCTGCTACTACTAAAAAGGTGCTGACCGGCAAACTTAGTCAATTGGAAGTGGGAACCCTTTCTTGTTACCCTATGAGTACGCTATTTACGGATATGACCATCATCAATCGGAACCTCGCCGGTGCTACATTAGATGGCTTACTCGGGTTTGATTTCTTGCGACAATTCAAAGTTTTGGTAGATTATCACCGAAAAGACATAATGATTTGGCGTCATGAAGTGGCAAAGCACTATCCCATAGTGTTGGGTCAGCTTGTACAAAAAGACTCATTGCGCATTAAGTAAATACAGGTTAACCAGGGGAGTTGGTGGAAAAGTAGTACACAAGATTACTTTTCAGTACATTCAAGGATTCGTACTTGAATGATCAAGTCTATCTTTGATATGAGAATCCATCACCTCCTACTTTTCTGCTGCATCTCTTTGGTTTATTCCTGCCAACAAGCTCCAACGGTGTCACCGGTATGGCAATGTCAGAAGCGGTCTTTTGCTGCTGAGCAGGACATTTTAGATGAGACGATGGAACAGGAGCAAGCTCGATTGGTAGCGGCAAATATTTTAGGTGGAACGAAGGGGGAAGATTACCAAGCACTAGCTGAGAGATTGTCTAGGGAGGATTCTTTTGTTCAACTGCAATTAACAAGGACTTTTGAATGTAACAGTTGTCTATGGGAATGCCATTTTCAAGATAAGGATGAACAATCTCCGGTGGCCTTGAAGGTAAGACAGATGAAGGAGGACTTATTGCAAGATCTGTCTCTTGCTTCGATTGGGGAGCAGTTTCTAGCCACGTTTAGCCCCGAAGACTGGGATGATCCTATTGTCAAATTTACTTTTCTTGGCTTGCTACACAATCTATCTAGGAGCGGTGAGGGAAAAGGTTTGGACATCAAGTTGCCTGCTAGGGTGGACGGAGATCTGGAGGAGGTAAAAAAGAAAGAACGAAACATTCTAAAGGTTCTGGTCAATGCAGAGGGTAGTGTACTGGTAAGAGATGAAGAATTGCCTCTTGATGAATTGGGAACAGTGGTTAAGGAATTTATCATTAATCCAACTGCCAAAACTGATTTAGCAGATACGCCTCGCCACGCAATAATTGCCTTGTCAAATGAGCATGATACACCCTATGATAGGTATTTAAAGGTGTACCAGACCATACGTGAAGTTTATACTGAACTATGGAACGAATATGCGATGACAAACTATGGAAAACCTTATGATGAATCTCTACCAGATTCTATAAAAAAGACAATTAAACAGGCTATTCCTTTTGTAGTTTCTGAAGCTGAATCCACTGGATTTGATTAGAAGCCGTGTCAAAAATGTTCTTGCGGTGGCTTCTAGGCAAGTGTTAAAGGATTGTCAATGGCATATGTTGAACCAACCGAATTCGTTATTACTCCGTCTTTAAGATCAAAGCAACTCAACCGAGTTATTATTAAGAGCTACTAACAACTATTCTCGCATTGGACCTGATGGGTCCGAATAACTTCTTCGAGAAACAGCTCATTGAACTAGTATTACACCCCGTTCCACGAATATACAGTACCACTTTATCCTCACTTAAGCTAGCCGCTGTTTGTAACTGTTGTTTAATCCTGGTCTACCGTCGCATACTATGAGTTTGTTGTACGATAAGACCATCAATCCCCGATCATCATGAACAAACCTATTCAAGTGGAAATTGTGGAAGAAAATCAAGATGGAATAATTGTTCGATTGCCTTTCTTAGATATTCCTATCGAAATGAATTGGGCTTTTTTCAAAAAGCGAGTAGAGGCAGGATATTTTCAACTCGGTGGGGTTGACCTACCTAGTTCTCTTTCTGGGAAGCTATTTCCTCTTAAGCAAAAGAATATGAAATAATGGCTTTGAGGTGCCCCAGTTAAGATTCATACACCCACCGACCACCAACCATCGTTCGTTCAATTTTGCAATCCATGATGGCAAAGGGATCGATTTGGGTGAGGTCTTTATCTATGACCGTTAGATCAGCTAACTTGCCGGGGGCGATGGAGCCTTTGATGTTTTCTTCAAAGGAGGCATAGGCGCCGTGTAAGGTGCCTACCTTTATGGCTTCTTCTACCGTTATCTTCTGCTTTGGCCCCCAGAGCGTGCCTTTATAATCGGTTCGAGTTACACTGGATTGTAATGCCATCAATGGTTCGAAGGGACCAGGAGGGTAGTCAGAAGTTTGGTTGACCATAATTCCCGCATCTAGAAAACTGCGGACAGCAAACATATTATTTAGACGCTCAGGGCCGTATTCCTTCATTTTTTCACCATGGAAATAGACGTAGGTGGAAAATGGACAAGGTATAGCATTGAGTGCCTTGATTCTCTGTACCAGTTCTGGATTGATCACTGTGCAGTGCTCTAGACGGAAACGAGGATCTTTTTTGGGGCTTTCTTTCATGAGTTTTTCGTAAACCCCCAAGGTAATATCAATGCCAACATCTCCATTGGCATGTACGCCGATTTGCCATCCGGCTTCATGCGCTTTTTTACATTCTTCATACAATTGCTCCGGCGAGGAAGTAAGAATGCCATAATCCTTGGGCCGCCCTATATAGGGCTGAGATAGGCGAGCGGTTCTTTCTGATATAGACCCATCGATTCCAGTTTTCATAGCACCAACGCGAACCCATTCACTCCCAAAGCCCGACTTAACCCCTGCTTCGATCATCTTATCTAGGTGGCCATAGCGAATATGGCAATAGACACGCGTTTTCAATAACCCTTGTTTATGAGCAGCGTGATAGGCTTCGAGGTCATAAGGGCTGCCTCCGGCATCAGTGACTGAGGTGATGCCTGCTTTGGCCAGCATATTGGAGATGGCTTCCACACCGGCAACATAATCTTTCCGTTGCGGCCGCTGCATAAATTTTCGGAAAGGGGCAGCTGCATTCTCTAGAATGCGTCCTGTCAATTCTCCATTCTCGATTACAAATTCCCCCCCTTCCGGGGCCTTGCTTTGGGCGGTGATTCCAGCTTTTTTTAAAGCTAATGAATTGACGTACATCGAATGCCCTCCTCGATGGGTGATGACGACCGGATGATTCGGAGCAGCGATATCTAAATCTGTTCGATGCAAAAACCGCCCTTCTTTGGTTTTGGTGTCGTCGTATTTAAATCCTTGAATCACTTCTCCTTTCGGTGTACGAGAGGCGCTGTCTCGTATGGCATCTTGAATTTCCTTGATGGAACGTAAATCGCAATCGACATTGAATAGATGGGAGCGACCGGCACTTCCGGGATGTGAATGAGCATCGATAAACCCTGGAGTTACGGTACTACCTTCAAGATTGATCATTTTCGTGTTAATTCCTCCTAGCGCTTTAATTTCCTTATTGGAACCCACCGCGAGAATATGCTGGTGACTGATAGCGATGGCTTGTGCGCGGGGTCGAGCAGGGTCGATCGTAATGAAGTTGCCATTAAAGAGAATGACTTCCGGCTTTTGCCAGACTAACGCGGGCAAGGCAAGAAAGCCAGGAGTACTGGCTAAAAAATGACGACGGTTGAGCTTTTTCATACCAATAGATTTTAGAAAGTATAGTTACTCCATACTTGAATAAAGCCCAACAAGCGCTTGTTGGGCAAGACGTCAAATCAAAGTCAGGTGAAGAATAAAGAATTACCCTAGATCGGAGAGTGCTTTCTTCAAAAGGTCCAAGGCCATTTGTATATCATCTGCTGTAGCTGTCATCGGGGGCGCAATACGCATTACATTTCCATACAATCCTCCCTTACCGATCAATAAACCATGTTTTTTAGCGGCGTCCATCAACTGAGATGCGGCTTTTGGTGCAGGTTCTTTACTTTGGCGATCCTCAACGAGTTCTAGCCCTTGCATCAAGCCTTTACCCCTTACATCCCCAATGATGAGGAACTGCTCTTGTAGCTGCTCAAGCCCTTCTCGCAGCTGTTGACCAAGCATAGTGGTGCGGTCAGGCGTAGCTTCATTTTCTAATACATCCATCACGCCCAAGGATGCCGCACAGGCTACAGGGTTTCCACCAAAAGTGCTGATCGTTAGTCCTGCCTTCAAGGTACTTTCGGCAATCTCTTTAGTAGTCATTGTATTGCCCAGTGGGAAACCATTGGCAATCCCTTTTGCCATGGTCATGATGTCGGGTTCTACACCGCTATGTTCAATACCAAACCACTTGTCACCCGTTCTACCAAAACCGGTCTGAACCTCATCACTGATAAACAGGCCCCCATAATGTTTGATGATTTGATGAGCTGTTTTAACATAGTCATCAGGTGCGGTAATGAAGCCTCCCACTCCTTGAATGGGTTCCATAATAAAAGCTGCGATCTTACCAGAGGTAGTCGTTCGAATTACTTCTTCGATATCCTCGGCACAAGCCACCCCACAGGATGGATACTTGAGCTTAAGTGGGCATCGGTAACAGTATGGATTTAAGGCGTGTTTTACACCTGCTACATGCGTTCCTCCACTTCGCCAGGATCCAATCCCCGTCAGGCTCATCCCCATAGCGGATCGACCACTGTACCCATGACGTAAAGCTACTACTTCTTGATTCCCGGTATGCATCTGTGCCAAGAATATGGCGGTTTCATTGGCATCTGTTCCTGAGGTCGTGAAGTAGGAAACCTGAATATCCCCAGGAGCTACTTGCGCTAATTTTTCTGCAAGATTAATATGCGATTCATTCGGATATAGCGTAGAAGAGTGAATGATCTTTTCCGTTTGTTCTTTTACTCTTTGAGTTACTTCCGGCCGATTGTGACCTACACTGGTCGTTAGGATTCCTCCAAAAAAATCTAGATACTCATTGCCCTCGACATCCCAAACCCGAAGTCCTTCTCCTCTGTCCAAGGGAAGCGGTTCTGTGTAGTAAAGCAAGTGATTAGGGAATAAGTATTCTTTTTGCTTTTTGAGTAGAGCATCTTTCTTCTTATCAGTCATTCTGTCCAATTCCATTAGGTATAGCTTAGGTGAAGTAGTAATCAATGGCCTTCTAAATATAATGAACTTGAGCAAAAACTTCCTTTGGGGGGCTCTAAAAACAACTCATTATCCGGTGATATTTACGGAGAGGCTCGGCAGCAGCGGATTTTAGTTGCTGTAGGGCTCTATTTAATTGCAGATCGGTGTAAGGCTTTAATAGGAAAAGACTATTCGAGCTTTGACTACGTACTTGATTCATCTCTAAAACAGAAGCACAACAAATAAAAAGGAGAGGAAGGTGATACAGAAATTCAAGTATTCGGATTTGCTGAAGTTCTTTTCTGGAAATTGGGCCTTCAAGATCTACTATGACCAATTCTGGAATAGGACCTTCTCGATCTATAGCCAGGATGGCGTCATGGATATCGGCACATTGGTCGAATACCTGATAGCCCAAACGGAACGCTTGCCTTTGGATGAGTTTACCGGCAATTGGATTCTGCTCAATTAAGAGGATAGAAGAGGGCTTTAACATACTTGCTAAGGTACTAGAATGGCATTTTCTAGCGTGATGATTTAAGTAAACGACAGCATTTGTAAGTGAAGGTTAGTCCGTTTTATCTGAAGGAATATCTGCTAAAGGCTATGGTGGTACAATACCCCGCCTGATCATCCACTTTTATTTCCCCTTTAAGCTTCTTGCTCAGGATCTTAACTAAGTCGGTTCCGAATGAGGTGGACTCCTCAGATTTTACAACCGCCTCTTTCCCGAGTCCATCATCCGCTACCCGTAGGCATAGGCTTTTACTTTGGTCGATCCAGAGCTGGATAGCAATTTGACCAGACCGTCGATCCGGGAAAGCATATTTAAGGGAATTAGTCACTAGTTCATTAATGATGAGTCCAAGTGGAATGGCCGTATCGACATCTATGGGAGGAATTTGCACATCTACTAGTAGCTTGACTTGATTGACTTTACCAAAAGAATCCAATAAATGATCCGTCAGATCCACGACGTACTCCTTCATGTTCACGGCGGCCAGATTTTCCCCCATGTATAACTTTTGATGGATTAGGCCCATTGATTGTACCCGGTTCCGCCCTTCTAAGACGGCATCCAGGGCATTAGGGTCTGCAATATAATCGGATTGCAAGCTCAATAGGCTGGACAATACTTGAAGGTTATTCTTAACGCGGTGATGTATCTCTTTGATCAAAAAGGCCTTTTCTTCATTGCTTTTCTCTAGTAGCTCGTTTTGCTTGCGTTTGTTTCGGTAGGCCCACCAAAGGATACCGGCCATAACTAGAATCAAACCTAGTGAACCTAAGGAATAGAACAATTGCTGCTGTCTTTGCTTCAGTAGCCCCTGGGTTTGTTCGGTTTCAAATTTCACCCTAACCTCTTTGAGATTTCGGTCGGCCGCAATGTTGTATATGCTATCTTCCAGCTCTTCATAGATCTGGAAATTCTTAAAAGCAGCTTCGTATTGATCTAAACCTGCGTAAGCAACATAGAGCGATTCATATAGATCGATGTAATCGCCCATCACATCATTCCCATCCTTTTTATACTGATCAATTATCTCTTCCAACAAAGGAATGGCTTGCTCATATTTCCCCCAACTTACATACAAGCCCGCCAAGTCTCTTCTTGCTTCCACTTCATCTAAGTCATAACCGGATTCGATGGCATATTTCCTGCTGGTAAGGTAGTCACTTTCTGCCCTAGCATAGTTGCCAAAGGCAGCATGTAGCCGGCCACGGAAGTTGTATGATCCGGATAAATGACTTTTATCTTCCAGAAGGGCTACTACCTCAATGGCCTTGTTAGCATAAAATAGTGCCATGGTACTATCACCCATATCTATGTAATATCCCACATATCGCCTATATAGATTGCTCAGGTCTTTTGGGACGTTCTCTGGTTCTAAGAGCCTTTTCGCTTCGTCGAGGAACGGAAGCGCTTCCTCTGTGGTCCCTTCCAGCATGTGCGTATAGCCAACATCGACGAGCGCCAAGCCTGCTCCGGTAGCGTCATCTATTTCCTTATACAGCTCAGCCGCTGCTAGACTATGATGCAGGGCCTTGTCATAGTAAGGTATAATAATATATAACCAGGCCAATGCGGCGTGGAGTTGCCCTTGTGCGGGCTTGTCCAGGAGCTCAATTTGGGCGAGCGAACTTTCTAAGTAAAGTTGGGCAGTATCTACTATATCAATATCGGTGTACACCTCACCAATGGTGAGCTCCAATTCTGCGATGTTCTTTGGTAGGTTATTTTGTTTGGCGAGAGCCAGTGCTTTTTCAGCTTGTATCTTGGCGTTGGGATCGAAATAAGCATCTAACAGGCGGATCATACTATCAATCTGACTCAATTTTTTAGGTAGAGGAATGTCGGTAGCCCAGACTTGCTCGAAATCAATAAGACCTGGTGTTTGTGCAGAAGCACAAATAACCATGAGATAGATAGTTAATAGTAGTGAGAGTCGTTGCATACAATTCGACCCCATCATCATAATTTGTTGATACTGTTGAATAGCTCTTCTCGATAGGATCGCCCCACTGGGATCATTTTTTGTCCAATCATTACATAGCTATCGCCAATCTTTTCGATATGTTGTAAGTGCACAATGTATGATCGGTGAATTCGCTTCAAGGGGTCGTGCTGAACGGATTGGGTGAATTTTTTTAAAGTGCTAACAATAACATGGCTAGCATTCTTGGTTTTGATGGTGCAGTAGCAGCTATCTGCTTCGATGTATTGTATGTCGTCTAGTTTGATTTTAACCAGGTGTTCCTTGGATTTGACGAATATGCTCTTATTTACATTGTGGGTAAGAGTCTCTTCTTCCGATTGTTCGATGGCTTCAGGACTAGGAGCCTGATCCATGAAGGCAAGGTCGATACTGTGTTTGATATCTGTTAATCTGAAAGGTTTGGATAGAAAGCCATGCGGTTGGGTCAATTTGGCTCGATTGAAGGTACGCTCGTCGGTATTGGAAGTGAGGTAAATGATCGGGATAGGAGCTATGCGACTGATCATATGCGCCGTATCTACGCCATCCAAGTCTCCTTCTAATTGGATATCCATGAGCACCAGGTCAGGAGCTTCTTGCTTAATAAGATCTAAAGCCTCCTCGCCAGAATCAACAGCCTCCATGACCTGATAGCCCATTTTTTTCATGGATCGTTCCAGGTCTGCAGCAATGATAGGATCATCTTCTACAATCAGTAATTTGATCTGCTCCATCGTTTGGGTTGTTGGCGTGAAATTCATTCAAATATAACCTTCTTGGACAAATCTTGTGGACAATCAGAAAATGAGATGAATAAGCGCCTACTGACGATTACTGTCAGTAGACGATTACTGTCAGTAAAGTGTTGAATTTCATTTTTGAGTGTCTCAAAACACGATACTTGTCTAAGAACTAAATATAATAAGAACCAAAAGGCTGAGTACCCAGTGATGAGTACTCAGCCAAAAGCTCGGTATAGATCAATTAATAACTAATCTTTGGTTCTGAATCTGGATGCCCTCCTGGCTTTTAATGCTTAATTGTAGGAGATATAAACCCCTGGCAAATCGATTGATATCGAGGGTGAAATTATTCTCACCCAGGCTTGTGCGGATTTGCTCTTGATACACCTCTTGACCGTTTGCACTAAATATCCGCAATTGAGCTGTCGACATCATCTCAGAAGTAAATTTGACATTAACTTGCTTTCTGGCCGGATTTGGGAAAATGGATAAATGAAATGCTTCTTCTTCTAGATCTTCTGTAGAGGTGACGGTATTACAGAAATCGACATCACCGGCACTGACAATGATCTCGAAAGTACAGGCGCTATTGTTCCCTACTGCATCAGTAAAAGTGTAGATGATGGTATCGGTTCCGACCTCAAATAAGGATCCAGAAGCCTTGTTGCTGCTTATATCCGTGATCGCGCAATTATCCACTGCACTCGGCGCTTCCCATTCTACTAGCATGCTACATTGATCCATAGCTGTGGTAACCTTGATGGTATCGGGGCAATAGGTTACAGAAGGAGATTGATTATCAACAACCGTCACATTGAATAGGCATTCTACCGTATTATTTGAAGGATCGGTGAAGGTATGCGTGACGGTAGTAGTACCAATTGGGAAATCAGAACCGCTGGCAAAGCCTGCCGTCAATTGCATACTGGCTTGGCAATTATCGGTAGCAGTCGGTGTCTCATAGCTAACGATTTGCGAGCAGCTGCCGATAGCTGCGTCAACTGTAATATCCCCAGGACAGGAGCTTACTGTCGGGAGTAAATTGTCAATCACGATAACATTGAAGCTACAGGTAGCGATGTTGTTCGTGGCGTCTGTCAGGGTATAAGTGACTGTCGTCTCTCCTGCAGGGAAGAAGGCGCCACTTTCAGGTCCTGCAGTTCTAACTAGATTGGCTCCACAATTATCCATGCCATCCGGAGTGATGTATCCCACATTAGTTCCACAACTTCCCTCTGATACCAATACAACTGTTTCAGCTGGACAGGAAGTAAAAGTGGGTGCCTCGTTGTCAATGACAGTGATGTTGAAACTACAGGAGGATGTATTATTGTAGTTGTCGGTGAAAGTGTGCGTCACGGTAGTGGTACCGGGGAAGAAATTCTCTCCGCTAGCGGGCCCAGCGGTACGATTTAGGGCATAGGTACAATTGTCAAAGGCGGTGGGTAACTGATAGTTGATGATCTCACTACATGCCCCTGGTGCTACATTCACGGTTTGATCAGTTGGACAGAAAGTAACGGAGGGGGTTTCGTTATCATTGACTGTTACTGTAAAGGAGCAAGTAGCTGTGTTACCGCTTTGGTCAGTAGCTAAAAAGGATACTGTTGTGGTTCCGGGGAAGAAGTTGTCATTACTAGCTGGGCCCTCGATTTGAGTAACAGTTGCAGCCCCACAGTTGTCAGTGGCGCTAGGAATGGCAAACTGAACACGCTCGCTGCATGCTCCAGGGAAGTTGTTGATGGTCTGGCTTTGCGGGCAAGCCGAAAGGGTAGGTGGGGTTTCATCTTCTGGAACGTTATCTACAGTCGCTCTTGGAATGGAATTGGGGTTTGTGCTAAAGCGAACGCTAAGATTGATCTGGTCAACGATAGCCAGCTCTCCTAATGACGTTCCTTCACACTCGGGGTACAGATAAACTGTTACATTATCATAAATGAGTTCATTTGGCGCATTGGGGTTTTGGGAAATGGCCAAGAGGGCACCCCCGCCGTTACTGTTGAAGCAGCTGTTAGGGCCTAAGGTGTAAGCAACGCCCTTATCAGTGGCATTGAGCTCCGTTCCTGCAAAGGTGAATTTGGCTCCACGGTTGTTGGAGCTGCCATCCAATGCTAGCCAATAGGTTCTTTCGAAATCACTATCGTTGCAGATATTCAAATTGAGATTGGCGGAGGAACCTATTGGAACATTCTCTATGAGGATGTCTTGACCTGTGGCGCAGAGAGATGTAGCTGTCAATTTTGGCTGGTCAATTTTGATGCCCCCTTCATGTGGGCAACTTGAGCTGGTACTACTTTCGATTAGCGAAAAGACAGGCGTACCATACATGGGGTCTGTACCAACTCTGTAGGTGAATAAATCATTGGGATCGTCATCGCTAAGGGTATATGAAGTTACCCTTGAATTACTAGCCGAATTGGTTACACTTTCTCCAAATTCACTCCGAATCTCAATTTCAACACCCCCTGCAACACCCGTACCTTGAATTTCTGCTCCTACTTCCAGTGCTACATCTGTGGCAATACTAATGGTACTTTCTATACTCTGTGTGGTAGAGGAGTTGATTTCTGTTTCAATAGTGGCTGAAGTTTGGCCACCAAAGGTATTGACTGGTCCGTTCGCTGCATTGATAGCCGCTAACTTATTCTGTGCATTGAGCGTCAGTACCTGATTCCATGTTTTTATTTGGGATCGAGCTTTAGACTTTGTAGAGACATCAGTAGTCGGATCGTCTACCAAACGTTGTTGGTTGACAATGTCCTGTTGAATCTGCTGTTCTGTCATGGCAAATTTATCTTGCTCCCCTGTTGCTCGGAATGCCAGCCTTTTCTCAATTCTCGTGCTACAGTTGGCCGGGTCGAAGATTAAAGATTCTGCGATCCCATATTCTAACCTTCTACCTACTCCAATAAAGATATCCCCAGAAGTGCCCGTATTCTGGTCTAAATCGGAGGTGGAAAATTCTTGCGTGGTAGTGATACAGAGTTCTGTTTCCGTTTGACTCCTGTGCTCTAGACCTGCGGTTAGTCCAACGGTATATTGAGCATATACTTCTGCAGGGACAACTCCACTGGTCTCGAATCCGAATTTAGCGCTACCCCACACTCTAGCAGATCCACCAATGAGAAAACTAGTGGAGAAGCTGCGACAAGTTTGCCGACTGGCCAGGAACCTACTGGAGCTACCATCACCTGGAGGGTCGTGCAAGATCAAATATGGAATTCTAGGAGTGGTAGTAACCCCGCGTGGATCTATAAAATCATCCGTGGGACCCAATATGATGAATGGAATATCTATTTCAATGTTTTTGGTGGTAGAAGCCGCCGCGGAGGTAAAGTAGCTAGACACGATATTGAACCGTAGCAGATGAAGCTTTGGTGTATTTTCATCCTCCCTATCTAATTCACTCGGGTCGATAATGATCATCGCCTCAAACTCCGGAATCCCGGAGGTGTTTTGCGTTACGACAAATCGGGCGATATCGTCGTTTCCATTGTCAACTTCAAGTTTGGCCTCTGGCCAGCTGGGCAGAAAGCCTGCGGCGTTGGTTACTTTTACCCTAATCGTATCCGGGCCACTAAGGTCAATCATATGGACGCCTTGTAGGTCTTCGTAAGTCACTTTATCAATCAGGCCTGCTTGCGTGTAGCAGGCATCATCCTGTGGAACGCAATAACTTGTCTTTGCGCTTCCACAGCCTATCGGTGGCAAGCCTTGTAAGGAGACATTGTAAGTAGGATTGGCATTCATGTTTAGGTTGATTCGCTCTCCGGCAACCTGAGCTGAGCCCTTTGTTTGGAAACAGCAAAAGAAGAGTAGTGCAATCACCACACTTATCAACGGGTGCTTGGTTTGGGGAACTGGCGTGTTTGGGAAAATCGCATTCATGGCTTAGTTTATTTTGGAAGTTGTAAGCGGAAGGGCAGAGGTTCGTTTCTGCCATTTTCACTCAAGTTAAAGACTAGAGGCCCTCTTCAAGGGAAGGTTTAAGTAAGCAGCATGAATTCGAAGATGAACGACGGTAATGATAAGTAAAGGTTGGATTAGGATAAGGTACCAATAATGAGGCCTGCTTCTTGCAAGGGAGAAACAGGCTAGATAGAAAGCGCAGGAAGTACTAAGGTTAGGCCCTGGCAGGTTTGATTACTACTGGTTTCGCTGGCTTGCGACGGAGAATTATAATGCCGATTGGGACCTTGGCTCTTTCGGGGTTGATACGAATGGGGTCGCTCATGGAACTGGCATAGCCTGAAGCCGTGAATTGCAGATAGTACAGCCCTGGTTTTACCTTAGGTATGCTAAAGCTTCCGTCATTCTTTGTGATGGCAAAACTAACAAAGGAAGAATCTTGCACCTGAAATAGTACAACACTAGCTTGAGCAAGAGGTTGGTGAACTGTGTTTGTGATTTGGCCTTGGAGTAGACTTTGTCCGTGTAGAGAGAAGGATAGCATTAGTAGCAATGCCAAATAAATATGACTACGAATGAGGCGCTTCATGTCATGGTGTTTTATGGGGTAAAGCTGTATTTTTCCAAACATTAAGGTAGTCCGAGCAATTGTTAATTTCAACCACATCTTAATGTGGAAAAGGAGGTAGGTGTTACACCATGGATAGGAAAGATGCGGACTTGATTTAGATGAAGATCTTTCGGTCCTTAAGGGTTAGCTGGCCTGACTTTTCTAATGACTTGATGCTCCTGATTACGGTTTCTACTCTGAGACCGGTAAGATTGGCTATGATCTGACGCGTAATATTGACTTGGTATTCGCCTTCCACTTTTGCTTCTCCCTTCAAATATTGTAATAGAGACAAAATGCGATTGGCGGCATCATTGCCTTTTATTTCTTTGGAAAGAATGGCTTTGTAGCGTAAGCGCCGAGAAAGCGTGGCTAATAGTTGGAAATGCACTTCAAAGTGATCCTGAAGCAGCTGTCTTAAACGACTTTTCTCTAGGCAAATGAGTTGAGTCTCTTGTAGCGCCTCAGCATTAGCGGGAAATGGAAAGTCGCCAAACAGAGCGGGTTCGCCAAAGCTTTGGTTCGTTTCAAAAATCCCTTGGAGTGACTCTTGTCCTTCGTCATTATAGTTACTCATTTTGACGCTACCACGTAATATCTGGTAAAAGAATACCGCGGCATCTCCTTCCTGGAAAAGCATTTCCCCTTGACGGAGTTGTTTCTCCACGGCTCCATATTGTCTCAATAATCCAATATCTACCATTTCTTTTTTCGCTTATGATCTAGGTCATAAATAGGACTGGGGCATGGGCCATAGCTTTGTGGTATTAATAAACTGTTCTAAGGCAAATCTCGTGTTTAAAGACAATCAAAAATAGAATTCAACACTTCACTGGCAGTCGTCGAGAGTGTAGCTTATTCATCTCATTTCATGATTGTCCATAGGGTTTGTCTAAGAAGGAATAAACCTAAACTGCTATGATGATCAATAGTCTTCAGATCGATAAAAGTACAAAGCTCTATAAAGAAAGGAAAGGCAGTTGGCAACAATACCTTACTTTTTGCGATCGACAAATGGAGCAACGAACACTTTGGTATTTAATTCCCTTGATGGCTTTACCGGCAGCAGTTATGCCAATCTCCATTTTTCTCATGTCCTACTTCGATGGATATCTATTGTATGTTGGGGCCAGTATGTTGCTTTTCTTTGCCAACGTCATTGTCAATATTGCGGGCTTAAACACTCGTTGGACAATTAGCCTTTTTCTGGCCACTATCCTATTCAATTTCCTTTTACCCTTCCTGTTTTGGGTGTTTTAGATTTCTAATGTGCGAATAATTCAATATGGCAAAATTTAAGTTTTCAAAACTAACAGAAAATGGGGGCATGAAGTTGCTAAAAGGGTGGGGAGAAAAGGGGGATGCTATGCAAGCTCACCTATCAGATCGCGATGCCTTTTTATTGATCCTAAAAGGGGAAATCGATTTTCGCCTTGGGACCAAAACTCTGCCCTTGGCTACAGATGATTTTATGGAGATTCCAGCTCAAGAAGTACATGCCTTTGAAGTTCGAAAGTCATGTGAGTTGCTGCTGGTTTTGGATCGCGAAGCCAACATGACTTTTGTTGAATAGACCACCTCTTTCAAGTTGATTATGTATGACAGATATTCGATCATTAGTAGAGATCAAGCTTTTTGTAGATGCATTTTATAACAAAATTAGGAAGGATGATTTACTGGGCCCCGTATTCGCCTTGCGGATAGCCGAAGAGGATTGGCCAAAGCATTTAGAGAAGATGTATGGTTTTTGGAATACTGTACTTTTCTTCCAAAAGGATTATCGGGGTAATCCTTTTGCAAAACACATAGGGCTACCTGTTCAAAATGCCCATTTCAAAAGATGGGTATCCTTGTTTCAGCAAACCATCGATGAGAATTTTGCGGGAAACAAAGCTGAAGAAACCAAAAGACGAGCAGAAAACATAGCCATGGTTTTTAGTGCAAGACTAAGTACCTTGTAATATACGCACCCCTAAACACCCAGGGCAGGCAATTTCTTATTGAAAAGCTTGTCCAATTTTCTGTTTTTCCATCAATGCATTGAGTTGATCCAGGACTGAAATATCTTCTATAGTGGAAGGCGTATTAAAGGATTTTCCATCGGCGATATAGCGCATGACCTTTCGAAGGATCTTACCCGAACGCGTTTTCGGTAATTTTTGGGCTATCGTTGCCCGTTTGAAACTGGCTACAGCCCCTACTTTTTCCCGAACCATTTGGATTAATTCAGCTTCCAGAGCTGCTTCTTCAATAGCTAAGCCGGCCTTTAGTACAACAAAACCGACCGGTACTTGTCCTTTTAATTCGTCTGCAATACCGATAACGGCACACTCGGCTACTGCACTATGAGAAGCAACAACTTCCTCCATTTCTGCGGTAGATAGACGGTGGCCTGCTACGTTGATTACATCATCGATTCTTCCGGTAATGAAAATATAGCCGTCCTCATCTTGGTAAGCACCATCACCGGATAAATAATATCCAGGAAAGCGTTCCAAGTAGGCTGATTTGTAGCGAGCCGTATCCCGCCAAAGATCAGGGAGTGCTCCTGGTGCTAATGGATACTGGATGGCCAAAAAACCTTCTTCATTTGGCCCAAGTTTTTGACCTTCTTCATTGAAAATAGTAAAGGAGTAACCACAGACGGCTTGACCCGCTGAACCGGGCTTGATTTTTTGCAGTTCAACTCCTGTCATATTCCCGATCATTGGCCAGCCAGATTCCGTCTGCCACCAGTGATCAATGATGGGCACTTGGAGTAAATCAGACAGCCAAGTGAGTGTAGAAACATCACAACGTTCCCCTGCTAGGAATTGATACCGTAGAGAAGATGTGTCGTAGCTGGCTTTAAGCTTGCCTGCTGGATCTTCCTTACGAATAGCCCTGAAGGCAGTTGGTGCCGTGAAGAATATATTAACCTTGTACTCTTCTATTATCCGCCAAAAGGTGCCTGCGTCCGGTGTTTTGACAGGTTTTCCTTCAAATAGTAAGGTTGTGCAACCGTGGATTAAAGGGCCATATACAATATAGGAGTGCCCAACAGCCCAGCCTACATCGGAGGCTGCCCAGTAGACTTCTCCTGGTTCGATACCATAACAGGTCTGCATGCTAAACTTCATAGCGACAGCATGTCCGCCATTATCACGCATGACTCCTTTTGGTTTTCCGGTCGTGCCTGAAGTGTAGAGAATATATAGCGGATCGCTTGCATCTAGTTCCACATAACTGGCCGGTTTGGCTTGGTTTCTTAAGGTCTCCCAATCTAGGTCCCTGCCCGCCTGCATGCTAGCAGGCACGAAATCTCTTTGAAATACGACGACGTGATCTACTTTGTGTGTAGCTTCCTCCAGGGCTGCATCAACAATCGGTTTATAGGCTACTACTCGATTCACTTCTTTGCTGCCGGATCCAATTAATACTACTTTAGGCTGGGCATCATCTATTCGGATGGCCAATTCATGAGCCGCGAAGCCACCAAATACGACAGAGTGAACGGCCCCAATCCTGGCACAAGCCAGCATTGCAAAGACTGTTTCCGGGACCATCGGCATATAGATGATTACCCGATCACCCTTTTCCACCCCCATTGCTTGTAGCATGCCAGCTACTAATTCTACTTCCTGCAGTAATTCGCGATAAGTAAATTGTTTTTTTGTTTGGGTGACCGGTGAGTCATAGGCGATGGCCACTTGATCACCTCTGCCTTGTTCTATATGATAATCCAAAGCCAGATAACTCGTATTCATCTTCCCGCCCTTATACCACCTAAATAAGCCATCATCATTCTTGCTTAGGATTTCTGGGGGAAAGTTAAACCAGTTTATTGCTTTGGCTTGTTCTCTCCAAAAACCCAAAGGGTCTTCGATGCTCCGTTGGTAGAGTTGCTGGTAGTTGGACATGAATACAAGTTTTGTGTTTAGGTTTTGACTGGCCTATTAAAGATGGATTACTTTTCTAAACGAGCGCCCATTTGCTCTAACACTTTTCTGTGATTGAACTGCGTGCAATGACCTTGCATGGCCGTGAATTCAACGGTAGCATCGGAAGTAGGATTTTTAGTTGTTTTTAGGAATTCATCGAAGGCGCGGGTGGCCGGATTTAGGAAAAAATTATCCATATCTCCCATCCAAATATAGATTTTGCCTTGCAATTTTGGGCCTAATTCCTTCCAGTTTTCCTTGACGATCAACTTCAGATCATATTTCTTCCAATGCTCAACAATGGCAGGGTCGATGGCACCACTCATGGGGTCAAACATATGAGCAGGTAACCCATCTTCTCCCTTCGGGCTATATAGTGCATTATGGGCACTGAATTGACCGCCAGAAGTAGCATAGGTATTGGAATATCCTAAGACATTTTCATAGTGGATGAAATCTTTCATTGTCAATCGCGGATCACCTGTGATATCTCGAGCTACTGGGCGTATATTTCCCCATTCATTGTAGTAGAGATTCTCATCCTTGTAGACATTGACCAATTGATAATTCTCGAAATCGATGGCATCGGGGCTGTATGACCAGGTCCCATTAAAATGATCAGGATAGAAAATCTGCAAAGCCAAAGATACCCAGCCGCCGGTAGAGCAGCCGTCCAAAAAGCGATCTTTTGCGCTTCCTGTGCCTCGAAATTCTTGCTCTAGGTAGGGGATGAGTTCTTCTGTCAAGGCATAGCCATAGGGGCCGTTGTTTTCCGAATCCAGCTGATAGGAATCGCCAAACGGACCTTCTCCGTCTAGAAATATATTCACTATCTCAGGAGATTCGTCGGAAAGCCACCAAGCCATGAATTTTTTATTACTAACGAGTCGTCCCACACGCGTATAGCGCCCACCATATCCAGCGATATTGTAGCGGAAAGGATATTGTTTGTTCTCATCATCAAAGTAAGAATTGGGTAGTAATACACTTACCTTGAGGTACATATCTTTTCCCCACCATTTGGAGAGAGTATCACTTTTAAAGGTTACTTGTTTTACATTTGGATGATTGGCGATTCGTCGCTCAGGAATGATTTTGCTGATCGATAGTTCCAGGTTTTGACTATTGTGAAGATCTATTTTTACAACCTCACTATATAGGTTTCCAGGAGCATTCGGTCGGGATTCACTCCGGTCTTGATCCCACAATGCTTGCACATAATAGGTGCCTGCAGGGATGGCATCTAGTGCGAGTTGGCTTGTCTTCATGAAGCCTTGCCCCTCTGCCACCTTGATCGATTTGTTGGCAGACCAATTCTCAATATTTTTGGCAAACAAATAATTGCCTTGTCGTGGCCAAGTCCGGTAGCGAAGCTCACCTCGACCATTTTTACTGATAAAAATGAGTAATCTTCCTTTGTCCTGGAATTGTTCTTTGACGCTATCATCCACTTTAATGTCGAGTTCAAGGCTATGGATGGATTGTCCGGTGAGGGCTACAGGTAAGCAAAGAAGTAATAGGTATAGAAGTTTTTTCATTGTAAGTTGGCTGATAAAATAGAAGTGAGAAAAAGTACAGGGAAGAAGATAAGAAAAATTGCTGAGTACCGCTTTTGAGGAAAATGAACCAATGCAAGACTTCTTCCGGTTTGTTCTATTCTTTACGGTATATGGTTCTTAGACAAACTTCGTGTTTTGAGACACTCAAAAATGAAATGCAACGCTTCCTTCGGACGCTTATTCATTCCATTTTATGACTGTCCACGAGATTTGTCTAAGAAGGCTGTATATTTGCGGCGAAATGTTGCAATTTAAATTAGAAGGAACAGATAAAGGGTCGGACGCCAGAGCTGGCGAGATCACTACCGACCATGGAAAGATTCAGACTCCGATCTTTATGCCTGTGGGCACTGCCGGGACAGTGAAGGGGGTACACCAACATGAGTTGAAGGATGTAGTTAAAGCGCAAATCATCCTCGGGAACACCTACCATCTTTATTTAAGGCCTGGCATGGATATACTGCGAAACGCGGGAGGTTTGCATAAATTCAACGGTTGGGATCTTCCTATCCTAACAGATAGTGGCGGGTATCAGGTATACTCACTTAGTCATCGGCGAAAAATTAAGGAAGAGGGGGTGACTTTCCAATCCCATATCGATGGTTCTCGGCACTTCTTTAGTCCGGAAGGGGCGATGGATATTCAGCGAATAATCGGAGGAGATATCATTATGGCTTTTGATGAATGTCCACCATACCCGAGTGATTATCGTTATGCCAAGAAGAGTATGGAAATGACGCATCGTTGGTTAAAGCGTTGTTGTGATCATGTAGATAAAAGCGATGGACTTTATGGCCATCATCAATCGCTATTTCCTATTGTGCAGGGTAGTACATATGATGACTTGAGGAAACAATCAGCTGAAACGATTGCTAGTTTTGAACGAGAGGGCAATGCGATCGGTGGATTATCTGTCGGAGAGCCAGCTGAAGATATGTATAAGCATACTGCTCTAGTTTGCGAAATCTTACCCAAGGACAAGCCCCGTTATTTGATGGGGGTAGGAACGCCCGCGAATCTCCTGGAATGTATTGCTTTGGGCGTGGATATGTTTGATTGTGTATTACCTACTCGAAATGCACGGCATGGGTTGTTGTATACAGCGGAAGGGATCATTAATATCAAAAATGCGAAATGGAAAGATGTCCATGAGCCGATTGACCCAGACGGTCCTTGTCCGACGAGCCGTTTTCATACCAAAGCCTACCTCCGGCACTTAATACATAGTGGAGAATTGTTGGCCGCACAATTGGCTTCTATCCACAACCTGAGTTTCTTCCTATGGTTAGTTGGAGAGGCGCGGACGCATATACTGGCCGGGGATTTTTCCAGCTGGAAAGATTCAATGGTTAACAAACTGCAAAGGCGCCTATAATTTGGTTAAAAAGCAGCAGGAATGCTCGGAAGTTGTTTTCTTTGTACTCACATATGTTAAAGATACTCGATAAATATATCATTGGTAAGTTCATGTCCACCTTCTTTTTTACGGTGCTCATCTTCACGATGATATCTGTGATCATAGATTTCAGTGAAAAGGTGGAGAAGTTTATCGAGGAGCCGGTTACCAAGGCTGAAATAATACTGGATTACTATCCCAATTTCATCATCTTTATTCATGGACTACTTTGGCCTCTCTTTACTTTGATAGCGGTAATCTTCTTTACCTCCAGAATGGCCTACAATTCAGAAATCATTTCCATTTTAAATGCGGGAGTCAGTTTTCGGCGCTTGATGCAACCCTATTTAATTGCTGCTACCTTCATAGCTGGCCTACATTTATTAGGAAATCACATCCTGATCCCGCGAGGGAACAATATCCGACTGGATTTTGAACATAAATACATTGCTAAAGACCGGGATATTGGAAAAACCCGGGACGTGCATATGTTTGTGGCGCCAGACACTAAAATATACATCAACTTTTATCGAAAAAGAGATAGTACAGCTCGGAACTTCCGCATTGAACAATTTGAGGGCAACCAACTCGTATATATGGTGAAAGCCAGTACAGCGGAGTGGAAAGGGCCACCAGATAAATGGCGGCTTAACAATTATGAGATTCGTACTTTTCGAGGCGATCAGGAGACCTTTGAAATTGGCCGTGGAAAACACATAGACACCACCTTGAATGTTACTCCCCAGGATTTCGTTGATTATTCCGACGTGCAAACTATGATGCCTACCCCGAAGCTCAAGCGTTTTATAGCTTTGCAAAGGGAACGGGGTGCAGGGAACTTGGAAAAATATCTCATAGAACTCTATCGCCGAACGGCCGAACCCTTTACCATTTTCATTCTCACTATCATTGGCGTGGCCATTGCTGCACGAAAGGTCCGAGGAGGTATGGGCTTACATTTGGCAATAGGAGTTGGTCTAGGAGCTATATTTATCTTCTTATCTCGCTTTTCTATCGTCTTTGCCACCGGACAATCTATTCCAGTCATGTTGGGAATCTGGTTCCCTAATATTGTATTTGCATTGATTGCCATTTATCTAATACTGAAGGCGCAGAAATAAAAACCTTCTCAGACAATTGTAGCGAGCCAGCCTGGCAACCAGACGAATAGTGTTCTAGTAGGAAGACTCCTGGCGGACAGAAGTAGGTCTTACAGTTAAGCGCTTAACGCAAAAGCATAATAATTGCTAGAGAACCGTACATGAATTGCGATTTTCAGACCAATAAATCGGTCAAATCTCACCTAGGCGATCTAAAATCAGCTCTTTTTTCCCTAGATTAGCGGAGCAAAATTGTATATCTCTCTATATACACAAGTAAGTTGCCTCAACCAAGTAAATACTGGATTCAAGTTTATGGACGACTCCCGTCCCGTTCACTTATGTTGACAAGCCGCTTGATTATTACGATCTGCTTTCAAAGTGGAATTAGATATTGACGAACAGATTTTATGGACTTCCACAGATGGAAAGGGTAGAGGAGTAAACTGAATTCTACTAGCCTACGATCAAAGCAAGAACAAAACGAAAACTGGTTTTAACAGAGTTGGCTCGCCAGTTGGACTATCAAGATATTCATATTTCGATACATAATTTTTTGGATATGCTGACAGCATCTCCGAATTAGAAAACTCGCTTTATATGTATTTCAATTCACAAGGAAAAGAGGAAGTGACTTATGATGCCATTGTGATCGGATCCGGGATCAGTGGAGGATGGGCAGCTAAAGAGTTCACAGAAAAAGGTTTGAAGACCCTAGTCCTGGAAAGAGGGAGAATGGTAAAACACATCGAAGATTACCCGACCGCTCATAAGGAACCCTGGGAACTTCCGTTAAGAGATCGGATGACTCCAGAAGAATTAGCGGATTATCCGAAGCAAAGTCGCACGGGATATACCGTTAGACCTTCTACCAAGCATTGGTGGGTTAAAGATACGGAACACCCTTACACGGAGGTGAAACGCTTTGATTGGATGCGGGGTTATCACGTGGGCGGGCGATCCCTACTCTGGGGAAGACAGTCCTACCGCTGGAGCGCCATGGATTTTGAATCAAATGCCAAAGATGGATTTGGCGTGGACTGGCCCATTAGATACGAAGACTTAGCGCCTTGGTATAGTTATGTAGAGAAGCATGCGGGTATTTCCGGACGAAAAGAAGGCCTTTCTCAATTACCGGATAGTGAGTTTTTGCCAGCGATGGATATGAATTGTGTAGAACAGCACACCCGTCAGAAAATCGCTGAAAACTTCGGTGGCCGAGTTATGACCATTGGCCGAGTGGCCAACTTGACACAAGCGCACAAAGGACGTACACAGTGTCAGTTTAGAAACCGATGTATTCGAGGTTGCCCTTACGGTGGCTATTTCAGTAGCCAATCTTCCACCTTACCTGCTGCGGAAGACACTGGAAATTTAACCCTCCGCCCACACTCCATCGTGAATTCAATTATCTACGATCCAGAAACCAAAAGGGCTACTGGCGTGAGAATTATTGATGGCGAAACAAAAGACACCAAGGAGTTTTATGCAAAGGTTATTTTCTGCTGTGCGTCGGCGCTGGGTAGTACCTTCATTCTGATGAACTCTACTTCAGATCGTTTCCCAAATGGTTTGGGGAATGATAGTGGGGAGCTGGGGCACAATCTAATGGATCACCATTTCCGCCTTGGGGCGAGAGGGCGATTCGATGGCTTTGGTGACAAATACTACAAAGGACGTCGTCCTAATGGTATTTACATTCCCCGTTTCCGAAACATTGATAAAGCCAGTACTATGAAGGACTATGTTCGGGGGTATGGCTACCAGGGAGGAGCGAGTAGAACAAACTGGATGAGAGGCGTGCGAGAGATGGATGTCTCTATTGGTGCTGATCTAAAGGCAAAATTGGTGGAGCCTGGTCCTTGGCAAATGGGCTTGACCGCCTTTGGAGAATGCTTACCTTATCATGAAAACAAGGTTACCCTGAACCATGAGGTTAGAGATATTTATGGACAACCGACCTTGACCATAGATTGTGAGTTTAAGGAGAATGAAAATAAAATGCGGGCGGATATGATGAACTCTGCCGCCGAAATGTTGGAAGCTGCTGGATTTAAAGATGTACAGACTTATGATCGGAAATCATGGCCAGGTTTGGGTATCCATGAGATGGGTACGGCTAGAATGGGACGTGACCCAAAAACGTCCGTATTGAATAAGTGGAATCAGGTACATGCTGTGCCGAATGTTTATGTCACGGACGGGGCTTGTATGACCTCTTCAGCTTGTCAAAATCCATCTTTGACCTATATGGCGCTAACTGCAAGAGCGGTGGATCATGCTGTGGGTGAACTGAAGAAGATGAACCTGTAGGTTCAAGATGTTATTCAATTTTCAAGCATTAAAAAGAAAAATCATGAATAGGAGAGAAGCACTGAAACAAGCCGCCTTACTGACCGGAGTAGCAGTGAGTGGATCCCTAGCTTCTGCGGTCTTGCAAGGTTGTAAGGCGGAACACATACCCAACTATGCCCCAAGTTTTTTCACGAAAGAACAGATGAAGGAGATTGCAGCGATGGCTGAGACCATCCTGCCAAAGACACAGGATAGTCCTGGGGCGATTGAAGTTGGCGTGCCTGAGTTTATCGATATGATAGCTGATAAAACGCTGAAGCCAGAGGAAAAAGAAAAGACTAAGGAAGCCATGGCCGCACTCATCCAAGCCGCGGAGGAGGCCAATGGTAAAGCCTTTAGCAAATTATCGGCAGAAGAACAGCTGGCCTATTTATCCAAAGTAGATGAGGAGGCGAAAAAGGCAGGGGGCCAATCCCCATATTTGCAATTGAAGCAACAAGTGATTGCTGGGTATTACACCTCCGAAGCTGTCGGTACTGAGGTATTGGCTTATGATCCGATTCCGGGTCAATGGATTGGGTGTACGGACCTTGCCGATAATGGGGGTAAAAACTGGGCTTACAATAGATAAGCGATTACCTTCCCGGGTATCGATTTATTGAGTATAGAACACAAACAATATCAACATGGCTGAAAAACTTTCTCGTCGAGAAGCAATCCGACAAACGACCCTGGGCGCTGGCGCGCTAGCCCTTGGTGTCCCTTTGTCCTGCACTTCTCCATCTTCAACCGAAGAATCAACTAATGATATGGAACAAACTCCTAAAATGACAGCTGCTTATCAACACTCCGTTTGTAAATGGTGTTACGGAGATATTCCTTTGGAACAATTCTGTGAACAGGTGCAAGACTTGGGTATCAAATCCGTTGAGATCATAGGCCCTGACGAATGGCCTATCGTCCAGAAATATGGTTTAACCTGTGCCTTGGGAACAGACTCATTTTTTAGTATTCCGAGGGGGTTTAATGATCCTGCTACGCACGAAGAATATCTAACCAACTACATACGATTGATTGATCAGGCTGCAGATGCAGGGATTCCTAATGTGATTTGTTTTTCAGGGAATCGCAATGGAATGGATGATGAGGTCGGTTTAGAAAACTGTGCCGTTGGCTTGGATAAGATAGCTAAGCATGCAGAGAAGAAGGGCGTGATGGTGGTTATGGAGTTATTGAATAGTAAGGTCAACCATAAGGATTATATGTGTGACCATACGCCTTGGGGGGTAAAATTAGTGGACAAGATAGGTTCACCTAATTTCAAGTTATTATACGATATCTACCACATGCAGATTATGGAAGGGGATATCATTGCTACTATCCGGGATTACAATGAATATTTTGGCCACTACCATACGGGAGGTGTTCCAGGTAGAAATGAAATCAATGCCACACAGGAATTGAATTATCCCGCCATCATGAGAGCGATCAAAGAGACCGGCTACGATAAATATGTAGCGCAGGAATACATTCCTACTTGGGACGATAAGATTGCCGCTTTGGCGGAAGGCATCAAAATATGTACGATTTAGATGGGAGCCCCTGTTAGATATTCTTACTTAGGTTCTCAATCAAAAGCACTAGGGAAACATCCGAAGTGAACCTGGCCATCTGGCTTGGAAACTTCGGATGCATGCCCTGCGCAGGTAGTTTTTTCGAAATTACCCTCCAAACTTGGCGGTAACTAGATCTTGGGCAATCAACCATTCGCCATTTACCTTCACTAAGCTTAGCAGGTTCCAAAAATCTCCTTTTTCTCCGTCCAAAGTAAGGCGTACACTGGCATTGATACCTTCTGAGATATCAATGGATTCGATGATTACCTTGCGCTTGTCACCTCCTATCTTTTTTGCCCCAAGCAACTGTACATAGTCTGCTTTGGAAATCAGACTTACGGTGTTTTTGCCAGGGTCATTCCATACTACCCGAAACCCATCATGCATAACTTTTTCAATGGCTTTGACGTCTTGTTCGTCTCCAGCTTTGGCATAAACTTCCACTACTCCTCTAATGGAATTGATCTCAGAAGGGGTAAAGGCAAGAAGACTAAGGACGCTAATAGGAACTAGAAATAATAGATTTTTCATTGTTCTTTGTTTTTGATTCAAAAGTAGCGGCATCATTAAGAGATTGCTACCGTGTTGTTGTGATTGGAGGCTAGATGTTGTGAATGATCCTAGAACATGCTTAAACTTTGGATAATCGGCCTGCGAATGCCCCTTTACTGCAGATACAACCTTACGAAAAGTAGTTCCTGTTCTTATCTTGTGGTAAATACTGATTCCATTATGAAATTGCACCTATTTACATCCATTACCAGGCTCTATTTGCTGGCCATTTTGTTTTCTGCTTGTCAAGCTGTGGATCCAGAACCAGTTAGTGAAGCTTACCTAAATGAAGTCGAATCTTGGCGAGATGGACGGATTGCTGATTTGACTAGTCCAACAGGTTGGCTAACACTTTCAGGCTTGTTCTGGCTTAAGGAAGGAGATAATTATTTTGGAGGTGCAGCGCAAAATGAATTGATTTTTCCAGGAGAGGAGATAGATGAAATAGGACGCATTGTCTTGGAGGGCGATTCTGTGTGGCTTGAAGTGTCAGCTGGTTTACCTGTGAAGGTAGATGGACAAGTGATCGAAAAGATAACGCTAAGCGGCGTTGAAAATCCGGTGATTTTGGAGTACGGAAGCCTAAGTTGGTTTATGTTGCAACGCGGGGGCAAATATGGGATAAGGCTGAGAGATAGCTTGCATGAGGCTAGAGCTCATTTTGCAGCTATTGAACACTATCCGGTGCATCCTGATGGTAAAGTAGCGGCAAAACTGGTAAAGAGTGGAAAACCGGATACGCTATTGATGAAGAATGTGTTGGATATGGAGATTCCTTACCCTACGGAAGGGAGGTTGGTCTTTGATTGGGAGGGGGAGGAGCGTAGTATTTCCGTATTGGATGGAGGCGAGCAAGCGTATTTTTTGATTTTTGCTGATGAGACTACGGGATCAGAGACCTATCCCGCAGGTCGATACCTCTATACTCCGAAGGCTGATGAAAACGGAATGACTTACATCGACTTCAATAAAGCCTATAACCCGCCTTGCGCTTTTACCGAGTTCGCCACTTGCTTACTCCCTCCTCCCGAGAACCGAATAACAGCAGCAATTCGATTCGGAGAAAAGGATTATGGGGAGCATTGATGTGCAGTCGGGTGACAACTACAATTTGACTTTTACATGCTGTCTCATCATGCTGTGATGGTCAAATTCATCTGCTCTGCTGTAAGCGCAGATGAGCCATAGATCTTCACCAGGCTTTAAATCGTAGTGATATTTGTCAATTGCTTTTTTAGGTATGGAGAAGCAAATGGTGGTCCGACCAAGCTTTTCCTCTCCTTCCACTTGATTGATCGCGAACTTGCCGCCAAGTTTAGTGATAGGCTGTGGATTACCGAAGCCTACTACATGAAAATCTTCGGCTTTGACCTTGCCTTTTGAAACTGCTCCCATGATCAAATTAGTATGGACGATGTTATTCTTTTGGTTGAATCCTACGGCCACCCAGCCTTCGGTTGGGGCACTCAATTCGAATAACCAGCGGTCTCCCTGGTCTGTCCATCGGATATCCATATCTCTAACCTTAATAGAAGAAGAAAGTGTCATCATGGACAGAAGCCCTATTACAGAAAGTGTTTTCATTGGAATGTTTTCTCCAAAAATGAAGGGATTCTTATGGGATGAAAAGCCAGAAGTTGTGAGTGGAGGGTTTGAGTTGTTGATGGGGGGCGTTTAAACTAGTTCAGGAACTAATAGAGAAGATACAAGACTCAATTCCCAACAGGGAAACCCCTATAGACAACAAAAACAGTGCTTGCTCGCCGAAGAATATCTATTTTTATATCTGCGACTATTTAACCGTGATACTTCAAAGTGAGGAGGAAAGACGGATAGTCAAAAGACAGCAATATGAAATTATATTCTACCAATACGTCAGAGCATTTATTCCTGGATCGAAGATGGCTGATCTTCTTTTGGGTCACGATTGCGCTAATTTCAACCCAAACGCTTTACATTCAATTGGGCATGAAGGTGCCTTGGGCAGAGATCTTTATTGTCAAGCTAGCGATCTGGTTATTTTGGGGACTCTATACTCCGATTATTCTATGGGGAGGGCGGCAATTTCGTATTGAAAAACGTAACCATTTCCAGGGACTTGTTTTTCATTTGCCCTTTAGTGTTCTGAGTATTGCCATCAATGTTTTCTTTTATGCTCTTTTTGCTTGGTTGGTGGGCGTGGACTCTTTTGATGGAGTGCCGTTGTTGGGCATTTTTGCTGGCTTATTCGTGGCCTTGTTTGAATGGTATTTCATTATTTATTGGGCGATCATTATCCTGAGTTATGCGTTTGCCTTTTACCGGAGCCTAAAAAGCCGCGAACTCGAAGCTGTGCAATTGGAAGCACAACTCGTCACTGCGCAGCTACAGGCCTTGAAGATGCAATTGCAACCACATTTTCTTTTCAATACTTTGAATACAGTAGCTTCTTTGGTACGCCAGGATCAGAAGCCCATGGCAGTAGAAATGCTTTCAGATCTAAGTAATCTTCTGCGGACTACCTTACTCAAGAAGGATCAGCAGCAGCTTAGTCTGGAAGAAGAAATTGCTTTTTTGAAAAACTATCTGATTTTAGAAAAAAAGCGGTTTGGAGACAGAGTAAAGGTTAAATGGGAAGTCGCGCCAGAAACGCTAAGCGCTCAGATCCCGGTTTACATTCTCCAGCCAGTAGTGGAAAACGCTATCTATCATGGCTTATCAAAGCAAATAAAAGCCCAGGTTTTAAGTATCAGCGCGGCTAGAGAAGGCGAACAGCTTCAACTCTCTGTCTATAATGATGGCCCAAAGTTGCCAGCAGACTTTGACCTTAGCTTCACGACGGGAATTGGTTTAAGTAATATCATTGAGCGACTTAGCCAGCTTTATCCCAATCGCTCAGCTTTGCAGCTTCAAAATGAAGGAAAAGGTGTTCGAGTTAGTATCAGCATGCCTTACATTTGTGCCTAGGCATTCCCTAAGAAATGGATAAGATAAAAGCAATTATAGTAGACGACGAAGCGCCAGCACTGGCCAACCTGCAGCTCTTACTAGCGAAGGAAGAGGGGATTGACCTGGTTGCTATCTGCTCTGACGGTTTGATGGCGATTGAAGCAGTGCAAGAACATCGGCCTGATCTTTTGTTTCTCGACATTCAAATGCCAGAAGTTTCTGGCTTCGATGTGATAAAAACGATCCCACCAGCTTATCGCCCTTACGTCATCTTTGTTACAGCTTATGATCAGTACGCCCTCAAGGCTTTTGAAGTGAATGCGGTTGACTATTTGCTAAAGCCTTTTGATGACAGACGCTTTCAGGAGGCCATTTCAAAGGCAAAGGGGCTTCTTCAACAGCAAGAACAGCGAGATTTACAAGAAAAGATAGGTCTTCTCTTGCGGCATCTAGATCAAGAACAGGCACAGAAATACCTTAGGAAGTTGAGCATTCGCCAGGGGAGTAAAATTTCTTTTCTCAAAGTAGAGGATGTGCTTTGGATTGAAGCAGATAACCAGTATGTAAAAATTCATCTCACAACAGCTTCACACCTCATGCGCCAATCGCTCAGTTACTTGGATCAACACCTCGACCCCACCGCCTTCTATCGATCCCACCGCTCAGCTATTGTGAATGTACATCGAATTGAATCTATTGAACCTTATTTTAAGGGGGATTATCACATTCGTTTGGAAAATGGAACAATAGTCAGGCTTTCTCGCCACCGTACTGAAGGTTTGAAAGCGTTGTTGGATTGGTAACACTCGTCAGGAAAGTGTATGCTTATCAGAAACCATATTGTCTGAAAGTCATATTGATTCTAGGATTCTTATAGGCAGGATCCACTGGAAGACAGTGCTCATATCTCTCCTGACAATGCTCCCCCATGATTAATAAACTTCCTGATGCTAATTGCATTTCGTGGATGACTCCAGTCGCGATCTCTTTTAGCATGAAGTTGCGCTCTTCCCCCAGGCTTAACGAGGGAATTATGGTTGTATCACCAAAAGCAGGTGGATCGGTATGGAAATCTACCCCAGCCTTACCATCGGGGTAATAGATGCAGACGCAAAATTGAAATTTTCGTTGCGTCAAGTCTTCAATTCGTTCTTTAATCTGCCGGAGTGAATCTGGCCAAACCATGGTGTTGCCATAGATGGCCTTTGGAAATTTCCCCTGATCGTAAAGTTCCTGATCCATCACCGTGACCTTCCCAAAATCAGACCTGAATTCTTCACCATTGATATTATAAACAATCGGAGAATCCGATAACTTATAGTCGGATTCAAATTCTAGGAAGAGCCGCGCCGCCTCTTTTCGACTTAAGAAATGCTCAAGATAATCAAGAGTACAATTAAGTGGTATCCGCATATCACTAATGGGTTAGGTGTCAGCTAGACTTAGGGCGATAGATTCGCAAATATAATCGGGTTTTATACCCATGTTTTTGATCAAGAATTTGGCATTCTTAGGTTGAGTATTTCCTGACAGCACCAAGGCCGTATCGATACCAAATTTATTGCCACCAATAATATCTGTATATAGGGTATCTCCAACCATCAAGATCTCATCTTTGCGAATGTCACGTCGCTTTAATAATTCTTGATAAGCATAAATGAACATTTGCCCATCGGGCTTCCCAAAGTGGATGAAATTCTTATTGACGATCTTTTCGATCATCTCTGCTAGCCCACCTATGGCCATCGCTAATTCTCCATCGGATACTGGGTATGCCACATCTGTATTAGCAACGACTACAGGGATATTCTTCTTCCGGAGCAAGTTAATGCTTTTGTTGACGGCAGTGCGCCAGTCATAACCCTCATCATCTAAAAATACCAAGGCATTGATGTCGTCCAGCTGATTGAGATCTAAATCTTCAATAGATACCGTGTGCAAGCCTGTCTCCTCGATGTAGTGTGCAGAATTTTCAGTACCAATGTATACAGCCTTACCATCTCGAACTTTATACCGAAGGTACTCTTGCGCCATCATTCCGGAGGAGATGATACGGTCGGTTGTAATTTGGGGAAGCCCCAATCTTTCAAAACCACTAGCCATAGCTTTGGGGCTCCTGGAGGCTACATTTGTGAGCATGAGGTATTCAATACCCACTTGATCCAAATATTGGAAGGTCTCCTTTACGCCCGATATTAGTCCTTGATAATGCTTGACTACACCGAAAGAATCAAAAAATATAGCTTTATATCTTTGAGCTACATCCGCAAAAGCTTTAATTTTCATGCATGTCTGGTTTAAAGATCCAAAGCACGGATCAGTTTATCCGCATTAAATTCCTTGTCAAGTGATGGGAAATAGAGCTCGTATGCCTCTTTTTGCAATTTGGTAGCATAGATCTCATGGAAAAAATAACGTCCATCCTTTATTACATAGTTTAATATGAAGAACCGATAAACTTCCTTCATAAATCGAATTTCATCGGCTGTCAAAGGATTGACTTTATGGTAGGCTTTCAGGAAGAGGATAAAACGATCCTCCATCATTGGACCTACATTATAACTAAATACCGTTCTATCACCAATATCTGAAACGATCCTACTTAAGAAGTAAAAATCGAGGACTCGCGAAGCCATTCGAAACCAATCATAATCCCAACGGGAAAACAATTTACTACTTCGGCTGACGGAAAAGTTTCCAATATTCCAATCCACGAAAACCGGAATTCGTTCGAAGGATTTGGTGTTTAAGCGGTTCGTGTTTTCAAAGAATAGATCGCACTGTCGTTTGATTTCCTCCCCAAAAGAGCGATGCTCATATTGTCCGAAATCTGAGGAAAGAATTTCCAATAAATGCTCTAAGTCCGACTCCAGTGTTTTGGAAGCAGGAGGGAGCGTGTTCCGTACTTGGGAACAAGCTTGATGGAATAGTGCAAATTGCCCTCCCAAGGTAATAATCTGATCTTCTTCAAGTCGGGCCGGAAGTTTTTTATTGATTTTGACAGGCTTGTAGAACACCACCCAGGCATCGATTAGATTATTCTTAAATCGATGGACAAATAATTGATTTCCCTGAATCAATGATCGAGCCAGGAAATTTTCGAAAGGATCAGGTAAGTTATTTGCTAGGACATTAATAATAGTGTGATCTTCGACAAAATGTTCGAAACGACCAAAGTAAGAGAGTTTGGCAATAACAAATGAGCCATTCGTGAAAACTACCTTGTATACATGGTTAGTAGATACCTTAGCGCTAATATCAGAAATGGATTTAATGGCTCGACTAGAGTCATAAGCCATCCAAGCATACTTAACTATGGTGGTAAAATCAATGAAATGCATAAATAGTGGTTGCTATTGGTTTTTCAAACTTGCTTAATGATTGTTGGCTGAGCTTAGGGCACGGTCGCAAATGTACAATCTTCTAAAAATACTTAGGGTAGCTTTGTTTAATTTTAGATCCGTTCAACTCGTAAAAGGCATTGCAATTAATACAATTCAAAGTGCTTTCTAGCCACTTCAGCTGCATAAAAGGGACGATTGATGAAAATTATTGGCGGTTAAGAGCGTTTCCTCCGAAATTGCAAGGTAATTAACCAACTATAACCTTCAAGTCATGTCACAAACACATATTGTATTAGGTGCTAGCGGTGCAGTTGGCAAAGCGGTAATTGAGGCTTTGCAAGACCGGAAATTGAATGTGATAGCAGTAACCCGCAGCAAAAAACGCAATGACATTTCTTGCAGGAGCGCCGATCTACTTGTGCTGCAGCAAGCCAAAGCCGCCGTTCAGGGAGGAACGCACGTCTATTTATGTGTGGGCTTGCCTTATAATAAGGAGGTTTGGAAACGAGACTTTCCAGTGATTATGCGAAACGTAATTACTGCCTGTAAAGAAGCAAAAGCTCGACTCATATATCTGGATAATATCTACATGTATGGCCCAGCTCCGCTTGCTGTCCCATTTGATGAAACTCACCCCCAGCAACCCTTTACCCATAAAGGGAAAGCCAGAAAAAAGACGACCGATTTACTCCTGAAATCAATTGATCAAGGAGAAATTAAAGCCCTCGTTGGCCGAGCGGCGGATTTTTATGGTCCAGGAGCTATCAATAGCCCTTTTTACATCTCCTTCTTGGATCGAATGCTCCAAGGAAAAGCACCACAGTCCATTGCCATTCCTGGGGTAAAGCACACCTACGCTTATGTGCCAGACCTTGGCCGAGCTTTGGTCGAGTTAGCTTTGGATGAGGCGGCCTATGGCCAAGTATGGCATTTGCCAGTAGGGGAGGCCGTGACAGTGAAAGAAATGTTAGCCTATTTCAACAAGGTTCTGGATAAGAAATACACAGTAAGCTTTTTGCCTCCTTGGATGCGAAAGTTACTATCTCTATTTATCCCCGTATTGAAGGAAACAGGGGAAATGATGTATCAATTTGAATCCGACTATCAAATGTCCTTTGCTAAATTTAAGCATCACTTTCCTGATTTTGAGTACACATCTTATGAACAAGGGGTAATGGATACGGTTGCCTATTTCCAGGCTTCGAAAGGCGTATAAAGCTGAATCTATTAAGTACATCTCTTGATAAATCAAACTAGCTTAGTAGTTATCCTAATCTTCACAACCAACAGAATGAGTCTTTTAGAGCACGCAAAAGCTGAATTGCTAAGGAGTAATGTAGATAGAAAGCATCCTTTTCGTTTGCTATACCTTTCTACTTTCGGAGAATTCCCAGAAGTGCGTACTGTTGTAAAACGAAATATTGATGCCGACCTAAAGCTTACCTTCTTTACAGATAGCCGGAGCCCAAAGGTGGAACAGATTTGGGACAATCCCAGGGTCTCTGTCCTGTTTTACCATCCTAAGAAGAAACTACAAATCCGGTTGTATGGACAAGCCAGTATCATTGATGAAGGGCATGGTGATTTTGATCGATATTTGCAATCGGTGAAAGAGTCTCCATCTATGAAAGACTACACTACTATTCAGGCTCCTGGGCAAATGCTATCGGAAGAACCGGAGGCTGGCGTGCTATTCGGAGACGAAATTTATTTTGTCGCAATTGAAATTCAAGCGCAAAAAGTAGATGTGTTGCAATTGGGGTGGGAAAGCCATCAAAGGAGTCTTTTTATACGAGATAGAAGCAGGTGGATTCAACAGGAATTGGTACCTTAAACTTTGTACTTTTATTGATGCAAGCCTTACTCAATGTTGAATCATTCCATCCTACATCATACCATTCTAGACCATATCATAAAGAAAGGATATGCTCCAGCAGTAGCCAATTTAGCCCAGCTTCTGTCCGAAACAGAAACGGAAGTTGAACGCGCACTATATGCTTTGCAAGACTACCATGGCGTCGTACTACATCCGCATGCGCCCAAGGTATGGGTCATTCACCCTTTTTCACTGGCACCGACCAATTTCTTGGTGAGTTCCAAGAGAGGAAAATGGTGGGGCAATTGTGCTTGGTGCTCATTGGGGGTGGCGGCACTCTTAAGTGAAGATGTTAGCATTCGTACCACTAGTGGGGCGCATGGAGAGGCGCTTGATATTGGGATTAAAAATGGTCAGGTAGAACCACAAGACCTATGGGTTCATTTTCCAGTTCCGATGAAAAGGGCTTGGGATAATGTTATTTATACTTGTAGTACTATGTTGGTCTTCCGGACAGAAATTGAAATAGATGAATGGTGCCAACGTCATGATATTTCGAAAGGAGATGTGCAACCACTACCGCATGTCTGGGATTTTGCGAAAAAATGGTACGGGAATCACTTGGACCCAAGTTGGGAAAAATGGACCTTACAAGAGGCCAAGGAAATATTTGATGAGTTTGGATTGACACATTCCGTTTGGCAGCTTGAGATTTCTGGTGATCGTTTCTAGAAGGTCTCCTGAAAAAATGGTTCTCTGATAATTTTTGTGTTTTAGAGCCACCCTTTTAACTAAAAAACTTGCTTCCTTTGGGCGCAATTCTTCTGACTAAAACGCTGTCTACAAAAACTGTCGGAGAAGGAAAAAATAAAAACGATCATCGTTGGATCAGGCCTATTACGGATCGATCATTATTGAATAGAAACACGTTCATGGATCACCAGGACAACCTGACTGAAACTTCATCCCTAGATCCTCATTTCTCGCGAGAAGAATATGGTAAACTAGTGGCTATTATCACCAGTTATCTTGGTGTAAATAGATGGATTACCGCGGAAGATATAGTACAAGAGACCTTCCTAAAGGCAACAGAATACTGGAAACATAAAGGGGTTCCTCCCAACCCTCAGGCTTGGCTTTTTGTAACAGCCAAACACATATGCTTGAATGCCTTGCAGCGCGAAAAACTCGGCAAGCAGTATCAAGACCATGTCCAAAGAGAATTTGAATCTACCGAAAAAGAAGGCTTGCCCTTTACCGAAGGACAAATTAATGATGAACTGCTTAAGATGATGTTTGTATGCTGTCATCCAGCTTTGCCTCCTACTCAACAATTGGCGTTGATACTTCGCACACTGTGTGGTTTTAGTCAAGGAGAGATCGCTAGTGCTTTTTTTACATCAAAAGAAACCATTAATAAGCGACTGGTTCGGGCGAGAGCGAGTTTGAAGAAAGAAGGGGTTAACTTCGAATGGCCACGGGCTCTGGAAGCTCGGATAGAACAGGTCTTACAAGTAATTTACTTGCTCTTTAATGAAGGATATAAGGCATTTAGTGGGGCAAATTTGATTCGTAAAGATCTTTGTTTGGAAGCCATTCGCCTTTTATTACTCCTGGACGAGCATCCAGATTTAAAACAACATGCTAAGAAAGATGCCTTGCTTGCCTTGATGTATTTAGACGCAGCTCGGTTTGAGGCACGCAATAGTGAATCTGGAGAGTTATTGCCGTTAGAAAAACAAGATTGGAGTCGATGGGACCGAAAACTGATTTCGGAAGGCTTATACTATTTAACAAAAGCCACGGAGGGGAAAGAGGTTTCTTTCTACCATGTCCTTGCCACCATTTCAGCACATTATTGCACTGCACCCAGCTATGATCATATCAAGTGGCCTGAGATTTTAGCATTGTATGACCATTTATTGCTGTTGGACAATTCTCCTCTAATCCAAATGAATCGTAGCATCGTTTTAGCTAAAGTGCAGGGGCATCAAATTGCCATTCCTATTCTGAAGCAATTGCAGCAGCTCGATAAGCTCAAAGATTATTATCTCTTGCCGGCTATTATGGCGGAAATGTACCGAGCGGAGAATGAATTAATTCTTGCCCGTGAATACCTGGAGCAAGCCCTCCAACTGACACAAAATGAGAACGAAGTACAGTTTATCGAAAAAAAGTTAGGTGAGCTTGTCCCTATCAAAAAAACTCGATTGTAATTAAGGTGATAATCAATCAAAATCAAGAATTATGAAAGAGTTTTTATTGTTCATTCGAACGGAAGGAAACCCAATTGCTGATCTATCCCCGCAGGAGCAACAAGAGCACGTTGAAAAAGTAGGAAAATACATTCAGGAGATGATCGCCAAAGGCAAAATGAAAGATGCTCAACCTTTGGAAATGAAGGGCCGCATGTTGTCCAAACAAGGCGGACAGTTTACGGATGGGCCATTCAATGAATCCAAGGAGGTAATAGCAGGCTATTATCAATTAATCGCGGAAGATTTGGCAGAAGCCATAGAGGTAGCTAAAGAAGATCCTCGGTTTGATGATGGGTTTTGGAGAATGGAGATTCGGCCCATTTTGCAAGTCGAAGGGATCAATTAAGTAACGATATTCAAATTGAAACATTCGGTGTTCCCGATGGCTCAACTAGGGGAACATCGAGTTTTTCACCCTCATCAAAAAGATAATTGTAGAGATGACTGTACGAAATACCATTCCACTTTACGACCTCTACGGAGAGCAGACGGACCGTCGAGAGCTTTTGCCTTTTAATATCCAGCGGATTGAGACTTTCTTGGAAGAGACAGGTACCTTTCATCATGCTCATCGGCATCCCGACTTGTTCCAATGGGTTTGGGTGAAGCAGGGAAAGGGACAGCATCGGATTGATTTGCAGAAATTTGAAATGAGGCCCAATTTACTGTTTGCACTACATCCGGGTATTGTACATGATTGTTTGAGCGAAAGAGATATGGAGGGCTATATATTGCACTTCTCACCTGAGATTTTGTCGCCAGAAGCCATCGCTAGTTTAGGAGGGGCATATTATAAAGTACTTGAAGTTCCAGTCGAGGGGGCGTCCCAGATAAATACCCTTTTCGAGCAAATGTTAGTAGAGGTGAATAACAAACAAGAGGGCTATGAAATACTTATTAAGGCATTGATTCACGTCCTAATAGTCCATGCGAATCGATGGCCAGTCATAGCCAGCGTTACGCCTACTGTAGCTAATAGTCTACAAGGCGATTTCAATCAATTATTGGAGCGTTGGTATAAAAAGGAACGCTCGATACAGGCTTATGCGGATAAACTTCAGGTGAGCTTAGTTGTATTGAATCAAACGATTAAAGCCTTCACCGGTATGACCGCAAGTGAGCAAATCCAAAAACGAATCATCTTAGAAGCTAAGCGCCAACTCAGTTATACGCGCCAAAGCGTCTCTGAAATTGCCTATGCACTGGGTTTTGAAGACCCCAATTATTTTTGGAAATACTTCAAACGATACACAGGCCTTACTCCTGGTATTTTCCGTCGACAAAAACAAAATGACAGAAAATAAATAGGAAATTACAGTTCCAGCAAAATGATTCTCTTCTAGTTTTGCCCCAAAAAGAATATGCAAAAGAAACATTTGGCTCAGATTAATATTGCTCGGATGAAGGCCCCACTTGATGATCCTTTAATGAAGGAGTTTGTCGATTTTTTGGACCCCATCAATAAACTCGCGGAGGAAAGCCCAGGCTTTGTTTGGCGGCTGAAAGATGATGAGGGCGGATCTTCGATGAATATTGAGGTGCCAGAAAAGGACGACATGATTATCATCAATATGTCAGTTTGGGAAGACTTTCACAGCCTTAAAGCCTATGTATACCAGACGGTTCATTCCTATTTTGTGCGGAGCAGTAAGCGGTGGTTTGATAAAATGGATAAGCCGCATATGGCCCTTTGGTGGGTAGACGCTGGGCATGAGCCAACAGTTGAAGAGGCCTATCAGCGCCTATCGATGATAGAAAAAGATGGCGCAGGACCAGAGGCTTTTCTTTTTGGTAAGGCTTATGGATCGGATGGAGAGAGGTTGTAATGAAGGTAGGTTCGTTTGGTAGAGAGATACCTGCTAAAAACTGTATTTGCTTATAAAGACAATCGCTATTAAAATATGGAAATCTCAGACATTCAATCCTTCGTAAAATACTATTCGAGGATCAAACAAAGAACTGGTAGGCTATTTGACTATATCCCAAAGGATAAGATGGAATGGACCTATCAAAAAGGGAAATTCACGATTGGCGACCTGATCCGACACTTGGCGAATATTGAGCGATTTATGTATGCCGAAACGGTCCAATTCAAAGAAAGCAGCTACCAGGGGTGTGGGATAGAGTTTGCGGAGGGGTATGAAGCGGTTGTGGATTACTATCAGAAAATGCATAAGGAGAGCCTAGCGATCTTTCTCAATCTAAGCCAAGAAGATTTACGCAAAAAATGCAAGACGCCTGCCGGTACAGAAATTACCATTTGGAAATGGCTGCGAGCTATGGTAGAGCACGAAATTCACCATCGAGGTCAATTGTATATGTATTTAGGCCTGCTTGACGTGAAAACGCCTCCCATTTTTGGCTTAACTTCCGAAGAAGTGGTTGATAAAAGTGTTTAGAATCAAAAAACCCTTGCCAATTTTCTGACAAGGGGCTTTTGATTCAGTCAATTATCGTTGTACGATGAGCCGCTGGGTGCCTACCATCTTTTCATCCTGAATGATGCTAAGCAAATACAGGCCAGGCGTCAAATCATTAATGTCCACTCTTTGTTGGATATCGGCTGCCGTATCCAGCTGTAGTTGAAGGACTGCCTTGCCAAATTGATCGCGTATGATCATCAATGCGGGCTTATCCTGAAACCCATGTAAAGCAATCTGTGTTTGTTTATTCGCAGGGTTAGGAAAGAGGGTAATGCTACCGAATTGATCCAAGCCGGTGTAAGATTGCTGCTGATCTGGTAATGGAATATCATCTACAATCAAACTGCTAGCAAGATTTCCAGCGCTTGAAACACTGACATTATCAAACACCGCTTCAACTTCAGTATTGCCATTTAGGCTATAGGCCATCAAACTCAGATACAAGCAGTCTTCTAAATTGGGTAGTGTTACTACTTTAAGCAGCCTCCAATAGCTACCATTAGTGCTGGTATAACTCTTGATTTTTTTACCTGTTCTCACCAAACGGAACCATTCTACTCGGCTGCGTGATACTTGAGATTGAGAAACGATTCCCCCGTAGCTAGCTCTCCATTCTCTTCGAACTCGACGGGTCGAGTAATTCTTGAGGGCACCTGCTCTTCTAGCCAAGGGGTCAAGGCTTTCTCTTGCCATTAGTCCGGCATAACCACCAAAGTTAATATCCGCCAAGCGAGCTTCGATCTGCCCATCACCACAAAGGACGTAATAGGCTTGCACAGCTTTGTCAGCATCAGTACAATCGTGCCAACAGCCATCAGCGGATAGCGAGAAGCTTTCGTTTTGGGAATCATAATCCACCTGGGTGTCGTTTCCGCAATTCAGGCTCCCATCTTGCGGACCCTTAGACCAACCACAGGGTAATCCTATGACATTTACATAGGCGGTACATTCGTCCTCATTGCCCGCCGCATCTTGAATAGTTACTGTGAGGGGAACGGTAGTCCCTAAATCTTCACAATCAATCGTCAGAGAAGGTTCAGTTCCTGCATATATCAGACTCCCACAATTGTCGGTGCTAGCGGATTCGTTCCAAACTTGAGAAACAGTCAGGTTGATCGCAGTCTCACCATTGAACTCAACTGTTACATCTTGGCAAATTGCAATTGGATCCTCTCCGTCAGACACTTCAAGGTATTGCGAACAAGCGCTTTTATTTCCGTAAATATCCTTGGTTCTCCATTGTACTTGATAGCGACCTACTGGAAAAAATCCACTGGGATCCAAGACTCGACTCGTCCAGCTTCCCACTGGGGAATTACTCTCATCCACCTCCCGATAGCGGGCCTGGACTTCATCGATGCTACAGTTGTCGCTGGCTACGGGAGGACTGAAGCTGACATTCGCTTCACAAAGACCAGGATCAGTATTCGTAGTTATTCCGGCAGGGCAGTTGATTCTGGGGTCCTCCATGTCCGTGACATTAACTGTGAAACTACAATTAGAGGCAGCATTATTTGAAGCATCAGCGCCAGAGTAAGTCACCGTGGTGCTACCTACCGGAAAGAAGTCCCCAGAATTATGCGTTGAGTTTCCAATAGCTCCTACGCAATTGTCATTCAAGATAGGTGGTGTCCAGCTTACAAGTGCGCCACAATCATCTTGGTCATTGAAAACATTAATATTCCCAGGACAATTACTATAACTGGGAGGCAGGGCATCTCTAACGGTAACCGTAAAGTCGCAGCTTGCTTGCCCACCATTCCCATCAGAAACAGTTAGGGTCTCTAGATGATTGCCCACTTCACTACAATCAAATTCTTCCTGACTGACACTTAAGTCTATGGACCCGCAGGATAAACTAGATCCGCCGTCTGCATTTGCTGCCGTTAAAGTGGCCTTTCCGTTTTCATCTAAATCAATAGTGACGGGCTGGCCGACTGCCGTTGGAGGGCTACCTGCTAAATTCAAGTCCACGAAGCAAGAAGGACTTCGAGAACCATGTTGTGACACATATACTTCTACCATACTTTCGGATCCTAAGCTTGTACCTTCAGGGATATTCTGTATTACCGTGATTTCTCCAGAAGAAGGGCAATTGTCAGATACCTGTACCAAGCTAGCCATATTTGGCATCAACCATTCGCAATCATTGTTCAAGTCAATATCTATGGAAGGGGGGCAAGAAATGGTAGGTGTTTTGACATCATTTACCTGGATGTTGTAGGTACAGATCTTGCTATTGCCGGCCTTGTCCGTTACGGTCAGGGTCAGCTCCAAGGGGCCAAAATCGAGGGGACTTCCCGGAGTAGGACTTTGTGTTATTGCCAGTTCACCTGTTGGCGTACAATTGTCTGAAACAATTAGAAGAAAGTTACCAGAGGGTGTAAAATCTGGCATAGGTAAAGGGCAGGGCAGACTACTGTTAATAGCAAAGTTAGCAGTACACCCCAGCGCCGTGGGGGGCGTAACATCATTGGTACAATCCTGTGCCTGAAGAACAGAAAGGCTGCCGATCAAGGATAGAAGGGAGATTAGTGTAAATATCTTTTGCATAGTATTGTTGTTTATGGTTTGAGTTGTAAGCCATGCTACTAGAAATCAGAGGTAAGAGACCAGAACGCTTCGCCGCAAGAAGTCCTAATCCTAGGCTTCATGGCGAACATAGCAGTCTGGCTTCTGTCTTCTGACATCTGGATGTCCAGTAGTATGATTGTAAGCTTCATGCAAGGCTCTATGCTAAAGGTAGGAGGAACGCTTTCGAAAAAATCTGGGTTTAAGTGAACGGCATAGCCTGGTAAGTGAACAACGGCATATTTAAGTGGAGATTAAAGACTTTTTCTTACGGGAAACGTTTATGAACAACAATGGCCTTCTCTGACAATGATTAAAATGAGAATTCGGTATATCATCTATGGTCTCGGTTTATCTTGGACTTGTCTTTGCTGTCAGAATGAGATCGCGGAAAAAACGCTTACTGTATTGGGGACAGATACGATAACTATGGAAGCAAAATCAGACTCGCTGGCTCGTCCTCCTATTTTTCCTAAGCAATACATCGCAACGGCCTTTGATTACCCCGTAGGTAAACCCGATGCCAAAGGGTATTACAATGCACAAGGTTTTGGTCATAACTATCATTTAGGAGATGATTGGAATGCCGTGACTGGAGTGAACTCAGATTTAGGTGACCCCATCTATAGCATTGCGAATGGACAAGTGAATTTTGCGGAAGATATTGGGTTAGGTTGGGGAAAAGTGGTTCGAGTACTGCATCAAATCCCAAACGGAGAGCAGTACGAGTCTTTGTATGCCCATTGTGATTCCATATTGGTAAAAGTGGGTGACTGGGTTATGCGTGGTCAGCAGATTGCAACTATCGGCAATGCAGATGGCCAGTATTATGCCCATCTGCATTTAGAAATTCGGGATAGTATTGGGATGACTATTGGAGGTGGATATGCGGAAGATACTACGGGATACCTAGATCCCACCCATTTCTTAAATACCCATAGAGTATTAACAAAGTAAGCAGAAGCCATCTCAAAAAGATTTTTGATAGTGAAAAAGAGAAGTATTGAAGTCAGATGAGACGCAAAGACGGAGCATAGCCTTAGCTACGCGACGCTTTTTGCAACGAAATATGTCTTCAAAAGGTCCTTTTGCAGCGCAAAGGATGTTTTGGAGATGGCTTCTAGACACTAGCTTACTTTTGTCCCCGAACGAAAAAAGGAATTTGCCAATCTTTTAGTTGATTGATACAATAGGTGCTGGGGGACTGAGTGGGTTGCTTGATGAAATTTAGCATAATGGCTTGTCCACAACCTTGATTGAAGACTCCATGTCCGACCTTAGGCAATTGTACAAAATAGGCTTGTGCAAAATTCGATAGCAGAAACTCGGTATAAACCGGGGGGGTAGTGGGATCGTAACTACCCACTAAAAACAGACTGGGAATATCAGAGGAAACCGGTCTAGCTTCATCAGGATATTTGCGAAATCGTTTGTCCTGCACGAAGTACGGAAGGTAGCCATCCAGAACTTCGTAAGCAGCTAAAGTCGCGGGTCTCCTTGATTGAATAAGTCGGTCGTCTTGAAACACCTTGTAGTCGTTCATGTAGTTAAGAAAGCCAGGGGCATTGAAGGTCTCAATTACGGTGCTGTGCATCTCATGCCGATTGATCAGGCGGCGGAGCATGGCTGATTTACGTCCAATAAGTGCTTCCAGAAAAAAGGGAAGAAATCCAAAGTTGTTTTCCTCATAGAGTTGATTATAAACGAGTGCATTGACCTCTTGCTTATTCAAGTATGCTTTTGGTAAACCGCGGAACTTTAGCGCAAGCGGCTGCACATCTAGGGCTTGCAAGAAAGTCAGAAACCGTTCTTTCAAATTCGGGTATGCTTTTTGGCAAACGGGATCATCTAAACAGTGTTTGAAAATCCGGTCTAGGCTTTGTTGGTAGTTGTGAAATCCATCCAAAATGATGGGGTGACCAATAGGAACGGTAGAATCAAAAATGGCTGACCGAATGTTAACCGTTGCATTCCGCATAAAACTCTGGATCGTTCTCGTCCCTCCTGATGTGCCAAAGAGATTGTAGCTGTCATAGGGCAAACGTTCTGCCAGTAAATTGGCATCTCGGCTGCGGTTATCCGTTCCATATTGGGTGAAATCAATCCCTGCCTTGGTTAACTCATCTAAGCATTGATCAAAGCGCTTTACCTGCCAGCTTTTATATGTCTCGTGAGATTTATCCTGCAACAAAAACTGAAATACTTCTTCCCCAATACCGGGGCAGATACTGGGAGAGGAATAACCCAGCCCTCGATAGTCATATAGAATAATATCCCGGTCCTCTCCCAAAAAGTGATCGCTGAAATAATGTATATGTCGCAGAATGGAGGAACCCCATCCGCCGGCAAAAATTAATACAGCATCAGAGGGCGCAGGCTGCTGCCTTGCCTTGATAATGGCAAAGGCGATGTCTAGAAGGTGCTTTGGTTGCTCCTCGGAATAATTTTCTGGAACCTTAAGCTGACCGAAACGGATTCTAGCCTGATCAATATCGGAGCAATCGATGGAGAGGCACTTTAGCCAGGCGATATGGCCTATCGCCTGAGCCTCCGTAGTTTGGATGGAAAATATAAAGAAGATAATAATTAGAGCTGGATAGAGAGTGGTTTTCATACTAGGGTAGGGTTATGGGTGTAGAAATGAAATACTCTGCCTCTCGAGTCTCTTACATGATCAAATAACCATCATTACAAGAGAGAGCTGGCCTCCTTATTTTGCTTGCTGCACTACCTTTAAAACTCGACTCGCACTTTTCTATTTTATTCTTGATTAACTTTAAGGGCCTATATCTCTAGTGCTTATATTTGTCAAAACACCCTTAGAACACATGAAAAACTGGTCTGGCTATCTACAATGGAATCCTACAGAAATCACTTACCCTGACAGTGAAGCGGCTATCCAAGAATTGGTGCAAAGAGCGGTCGAGCAAAAAAAGAAAGTACGCGTAATCGGAGCTGGTCACTCCTTCACCCCGCTTTGCAAAACGGATGAAATATTGGTCAGCCTGGATAAATTTCAGGGCTTAATTGAAATAGATAAAGAAAATCGTTTAGCTACCGTTATGGCAGGAACTCGCCTGTATATTCTTGGCGAATTACTGGCAGAGCAGGGACTGGCCATGGAAAATCTGGGAGATATCGATCGCCAATCCATTGCTGGGACGATCAGTACTGGGACTCATGGAACAGGTAAATTCTTGGGAACCATTAGTACTCAGGTGGCTGCTTTGTCCTTTGTGAATGGGAAAGGAGAGTTAGTGCATTGTTCTGAAACGGAGAATTCTGATTTGTTTAAGGCGGCCCAGGTGTCACTAGGGGCCTTGGGTATCATCACGAGCATCACCTTGCGCTGCGTCCCCGCCTATCGACTAGCCTTACAAAACAGGAAGGAAAAACTGCCAGCCGTGTTAGGTAGTTTGGATGAGCGTTGGGAGAACAATCGTAACTTCGAATTCTACTGGTTCCCCTACACGGAAATGGCTTGGACCAAAAGCTCCAACCTAGTCGAAGATCAACCTGACAAAAACTCCTGGCTCAACTACTTCACGGAATATGTCTTAGAAAATTACGCTTACAAAGTACTCTGCGAATTGGCCTATGCCTTTCCATTCCTAAATGAACGCGTGTCAAAAATCTCTGCTGCCTCAATCACGAATGTGAAGAAAGTATACCAGAGCCATAAAGTATACGCCACGCAACGACTGGTGAAGTTCAATGAGATGGAGTATAATGTACCCGCCGAAGCCTACCCAGAAGTCTTCAAGGAGGTGCGCCGAGTAGTCAACAGCCGAAAATTCAGTATCCATTTCCCGATTGAAAATCGGATCGTAAAGCAGGATGACATTTACATGAGCCCGGCCCATGGCCGCGAATCCATTTACATCGCCTGTCACGCTTATAACAAGAAAGATCCCAAGCCTTACTTCAAGGCACTGGAAGAAATCTTTCGCGCCCATGATGGGCGACCGCACTGGGGGAAAATGAATACCCTCACTCCTCAGGACATCGCAGAGCTATACCCCAAGTTCGATACCTTCCTGGCGCACCGCAACGCGCAAGATCCGGATCGCATTTTCACCAATCCTTATCTTGAGAAACTATTTGGGGAATAAATGAATAAGCAGCGCTGCAAACATCCGAAGTTTTACCGAGTCAAGCCCGAGGAAACTTCGGATGTTTAGCTCCTGTCTCTTAACCTATCAACGAAACCTTAACTCAAAGTGTAGATGGAACATGGAATAGCTTATTTCCAAGCATTGAATGAAGAACTCAAGCGCTATAAGAATGCGGTTCCTCGTTTGCTGATCGACCTGGACGCTTTAGATTGCAATATTGCTGAATTAAAACGATCGGTAAAGGAGGGTGTCAATTTTCGGATAGTGGTGAAATCGCTTCCCAGTCCACCACTTATTCAGTATCTCATGGAGCAAATTGGTACGACAAAATTGATGGTGTTTCACCAGCCTTTTTTAACACAGCTTCTCCCTTTGCTGGGGCAAGAGGCCGATGTATTGCTGGGCAAGCCGATGCCAGTACAAACCCTACAATATTTTTATGAGAACTTACCCAATGGAACAAGCACTTTCGATCCCTTTACACAGATCCAATGGTTGGTAGATTCCCAGGATCGCTTAGCGCAATATCAAGCCATAGCAAAGGAGAAATCTTGGAAGTTGAACGTTAACTTGGAAATCGATGTCGGTTTGCACCGAGGAGGTTTCGCGGATCTGAATTCCTTCGAATCAGCTTTAGTTTTTTTGATGCAAAACAAAGATACGCTGACACTTAGTGGATTGATGGGTTACGATCCTCATGTCGTGAAGTTACCCAAGGTTTTGCGGTCAAAGGAAAGGGCTTTCCAGATGGTGTGCACAGCCTATCGAGGCTACATTGAAATCTTGAAAGATAAGTTCCCTAGCCTATGGAATGATCAATTGACCTTGAATGGGGCAGGCAGCCCCACCATAGCCCTTCATCAATCAACTCTATCCCCCTTGAATGATTGGTCGGCGGGCTCTTGTCTGGTCAAACCGACCTCTTTTGATATTCCCAGCTTGGAGAGCTATTGTCTCGCCAGCTATATCGCTACCCCAGTACTGAAGAAACTGGAGGGTACGACTATTCCCGCTATTGAGCGATACAAAGGAATCTTGAACGCTCTGGATCGAAATAACAAACAGTCTTTTTTTATTTACGGAGGCTATTGGAAAGCGGATTACCATTACCCCTTTGGCTTAAAAGCAAATCAGCTATTTGGGGAATCTACGAATCAGTCCATGGTTAATGCGCCAGAAGGGTGTGATCTGGTCGTAGATGACTTCGTCTTCCTCCGCCCAAAACAAAGTGAGTTTGTTTTCCTTCAATTCGGCAAAATCCTGACTATTAGAAACCAGCAGATTGTCGAGGAGTGGGAGATATTCCAAAATGATGCTGACTCCTGAAAGTAGGGAACCCCTATTCGAAATCCAATACTTTCCCATCAACTGTGGTAGGAAAATCTACACCTGACAGAAATGACAAAGTGGGAGCAATGTCTCTGGTAAAGACCTTTCTTTTACTTTGTCCCGGTTTTATCTGGTTACCATAAAACAAGATGGGAACTTCCTGATCATAGTCATGAGCCCCTCCATGGGTAGAAGCCGCAGACCAGATATTGGCTTGATAGGGTAGCTCTACGATCACACCGTGATAGGCAGGATGTTTAGCAGAGATTAAATTGCCGTACTGGTTATTGACAGTCCAAAGTGGATAGGTTGTTACTTGTTCCGGCCGGTAAGCATTTTGAAAGGATTGTATGTAGTGATCATTTGTGTTTACTTCTTCTAGATCTTGTTGAGTCATGGCTTTACCAATGAAAGCAAATTCTTCCAGCCTATTGGCAATCAGTCTTGACAAATGCTGCGGGGAGTCTTCGTATTGGTCTACTAAAACAGCAATGGTATCCAATGCCGCTTCGATATCTTGTGAGCTGACTCGTATAGCCTCCCGACCTTGCTCAGCCTCATACTCCGAGATATATGGTCCCCCGTGATCGGATGATATCGCAAGGAGGTAGTTTTCTTTTCCAATGTTTTTATCTAGAAAAGCTATGAAGTCTTCTAGGAGAACATCTAGACGCAAGATGATATCCATCATCTCCACGCTTTTGGGTCCAAAATCGTGGCCAATTCGATCAGTGAGTTTAACGGCAATATTGAGTAGATCTGTAGTTTCTCTTTGTCCCAGTTGAAGCTGAGTAATGGCCTCTTTAGCAAGATCGAAAAGAGCATTGTTCTGATATGGACTAAATCTGCCAAACCATCGCTGATAACTTCGAGTGGTTGAATCAGCAATGAAATCACTTGCAGGATGCGGAAAACTAGTATGAATACCATCAAATTCATAGACTGCCGAATCTACTCTAGCCAAAGCCTGAAACTCATATGGAACTGTATTTTCCCATACATGATGCTGAATATAATTTTCTTCTAGGGTTTCATTAAAGTGATTGACCCACTTGGGGTATTCTTTCCTATAGTAGGTGGAAGAAATAAATCTGCCGGTAGACCCCAGCCAATAGACATGCCGATCATGGTCAGCTTGCTGATACTTGCCACCATATAGGACGGCCAAAGGGCTAACGCTCAGCGCCACGGTTTTGGCATGACCTCGGGATTGCTGGAACCAATCAGCTAGTCCATTTACTTTGATCTTATGTGGCGAAAAAGCGGTAGCTGCTGTGTCGCCCACAATTTTGACTTTACTATCAACATGCGGAAACTCTCCTCTGATCATACCTTTGCTGTCTGGAGGGCGTGTAGGATTAATCCAGGCATTTGAGGTGATTCCATGTGTTTTTGGATTAGCACCAGTGCTTAATGTTGTATGCCCTGGTAAAGAAAGTGTAGGCGCATGATTTACTATTCCATTTTGATACCAAAAGCCTTGATCCAGTATTTTTCTAAAGCCTCCGGTAAAAGCATCATTGTACCGGACTAGGTAATCCGCTCGGAATTGATCAAGCCCAATTAGAATCGTCAACTTTGGCTTTGCTGGTTCACCTTTTGTTGAAGAGTGACAGCCACTAAGACTCAGACCTGCCATCAGCAGGTAGATAATTCCCTTTCTCATAACTTACATATTTTGAACATCTAAAGGCTGCAAGAAAGCAGGGGAACAGGAAATTGTAGCCACAATTTATAAATGAGGGCCTAATAATCTTCTTATGATTTGAATTCGGAAGGAGTCATACCTGTGTGGCGCTTGAACGCACGAGTAAATGTATTTTTGGTGTTGAAGCCGGACTCAATGGCTATGCCCAGTAAACTTAGATGACTATAGTTAGGATCCTTGATCATGCGCTTAGATTTTTCAATCCGGTAGGAGTTGATCAGGTGAGTAAAACTACAATCGAATTCACTATTGATCAATCGAGAAAAGTACTGTGAGTTTACTTGAAGTCGCTCACAAAAGTACTTAGTTGAGAGATCGCTTTTTAGATATACTTCTTCTTGTTCCAGGATTCGAATCACCTCGGTTTTCAATTTCATCGTCTGATCGGCTGAAAGCTTTGCGGTACTTCTAGAAGCTGGCTGGGCACTTAATATCCTTGATTCTTTAATCGCCCAATACCCTACAAAATGGATCAAAATTGAAAAAAGGAGTACTGTGGATAGCATCACATAATACTGGTGGAAGTCAGTAAAAATGAAAATCAATTGAGCAAGCAGAAAGCAAAAGAGGAAAAATAGGAAAGCCTTGGTGTAGTTTTTCAACCATTGCAGTTGTGTAGTAAGGGATCTATGAGTCCGGCCATCAGCAGTCTTCTGTCTTGTCTTTATTAAGGATAAAGCCTGTAGCGTATACCATAAGGCGGACAAAAAGATGCTGCCATAGAAAAATATACGATTGCTTTCCAATCGAAAATCTTCTGGTTTCGGAGCATCATATAAGGCCAGTTTTTCAGCCCCAGACTTCATATAAAAGGGTAGAATTGTCAGAAAGCAAATCAGAGCAGGAATTAGATGAATAAAGGACCACTTATTCAAGCCTGGGTTGCCGTTTAAGGTAGTTTTAATGTAAAAAAAATAGAGTGGTCCTAACAAGTAAAAGAAAGGAACAAAAGCAGCCATTAAATGTGGATAGGTGCTAAACTGACCCTCTAAGATTAAATGGTCTTTTAACAAATAGCCAGATACGATGAGTAGGAGTGAGGCAAGAAAAAGATTGGCTCTGTTTCGATGCAAGCCCTTCGAAATCAAAATGAATACTAGGTAGTAACCGTGGACTGCACTGATCAAAAAGAGCAAAGAGAAAATACGCATAATCGGGCGACTCTATAACGAAGACTTGCATGACAGATGCTATCAAATGCAAAGATATCGATAAACCCTTAAAGGTATAGATCCCACTAAAGAATCCCACCCATACTCCCGCCATCCACTTTGATCGTTGCTCCATTTGTGGCAGCCGCTAAAGGACTGCTTAAATAGGTGATCGTATTTGCGACCTCATCTACGGTGGCAAAGCGTTGGAGCAAGGAACTCGTTCGGACCTCTGCAAAGAAGGACGCTTCTACTGCTTCTACTGTTTTGCCTTCCTTTGCTGCTGCATCAGCCAGAAACTGTTCTGCTCCTTCGGATAAAGTAGAGCCAGGTGCTACTGTATTTACAGTCACAGCCGTGCCTTTGGTAAGCTGGGCCAAGCCGCGTGAGATAGATAGCAAGGCCGTTTTAGTCATGCTGTAGGCGATTAGGTCCGCCGGTACGAGGGTAGCACATTCGCTGGAAATGAAGAGTATTCGCCCCCAGTTGCGCTCCAACATTCCTGGCAGATAATACCGAGAAAGGCGTACCGCACTCATGACGTTCACATCAAACTGTCGGTACCAATCCTCGTCCTTCATATCAAAGAAAGGAGTAGAGGTGTAAATCCCTACATTGTTGATAAGGATATCTACGGAGAGTAATTTAGCAAAGAGTCTTTGCACTTCTTCGGGCTTGCCTAAATCAGCGGCAATCCCATCGACTTGCGCTGCCACAAATTCTTGCTGTAATTTAGCCAGAGCGATTTGCACACCTTCTGACGAACGTCCATTGATGATTACGTTCGCTCCTTCCCGTAGCAAACTCCGAGCTGTAGCGAATCCAATACCTGCGGTGGAGCCTGAAACAAAGGCTGTTTTTTCTTTTAATTGAAGATCCATTATTCTGATTTATGCAATTCCCCAAGGACTAAATATTAACCATAACAGTAGGACTAAACCGATCAAGACGACGGTAAGTATTGCATCGGTACTCCATTGCCAATTAGCCGTCCCTGCTCGCTGTTGGAAAGTAACCATAGAAAGGTCTTTGCCAGCCTGCGGGCTACTAAATTTACTGACTAACATTAAGATAGCAGCACAAAGGATAAAGAGGAATAAAGCAAAATGTAGGAAGTTTATACCTAGAAATAGGTCCAAGAAGGAACCCTCTGCTACGGCTAGGCTTCCTTCATTACTCATGAATTCCGTTACCAATCGGATTAAGCCAATTACGAATCCCGACCACAAGGCCACAATCGCTCCTCGTGCATTTATCCATTTATAGAAAAGACCAAACAAGAAAACGGCGGCAATAGGAGGAGAGATGTAAGCCTGTACACTTTGGAGGTAATGGAAGATTCCTCCACCCATTAGGGCTTTCATAAAGGGAATCCACCCCAGACTCACGATCACCAATACTACCGTGGCCAATTGCCCGAAGCGCACCAGATCCTTTTCCGTCGCATTTGGCCGCATCTGTTGGTAGAAGTCGATGGTGAGAAGGGTAGAACTAGAATTGAAAGCAGAAGATAGAGAACTCATTAGTGCTGCTAGCAGTCCCGCTATAGCCAAGCCTTTTATGCCTACCGGGAGGAAGGTCGTGATCATTGTGGGAAGTGCTTGATCGGCATTGTCCATCGAAAAACTGATTACTCCTTTTTGCATCAAGGCATAGGCGATCACACCAGGAATAAAGAAGATAAAAACAGGTAATAACTTCAGATACCCAGCAAAGAGGGCTCCTTTCCTAGCATTGGACACATCTTTAGCCGACAAGGTACGCTGAACAATATATTGATCCGTACACCAATACCACACACCTAAAATAGGCGCGCCGAATAGCATGCCGGTCCAAGGATATTCCGTGTCCGACATCGGGCGCCACAAGTTGAAGAAGCTATCCACGGACGGGTTTCCACTTTCTTGTGCCGCCACCGTCAAGGTATCCACCATTTCATTCCATCCACCCAATTGATACAAACCGAAAAAGGTGACGGCTAAGGTCCCGAGTAGTAGAATAAATGCCTGGACCATATCCGTATAGATCACGGCTTTCAGCCCGCCTAGCACCGTATAGAAACCAGTAGCAATAACAGTGATGATGGCTCCAGTCCAGAAAGGGATGCCTATCGTTTCGAAGACAAGAGCTCCTGCAAAAATGATCAGTGAAATCTTAGTGATCACGTAAGCGAGAATAGAGACAATGGATAGGTAGTTTCGACAGGCTTTGGAGTAGCGCTTTTCCAAAAACTCAGGCATAGTATATACCCCTGTACGCAAATAGAATGGAACGAATATCCACCCCAAAAGGATCAAAACGAGGGAGGCTAAAATTTCAAAATTAGCCATGGGCATATTACCTCTAGCCCCGGCTCCTGATACACCTAGGATAATCTCCGATCCGATATTTGAGGCAAAGAGTGAAGCTCCCACTACCAGCCAGCCCTGGCTTTTTCCCGCTAGGAAATAATCTACTGACGCTCCTGATTCTGACCTACTTCCTGCCGCCCATTTGGCGATCCATAAAATGATTCCAAAGTATACAAGAATGATTCCTATATCCAGTAACCCTAAGTGCTCTAGCATGATGTTTTATGCGGTTTGAATTGTTGGCAGTTTGTGTTTGTCTCATTTGGGTATTCGGGGGCTACTTTTTGGATCGCAGGATGCTGGGGAATCGGCATCCTGCGATAATATAAATTAGTTTGGAGAAGATGTTACCACTTTTTTGACCCTAGCAGTTTCTTCCCAAGTTCAGTTAATTTGGCTGTATCGTACTTAGTCTGTTCCCAATTTCTAGGATCTCCAGGGAAAGCATAGCCTTCTGGCGCAATGCGATTTTTCCACGAATTGATTCGCCATTCCCGAAGGGCATCATTGTCTTCCTCTGCTGGCATCATGGAGATGTACTGGGCGATTCTCACTTTGTCATCGGATCGGTTAGCGCGGATACCATGGGGTTGGCAGCTATTGAAGACGAGCAGGTCGCCGGCTTCCATTCTTACCTTATGGATATGGTTTTCAAACCCGGAAGTATCTGGTTGAAATCGGTTTCTATCTTCAGGTTGAGTGAGTTTCCAAGTGTCATAATTGCGGAAAAGTTCTGGGATGCACTGAAAGCCACCCATGTTTTCGTCAGTTTGATCGGATAGGGCTAGTACCCCTTGCACGTTCTGTGGCTTGGTCTCTGGATCGTAATCCCAGTGGATAAAGGCTTTATATTCGTGGCCAGGGCGCATGGGGAAGTTGAGGTTGGCTCGGTCAATGGTCGTCCATAGTTTTTCCGTTCCCCAGATGTCGACAAATACGTCATATACCTTCTGCATTTGGCGGTTATTCCAGAGGTGTTGGTTATTGTAGACCTCAACCATTCCTGTACCAGCCAATTCTTTCATCTTCATTTCAGCCCTCGGTGCCGTATACCATGTGGAAGGATCATCAGCTTTCTTTTCTTCGAACTCCCACAAGAAGTCTGCAGTAGCCAAAGCCTGTTCTCTTGGTACGGCTTGCTTGATAACTATATATCCATTGTATTTCCAGAAGGCCCATTGCTCTTCCGTCAATATTCGAAGAGGTTCTCCATTCGACCGATCATTTAAGTTAATCTTACTCGTCTTGGCAGTTGATGGATTGCCAGGAATGTCTGTATGTGCATTATTAGGAACCATAGTAGGTGCCATCGTTGGATTTGTATCTTTCATCTTGTTGTATTTTATAGTTCGCAGTTGATAGTACAAATATAGAGTCATCGATATGCCTTTTGCCAGCCTCATTTTGCTCATTTTTTGAACAATATTGATTTTTTAGCTTATAATTAATGCTGGAATGGTCTATTTTGGGCAAAAAATAAACTTTGCGAACACAGTTTGAAGATATACAACCTGATGCGAATAGTTCTTTTCGACTTTTGCACAATCCCAGGTTAAGTGACCTTTTCTATTGGCATTTTCACCCTGAATACGAATTGGTATACATTGATGGGGCAAATGGAACCCGACATGTCGGCGATCATATCTCTCGCTATCAGGGGAATGACTTAGTGCTTATCGGCTCCAATATTCCACATCTCAACTTTGATCATGGGGTGAAAACGGATTATGAAAAGGTAGTTCTGCAAATTCAACTAAGTTTCAAGGAGCAGGTCCTTGCCGCTGTCCCCGAATTGCAAACGATTGATCAGCTTTTCACAGAATCTCAGCATGGCATTGCCTTTTATGGGCAAACTAAACTACAGATCGGCCAACGGCTTAAGAAGTTTCATGAGTTGTCTCCTTTTCGCCAGTTTCTAGAGGCTATTGATATTTTTCGAGAATTGTCGTTGAGCAAAGAAAAAGAGTTGCTACACGAAGCTCCTTATGTTAATCAATATAGCTTCAAGGAGCAGCAACGTCTCAGAGCGGTTTATGCTTTTATAGATCAGAATTACCAGCGAAAAATTGAGGTAGATGAAGTAGCTGCCCTCTGTAACTTGAGCAAGGCTGCCTTTTGCCGATATTTCAAAAAGGCAGCGGGAAATACTTTTATTAATTTTTTGAATCAGTATCGCATTAGTAAGGCGAAGCGACTTCTATTGATGGGTTGGAATGTAGGGGAGACTTGCTATGAATGCGGTTTTGAGAGTTTGTCGTACTTCAATCGCACTTTCAAGCGGATCAGTGGAGAGAATCCCATGGCCTTTAAGCAACGGCATCTCAAAGGAAGAGCTTAGAATATACTCGAAACACTTTTTTGATAAAAAGGAGGTGACTTCCTTATAGCCCACAGATATGCTAGGTGGGACTAACTTACCATCCTTATATCTCAAGGCTTATTCAAGCCTCTGAGGATCTCTGACAACAGCTCAATTGTCGTTTATGAGGGTGCTTAGCCTAGGTAAGATTGTGAGTTTAGGTTCATGATAACTTGACTTTAGAGGTTATATACCAGTACCAACAAGGTGTCGCTTTTTCATAAGCGTTTAGGAATTCGTTCTTCCATTGTTAATTATGGAAACGATTTAAAACAACAAGGCCTTCTTTCCGTAAAGAAGACCTTGCCTAGGTAGAACCAGGGGTTCCACATACTTCTATTTTAATTACAACAAGAAGCGCAATAGCTCACATGAATAGTCCTTAGATCATCTTTATGGATAGGGTTCATCTCATATTTTTCCCATGCTGGTAGAATGACATCCTCTATCCAATTCCAGCGATGCCAGAAATTTTCAATAGATCGGTTGCTTGGGAAAACAACCTCATGATTTGGAACAGGGGAAACCAGGATCTTGTCGGTGAACACATTGGGCAACTCATCATAAGTTTGGATGGCAGACCACATGCTAGCATGCGGTGTATAGATCAAGTCCTGTAAGACATTTTGCTGTTCATGGAGCAACAGGTCCCTATTGCCTTCCCAAACCAGTGGTGCCTCATCTTGGGCTACTTTTAGCCAGCTGCGATAAACCTCCAAGCTGATGCCACCAACACAGAAAATCTTTTCCATCTCTTGCATACCTCCTTCCTGGAAGGCTAGATGCTGCCAGAATATATCTTCAAACACAGCTTTGTTGCCAGCTAATATATCTTGTTCAAATTGCAGTGGCTCAAATCCGAAGAGATCGAACCAGAAATCGTCCCTGGTCGTTTGAATCCCGATCTTACCAGAGACAATAGCTGCTAGTCCTGCCCATTTGAATTTAGTCGGATTCTGATGATAAATACTGGCATAAGCACAGGTTATTTGATCATTTGGGGTTGGAATATCCGGGTTGTCAGGGAATTGACTCAGATAATCATTGGCTTTGTCTTTCCATTTCTTGACTAAATTGACCTGGAAGGGTTCTTCTGTGCAAGAGCAGGCCGGCTTTCGCTGTTCAAAACTGCCAGCATTCTCATAAGTCAATTGGGCCTGAAAAGGTAGTTCTATCGGGTATGTGCTGGACAAATTGAGGTTGAGATTCCCACTTACCTGATGACCGGGGCCCCATTTCCCATTTGGATTGACCACTTCTACTTGTAGTTTATAAAACCGACCCTCGCCATGCAATAATTCTCCTAAAGAGCTATAAAGTGAGATCAATTGTAGGGCATCTTTGGCCAACATTACGGCTCCGCCGGTTCGAAAGGCAATTTCTGACAGCACAAATTCGTCTACTCCTTCACTAAGCCCTACCGTGAAGATCTTTACGCCCGCTTGGCAAGAGAGGTCTACTAAGGCATCAATACTAACTCCGCCCTCGGTATCCTGACCATCTGTGAACGCTACAATGGCCTTATTCGAATTCTTCCCATCGGCTGCTACCTGTGGGATTAGCTCATAGATTGCGCGATATAAGGGTGTACCTCCCCCCGCTCTTCCGGCTAGGCTTTTGATGGCTGGAGTCAACAACTCTTTATCGCTACCAAAGGTTGCCAAGATCTCATAAGGATACTGGTAAGATCCTCCGCCGGAAAAGGCAGTAACCATTGCCTCATCACCACCACTAAGCAATTCAACAAAACTAGTCCCTGCACTAATTCGGTCATCGGTAGGATCTGTTGAATTGATGGAGCCTGACTGATCAAATAAGAGTCCAGCTGAATACGGTCCGACAAATTCATCTTCTTTTTCTTCTATCCCGGTGATTTTGTATTCATAATCTGAAATATCACTGGCAATGGAGAAATTACTCATAGTGAGCCCCTGAATGAAACTCCCAAAGTGATCTACAGCGAAGGCTTCAATTTCCAATTGTAAAGTGTTGCCGACAATATTTGATATACGTACACTTTGAACTCCGCCAGCGGGAACTCCTTCCAAGTCTGGCACAATCTCGTCGTAATTCTTGATACAAGCCGAAAGCAATAATGACAGGCTAATACTGAGCAGAGCTATAGTAGGCTTAAACAATTTCATCTTATCTGAATTTTTGGGAATTAAGAAAAATAAAAGGAGAGTCCAAGCTTCAACCAATTCGTCGTATTGCCACCAATTTCGAAGTATCCTCCAACGAATTGATTCAAGTAGTACCTTGCTCCCATAATAAAGTTGCCAGTAATAGTAGACTTGACAAGGTTGCGATTGGTGTTTGTGAGAACCATTCTTCGGTAGGTTCCGCCAAGTCCGACATAAGGATCAAGTTTGTCAGTCACATTCAGATGATAGGATGCTCTGAGCCCTCCCGTGTAATAGCGATATTGATAATCTAGTACTGGTACTTTCCAAATCTGAGCTCCAACTGATAAGCCAACACCAAGGTTTTTCCAGGCTTGCCGTTCATAAAGCAAATGAACGGCAGGGATAAAAGTTTCTACATCCACCTGATCCAACTCTGCAGCTCTGTTTTTCAAATCTACAGTTGATAGTAAGCCTACTCCAAGTTGGAAAATGGAGCTTTTTTCCTCAAAAAATGTAGGCTCCTCAAAAAGAGCTTTCCAATCCCAATCGAGGTCTAGGAATGCTGGGGCGTATTGAACTGACTCATCTTGTTCCTCACTTTGATTGAAAGGAAAGGACTCTTGCTCTGGCAACTTGGCGTATTCCACATCGGATGTAGCCAGAAAGCCATTTGACGAGGCAAATTGCGCGGAACTTATCACTGGAGATGTTAAAATTGTCCCTAGTACTATAAAGCTCGATAACAGATTTGTATGGCTAAATTGAAAGAATTTCATGATGTTCTTCATCTAAGGTTATTTTTATACAATAGATGCTGTGTTTAATACACTATAAAAATAGACCAGTAGGTAGCTCGGGGCATGGACAAATTGGATAAGGTGAATCAATTATTGTAAAAACCAATGGCTTGGTTGTTTGTATTGTTCTGGTAAACAGTGATTTAAAAGTACCCTGTAAAGTGACAAGACAAGCTGCAATTTTGGAAACTTGTCACATTTTTTAGGTACGAAAAGAATGGAGCGAGAACAACAAAAATTAAGGAAGGCGGGGCTTTAAACCCATTTAGTGCTTTAAGATTTTGGGCAAGGGGTTTATTATAGATCGTTTAGGAACTAAACAAAGTATCGCGAGGTTTGAAGTAGTAAAACCAAACCCATGAAACTAAGAACGATCCCCTTCCGAGAATACGAAAAAGACCTACCTCAATCAGGACAGCACATCTTGGCGCAGCAGAATAAAGATACGGTTATCGTTTATCAAGCCTTTAATCCTCGCATTGCTTCCTATGCCGTAGAGCATCAGCTATTCGGCGGCCCGCATTACAGTTACAACCGAATGACCTGGATCAAACCCAATTTCTTGTGGATGATGTATCGCTGCGGTTGGGCCATGAAGGAAAACCAGAAGCGCGTGCTCGCCATCGAGATCACTAAGGAGCACTTTGATGAAGTATTAGCTGGAGCAGTGCATTCGGCTTTTAAACCAGACAAATATGAAACTCGGGAAAGTTGGCAGAAGGCGGTCAAACACTCTGATGTGCGATTACAATGGGATCCAGATCACAATCCCTATGGTGCTAAATTGGAACGACGGGCGATTCAGTTGGGTATGAGAGGGGAGGTGCAAGAGCAATTTGGGAAGGAGTGGATTCGATCGATCGAAGATATTACTGATTTTGTATTGGAACAGGGGAAACTAGTCGCTGCTCGACAATTGGACCAACTTATGGTAATAGAAGAGCAAGTCTATATCCCTCAATTAGATGAAGAGATTCTAAAGAGAATTGGATTGTAGTGATTCTTCTTTTAGAACCTCTTTTTCGATCAGTCTTTTCTTTAACAACGCATGTTGTTTCCAAAATTGTTCGTTGATCTTATCCATCGTTGTTTTGTAAGCCGGATGTCCAGATAACTGTTGCATGATGGGATCATTTTCCAAAAAGAGTACAAACCAATATTGAATGTTTTGTTCTTTGGAAAAGGCTTGCAAGCGCTCCATACCCTCGGCAACATTTCCCATACTGGCATGGTAAGCGGAATAACTTAAGTCTTTATAAATAGACTCATCCTCCTTGATATACGCAAGGTAAGCTTCGAGGTAGGATTTTGCTTCCTCCGACCTCCCCATTTGATTAAGTACAAAGGAAATCTTCACATCTTCACCGGGATATACACCCCAGTTTAGTTCTTCCTTCATTTGCAGGAATTTATCGTAATGCTGCCAGGCGGTTGGGTAATCCTCCATGAAGTAGGACAGCTTGGCTACTTCCTGCATGACCAAGATGTTATTGGAATCCTTTTGGTAAGTCTCAAGGAGGGCCTGCTGGGTGGCAGGAAGGTCAAAGTTTTGTGCAAATCGGATGTAGCTGTATAAGGTTTCGGCGAATATATTCTTAGGATTGAGTGCTAAAGATCGTTGAATATAGTTCTCGGCTTCATGGATGAAGCCGGATTGTGCGAGGGCATTGCTGAGGTGTAAATAACTATTGCTGGCGGTGATTGAGTCTTGATCAAGGGCTGCTCTTTGAATTCCTTGAATGGCGTGCGTAAGGTACTCTTCCGTATTTAACAAATAGTTGGCATAAATGTCGGATAAGAAATTATGTACCCAAGCATCATTGGGATAGTAATCTAGTACCTTATTCAAAAATTCTATGGCCAATGCATATTGCTCATCTTGCATGTAGAAAAGGGCCTTGGCTATGAGGCCAGGGCCTAGTTCAGGATCTAGCAAAATGGCCTTGTCTGCATAGGTGTTGATCTTTTCTCCATATTTCTTTTCCTTTCGAAAAACATCAAGGAAATAGTAACAAACACCTAGATAGCCGTAAGCTTGAGCAAAGCCTTCATCTTGTTCGATGGCTTTCTCAAATAGTACAATAGCTTCACTCAGGTTTCCGCTTTCTTGATCAGTCATCGTTCCTAGACCTTCAAGATAAAAATCATAGGCTACCGAGTTTTGAGTGGGAGGCTTTTGAATGCGTTTCCGCTCTTCAGGAGTGATGATGGCTTCAATTTCATTGGCGACTTGTAGGGCTATATCGCTTTGTAGTTTAAATATCCCAGTAGCCTCTCGCTCATAGCGATCAGACCAGATGTGTCGGTCATTGACAGCCTCGATCAGCTGCACACTGAGCACGATTTGATTCCCGATCTTTTGTCCGCTTCCCTCGATAAAATAATTCACTTGTAGCTCTGCCGCTAGTTCAGGAATGGTTTTTGTCTGATGACGATATTTTTCCACACTTGTTCTACTAATGACCTTGAGATCTTCGATTTTTTGAAGGTCGTTCAGTATGGCTTCCATCAGGCCATTAATGATATAGATATTGGAACTGTCTCCACTGTCATTGATAAAAGGGAGGACGGCGATCGATTTTTCCAATGGTGTTTCAACTACTCCGACTTCTTCCTTAGAACGGATAGAAAATAGGAGGACTGTAACCAAGCCAAGTGCGAATAAGATCGGGATCAGATATCGCTGGAGCAGCGGTTTGGATTTGATAGGTTCAATTGGAACCGTCTGAACTTGAAGTGCTTCCTGATTTCTCCTCCGCTCTTCTCCTGGGGGATAGCCAAATTCTTCTTTAAAACAACGGGTAAAATAGGAGGTACTATTGAATCCAACCTGGAAAGCGATCTCCGAGACTGTGATGGATTCATCCTGTAATCGTTTCTTGGCTTCGGTCAATCGCACCTTACGGATAAACACGCTAACAGAATTTCCCCCTGTTTGCTGTTTCACTTTCCGGAGTAAGTTGGACCGACTCATACTAACTGCCTGAGCTAATTCACTTACACCGAAGTGCTCATCCGCCAGGTTCTCATGAATATGACTGATCAACTGGTTCAGAAAAGTATTCTTGGTATCGGGTGAATGGCCCATGGTTTATATTAAGTTGACTGTAAAAGTAGGTAGAAAAAATGCTATCCACAACCACTAGCTATACGGCCTCTGCGTCATAGTTTATACCTCTGCATCATAGTTTCAAGTCTATGATCATAACATCAAAAGTTTGCTACCTGGCTGTTAAGTTCTCCTTCGAATTTGCCTGCACCTTTGCTTCATCGATCAAATCATTTAAAACATTAATAATGAACCAAAGGTTAGATTACAGCTATTTTACTCAATTCCTTCTTCTGGCAGTCCTTTTCACTTTTGTGGCTTGTCATTCTAAAGTTGAAGAAAGCACCGCAGCGGCTGGACCCAAGCCACCTTCCATGACTGTTCACCAGGCTGCCTTTATGGGCGATGCAAAGGCTATTGAACAACATGTCAAAGCGGGTACTGACCTCAATCAAAAAGATGAATATGGCTCGACACCCTTAAATATTGCAGCCACTTTTGATAAAGCGGAAATAGCCAAACTACTTATTGATGCCGGAGCAGACTTAAGCATTCAAAGTAATGATGGCTCCACTGCCCTACATACTGCTGCTTTCTTTGGAAGAAAGGAGATAGTCAAGGCTTTATTAGATGCTGATGCGGATATCGAAGCCAAGAATAATTATGGCTCCACCGCGCTGGCTTCTATAGCGGCACCATTTGAACAAGTAAAACCGATCTATGATCAGATTAGTAAGGACTTAGGGCCATTGGGTTTCAAACTAAACTATGAGGAGCTTAAAGCGACACTCCCTGAAATTGTAGAGTTATTAAGCAATAAACAATAGGCTAGACTTATCATGCAAGTAACAAGAAGATACGATATCGACTGGTTGAGAGTGATAGCCATTTGGCTATTGCTGCTCTACCATATTGCCATTGGTTTTCAGCCTTGGGGAGCCTTGATTGGATTTATCCAAAATGGCGAAAGTATGGATAGCTTAAAAGGACCGATGGCAATGCTCAATGTTTGGCGGATTCCTATCCTTTTCTACATCTCCGGAATGGGGGTAGGGTTCGCGATTAGGAAACGGAATGCGGCAGGGCTGCTGCTGGAAAGAAGTAGGCGGATACTTATTCCCTTTTTATTCGGTATGCTATGTATTGTACCGCTTCATATCCTCTTATGGCAACAATACTACCGACAGGATTTAGCCTTCAGATTACAACCCGCTCACTTGTGGTTCTTGGCCAATATCTTTGTATACGTATTGATATTTCTCCCGTTCTTCATCTATTTGAAAAATAGACCTCAAGGGAGCTTAAGTCTAAAGGTCAAGAAGCTGATGGGGAGTGCCTGGGGATTGCTATTGATGATTGGGTGTTTTGTGCTGGAGGCATGGCTGGTTAATCCGGAAGCCTTTGAGTATTACGCCATGAATAAGCATGGCTTTTTCTTAGGCTTGCTTGCCTTTTTATTCGGTTTCCTGATCATCCATTCTGAAGATTCTTTCTGGAATAGGGTTCTGAGCATAAGATGGGGTTTGCTACTAGGAGCCGTGTTACTCTACGCTATTCGATGGACTTACTTTGACTTTGTCATGGTCCCGAAATACCTTTTAGCTATTGAATCCAATCTTTGGATATTTAGCCTTTTCGCTTTTGGTTATACCTCCTTGAACCATGAGAGCAGGACATTGCAATACTTGAGTAAAGCTGCTTATCCGATATACATTTTGCACATGTTATTCATTTATTTGGGGTCGATACTCATTTTTCCCTGGGATATATCGACAACACTTAAGTTTGTTTTGGTAACGCTCTTCACTTTTGCTGGCTGCTATCTTAGCTATGAAGGGATACGAAGAGCCAAGTTCCTGCGGCCATTGTTTGGTTTGAGGTATGAGCGAGGTGACTAAGTTGGAATAAAGGGCGTGAATGTGCGGCATTTGTGAAGTATTCTAGCTATGAGATTTTTTTAATCGCATTTTTCAGGCTTGGCCAATAGGTTTTGAAGAGTGCTTTAGAAAGTTGTTGATTAAAGCGTTGAATTGAGCTGGTTGTTCCATATTGGGGAGATGCCCCGCTTTTTTGATGACGTGAAATTGGGCTCCGACAATCTTACGGGCCACATTTTCTACTTCATGAATTGGAAAAAAGAAATCCTTTTCTCCAGCAATGACTAAAGTGGGCACTTGAATGTACTTCAAGTGCTCAAAGTTGTTTCTCCTTTCTGCTCTTCCTCGGTGTGAAGCCACTGCTCCTTCCACTGTAGTTGAAGACATCATTTCATACAGGTGTTTATAGGTTTCGGCATCTTTCCCAACTTCATCTAGGTTCATGTATTTATGAATATCGTTTCTTGAGTACTCCTCCATTCCCGTTTGAAGTATGGATTCGGCGAGTTGTAATCTACTATTGTAACTGTCTATAGTCTCTGCAGTTGGTGTGCTAGCACATATGATTAGTGACTGGACCCTTGCTGGAAACAATCTATGGAATTCGACAATAATTTGCCCGCCCATAGAAAGACCTACTAAGTGGAGCTGCTGGATATCAAGTTCATCCAATAATAGGGCGAGATCCAGCGCTTGTTCTTCGATGTATATTTTCTTGGATTGGATATCGGATTTTCCATAGCCCCGCAAATCTGGAAGGATCAACCTGAAATTCTTTAGCGCTTCGTATTGATACTTCCACATGCTATGATTAAAAGGATGACCATGTACAAATAGCAGTATCTCCTTTTTATCCGGATTGAAGTCTTGATACTTCCAATTGTTTCCTCTAATCTTAATGTTCTTCATGACTAATGGGTTTTATGTAGATAGTAGGCATTTGCCTGAGCAGTAGGTGTGATTTGAATGTCGTTGATGTTTACATGCGATGGACTACAAACGATATGCGCAATGCTCTCTGCGATATCCTCTGGAAGCAGTGGCTGGTAGTTTTGGTATACTTGTTTGGCTCGTTTTTTATCTCCTTTGAATCTAACTGTCGAGAATTCGGTATGCACAGCACCTGGACTAACGGAAGAAACCCTGATGCCATATTTTAGAAAATCTATTCTCATCGCTTTAGTTAGGGCATCTACGGCATGTTTTGAGGCACAGTAGACGTTTCCATTTTCGTAGACTTGCGTGCCGGCGATAGAACTGATATTGATGATTTGACCAGTATTGAAAGTAATCATGTTATTGGCTACAATTTTGCTTACTACGAGCAGGCCTCTAACGTTGGTGTCCATCATATCATCCCAATCATTAATACTGCCTTCTTGCAGAGGACTAAGCCCTAGTGAAAGCCCCGCATTATTGATGAGCACATCGATTTTTGACCAATCTGCAATGAGTCCTTCAATTGTAGTATTAACTTCTTCTTCTTTCTTAACATCAACTGCTAACAGCTTTGGCAACGGAGAATCCAGGGCTAATATTTCTTTCTGTAATGCCTCCAAGCGATCTCGCCTCCTTCCGAGTATGGCCAGATGATGTCCTGCTTTAGCAAGGCGAATAGCTGCGGCTCTTCCTATCCCTGAAGTAGCACCAGTAATGAGTATTTTCTTCATTTTTTGTACTTTTATGAGACATAAGTCTCACAAATATATTCATTTATGAGAAAAAAGTCTCACAAAGAAGGCGAATTTCTGAATTCAGGGAGAATTAAGCAGAAAATGAAAACGAGAGAAAAGCTATTGGTGGTGGCGCATAGGTGGTTGGTTGAGGGTAACCCAATAGATATAGAACAGATAGCAAAAGAAGCTCAAGTTTCTAAAGCAACGGCCTATCGCTATTTTTCAAGTAAGGATGTTTTACAAAGGGAGGCATCTCTCCATTCCAAATCGGAAGAAAAAGAGAATCTGTTTTCCGGCCTATCTGAGGATGATCTTGATAGGCGAGTTGAAAGATTGATCAGCTATCACTTCGACATACTGACGAAGAATGAAGTGGAGTTTCGGCTTTTCCTCAGTGCTGTAATGAAGGAGTCCGTCCAGAACAAAGAGACCTATACAAGGGCGGGTCGTCGAGTCATCTTAATTGAAGAGGCACTTAAGCCACTAAGAAAGTCAGTTTCTACGGAAGAATTCGACAAAATGGTAAGTGCAATCAGTACTATTTTGGGTATAGAATCAATTACGGTCTTAAAGGACCTATGCAGTTTGAATATTGAAGAAGTACTTGAAACCTGGAAGTGGATGATTAAGAAGATTATCACTCACTAGGGGAAGCACTATCACTTGAGAGAGAAGAACTGATCATTTTTGGCGACATTTGTTATTTACACCATTTCTACTGATATCATGAAATCCAAAACAGAAGTTTCTAAGCAATACATACAATTCCTCGCAGCTGCTGATCTCACGTCCTTAATTAACCTATTTTCTGCAGATGGCTTTGTCGTATCTCCCATTTACGGAACCCTTCCCGCTAAGGAATTCTATGACATGCTGGCCAAGGATACGACTCAATCCAAATTGACCATCAAAGGAATTTTTGAAGAACCTTCTTCTGGAAATGTCGCCCTTTACTTTCAGTATGATTGGACCTTGCAGCATGGACGTCAAGTTACTTTCGATGTCGTCGATATCTTAACTTTTGATGAGGAAAATAGGATTACGACTTTGAAAATCATTTATGACACGGTAAAGGCCAGAGAGTGGGTAGAAGAGCTGCGAGAAGAAAGGCAAGGAGGCGGCTTTTAATCCGGCAAAACTAATGTACGCCAATTGGTTCTTGTAGACTAACCGCCCATTTATACTAAGAAGGGTACCCTATAATATCACTTTTCTAATTTTTTTGATCAAATTCTGGATCGGGTTTGTTAGTAGGGTATTCATGCCTAATAAATCGACCCAATGAAAGCCGTAGAAATAGAATTGAGTGGAGTTTTAGATGAGGAAGAGCTAGAATACTACGGAGGTTCTTTTTCCTTCAGGGAGATCATTCGCCTGAAAGGTACGGGATCTCCCAAGGTGTTTTATAGCAAAGGTATTCCTACTTTTGATGAGCTGAATGAATACGTAGAAAATGAGGTCAGTTTTGTAAGTTTTGAATTGATGAAAAAGGGCTTGATCCTGAGATTGAATCGCACGCAGCGGATGCGCTGTGTAGGAACTTTGTGGACTAGCATTAAGCTGATACGGCTCACAGGGTATAGAAAGGAAGTAAAGCGGAAAGGGTGGCTGTACAAACCTGAAATTGTGCATAGAGGGTTACTTGAATTAGAAGAAGTGGATGGTTCTTTATCGTGCTTTCACGTGCCGGAGCAAAACTTCTCAGGTCTCCAGAAATACTTTAGTAAATCCATCTTTCAGCCCTATTTTGTCTATGCTATGGCGAGTCAAGCCCCGCATCCTTCTCAAGCAAGCCTAATTGATTTCTTGGAAGACTTTCTGTAAATAGAGCTCATGCTTCAATGGAACCCTTGAAAGGAACTATTTGGGCTGTTTTTAGCTTATTAGTATAAAAGTCAATCCAAATGAGAGAGTTTGGCAAAACACCACGTGAATCCACCATCCTAAGAATCCTAAAGTCGATCTTGAATGCTCTTTTCATGCCTAGGCGTGATAGTTTTGGAAGTCATTATGATCGTATGCAAAAACGTCGGCGGAAAAACCGTTTTGATCGTTGATGAATGTTGGGTAGCTAATTCCTTATTGTGGTCGACGCAAGTGTTGTAGGATTTCTTGATAAATGGTATCATACTTCTCTTGTATCAACCAATGTCCTGCCTCCAATTCTACAAACCGATAATAGTCCTCCACGTATTCTTCAGTCCACTCCACCCCTGAACGTTGCAAAGCACGGTCCTTATTTCCCCACACAAATAAAACTGGCACTTTTACTGCTGGCAAGTCAATCCCTTTGTCGAAGGTGTCGAAATTAGCTCTATACCAATTAATGGCACTGGTGAGTGCTCCTTTCTGACTAAAGAGATCTAAATAAGCCTGTGTCTCTTCGGGCCCCTGGCGGTTATAAAAACTCCTTAGTAGTTTATAGTCGCTCCGGGCGATGTAGTACTCAGGAAGAATCTTGATTTGGAAGTTTCGAATATAACTACTGGCAGTATGTTGCAGGCTATCCTCTCGGTAGGCTCGGCCAAAAGCGCCTAGGTGAGGTACAGATAGCGAAGTATAACTCAATACTTGCTCGGGATGCTCTGCCGCTACCCACCATCCTACACCACTTCCCCAGTCGTGTCCCACTAGGTGAAACTGATCTATGCCTAAGGTTTTAGCTATTTCTATCACATCAGATCCAAGGTGTTTGACTGCATATTGTTCTATTTCTGAGGGTCTTGCTCCTGCACTATAACCTCGTTGATTGGGAGCAATTGTGTAATATCCCTGCTCATTGAGATCGGACATGAACTGCTTCCACATGGCGGATGATTCAGGGAAGCCGTGCAAGAGAATAACGGCAGTACTATCCGGATGTCCACTAATTTGAGTAGAGAAGGTGTAACCATTGGCCTCAATCTCCTGATAATTTGTGGGTACGCTAGGTTCCGCTTTGCCAGTAGCGACGCTTCGGACATGCAGAAATCCAATGATCCCTATGAATACCGCCACAGCTAGGAGCCATCCCAGAATCTTCAATAGACGTTTCCGTTTCATTCGTCGAAAAAGTTAATTGTTGAAGTTTAAGTTGTCTTGTTTCGTTAAGGAAAGAAGATAAGACCTTTATTGTTCTCAACGAAATATCCTATAGTGGCAGCCCTGTAGAAACTCCGAGAGAACTAAAAACCTAAAACCCAAGTGATGACAAATTCGGAAATGCAGGCCTTAAAAGATGAACTTTCTATCAAATGTAAAAATGGCGTTGATTTCATAACTGCAGCCACTGTAATCTGGTTCTTGATCGGGATGATTTGGACCTTGTCCTACACTGCGTATGATAAGAGTGTTTTAACTTTTATTATTGGAGGAGTGCTGTTACCATTGGCTTTTGGCTTGTCGAAAGTATATAAAACCCAGTGGAAGATTCCTGAAAACCCCTTATCGCCATTAGGCCTTTGGCTCAATTTTGCGCAGTTATTCTACTTTCCCTTCTTGGTAGTTATCCTGATTAAATCACCCGAATATTTCGTAATGACTTATGCTATCATTACCGGTGCGCACTTTTTTCCTTATGCCTGGTTCTACGATGAGAAGGCCTTCGCTATTGCAGCGGGTGTCATTGCTATCGGCAGCATGGCTTTAGGTTTGACGTTATCCTCCGGGCAAATGTATTTACTGCCTTTACTGGTTAGTGTGGCATTGGGTATACTGGCTGTTGCGCTTTATCTATCAACTCAGCGAAAAGCTAAAACTATAGAGGTGCTGTAATAAGGTTGAGAGACTGTTTTTTGTCTTTCATGCTTAAGGTTCGGACTTCACCAATTCCTTCGAAGATGAATTGCACGCCGCCGACCTTTCCGATATCGCCGCTAAGTTCATGTGCAAATACGGGATCCTCATTGACTGAGGCAATCAGTTGCTGATCTCTGACCTTGAGCTTGAAGTTGGTCCATTCACTTGGGGTGACACCGAAGGCGGATAAATCCTTGCTCTTACCGGAAACCATATCCATGTTTAGAAAGAACATCAAATCTCCAACACAGCCAGGAATACTCAATTGGAAACGAAAAACGTCTTTGGAGCCAGTCACTACAATCCACATGTTTTGACAAATACTCTTTTCTGTGGCTGTCATTCTGAACTCAGTTTCTAGGTCCAACTGAGAGCTATTGATACTAGGGGTCGGTAGTAAATTGGAGAGCCAAAGGCTTGATCCAGGGTATTGATTCATTTCCTGTAAAACAGCTTGGTCCAGGGATATACTTTCGTTTTGGTAGAGCTGCTCTGGTTTGGGGTAAATAAGCTGCGGCATATTTCCACCAATCAATGCCTGCCACCCCTGAGTAGGGATATACAGATCCTTTTCTACAATGACCTGGTCATTGACCAGAAGTTTTGTAGCGTAATAACCCGCCATATAGTAAGTACTGGAAGCTAGACCCTTAGGTTTTTCTAAGGTTATTCGCCTTCCTTTATCCCAAGATTGTTGAATTTGTATGCTGTCGTAGGAGAGATTACCGATATCATATCTAAAATAAACGGTATTGGGATAACCGACGGTTATCTTTTCATGTTCGAATCGAATGGTTTCAGGTTTAGCCATGCTTCCTTCTACACTTACGGGAGGCACCTCTTGCTTTTGAAAAGAAAAGATACCTAACATTCCCAGTCCAATAAGTATAAGGATAGCTGTGCTTCCCAATACAGCAAAATAGTTCTTGGCGGAAGTAGGTTTTAGGGTTGTTTTCAGAGGAAATTGCTTTTCAAATGAGCGCCAGTCCTCATAGTTGGCGAATTCGGCCAAAATATCAAGGGTAGCCTGACTGGGTTTAGCAATTAATTGAGCCCTGCCCCAAAGGCGTTTCAAGGTGGTGACGCTTATTTGCTTTCCCGTCTTGCTGAATATATGTTCTGAAAGCGTGGTAAAGTCCTTGTTGGTCCAGGTTTGTCGATCGCCCCAGTCTAATTTGAATTCAATCTGTTTGGTTAGTACTTGTAGCTTAGTCAATAATGTGGAGTTCATATTATTTTGATTGTTAATCCTTTACGTGTTGTGAACAGGATTAAATAGGATTGAACAAATGAAATATTGATTATGCTAAGCTATCGATATAGGTTTATGGAGAACTATAAACCAATAATCATGAAGAAATCACTAATAACTTTCCTCATTTGCATAGTAAGTATAAGTCTATTTGCGCAGAATCGGGCTAGAAATAATACAGATGTCCAGAAAATTCCGATGAATGCAAATCAGTGGGAATTTACAGCAGGGCAGGTGGACTTTATTCAGCATAATGGAGTAGCTGCTATGCGTATAAATCAAGGCAGTAGCCCTGTTCTATTGAAGGAGGTTGAATTTGCCAATGGCACCATCGAGTTTGATATGGAGATCCTCGACGGCCCATTTGCTGGCCTCAACTTTAGAAAACAAGGCCAAAGCAACTCCGAACGCTTCTATTTACGACCTTATCGAGCGGGAAATCCAATTGGGGAAGACGCTATCCAGTATGCTCCGGTAGTAAAAGGGGCTAATTTGTGGGATATGCTCTATAGTTATCAGGCTCCGGCGGTAATCCACAAACCCGGTTGGAATCACATTAAGTTGGTGGTTTCTGGCAAGCGAATGCAGGTATATGTAAATAGTACGGATCGTGTCAGCTTGGATATTGCAGAACTAATGGGGGATGTGGAAGAGGGCCAAATTTCTTTTGACGGCAATGTTGTTCTGGCGAATCTGGAAATTTCTTCGGCGGTAAACGACTTACCTGCAACAGCAGGGCCTGATCCGACGGCAAGCGATGTCAGGTATCTGCGCGAATGGGAGGTGAGTCAACCTATTTCTTTCCCCTTTGGGAGAGATATAAAAAATGAAGACTTGCCGACGGAAAAAACAAAATGGGAGGTCATTCAGGCGGAACGATTTGGTCTGATCAATTTAACCCGAAAATTCGGGGGACCAATCAATAATGAGCGGAAATTAGTTTGGGTAAGAACTAAAATCAATGCAGAGCGTGATATGCGGGTATCAATGAATCTGGGATTCAGTGATGAGGTTTGGGTGATTATCAACAAAGGTTTGTTGTATCTAGATAAAAACTACTATAACAATCCAATCATGAAAGACCCAGATGGGCGCTGTTCTTTAGAAAACACCCAATTTGAAATTCCATTGCGGGAAGGAGAGAATGAGTTATTAATTGGCGTAGGCAATTTCTTTTTTGGCTGGGGACTTATGGCACGTTTGCAAGCAGTAGATGGCTTGTCCTTTCCTATTCCCTAGCAATTATTTAGAGAAAGCGATTTATAAACCGATGATAGAGTCGACTGCGTACAGCATTTATGCCAATACGCAGTCGATATTATTTAGGCTATTTAGTGTGAATGGGAGTGTCCTCCACCTTCTTCTCCTTTTTTACTTTCGGCCATCAGGAAGTAAGCTCCTTCTGTTACTACCTGCGTATTGGCATCCAACTCTTCCAATGGATTGACCTCAACGTAGCCAAAATCTTGGGCACCTGTAATGACTTGTACTTTTCTAAAAGCTACGTGATCACCGTCTACGTGGTCTTTGATGAAGATATATTGCAGTCCTCTATCTACAGTAATGGCTTCTTCTGGAAGGGCAGGCACCGAGGTGTCCTCCAAAATAATCCGAGCCTCTACATACATGCCTGGTAATACCGTCGGCTTATCACTTACCATCTCTGCATGGACTTTTACTGCCCTTAATTCTTCGTCTAGTGCCTTGCCGATGGCAAATACCTTGGCCTCCATCACTTCCTTTGGATTGCTCTGGAGACTGAATAATAGTTTCTGCCCTTCAGAGATATACGGAATGTCTTTTTCAAAAACGGTTAAGTCAATGTGTAAGTGATGGTTGTCGACTATTTCAAATAATTCTTGTTCTGTTGACACATAAGAACCCATATTGACCTTGATCTCTCTAACATACCCGGTAATGGGGCTGACCAAGGAGTTGAAAGCTGTAAAATTGGCCTCAGCATCTTTAGGGATGGGAAGCCCTACCGTTTTGAGTTTGGCTTCGAATCCCTTCATGCGAGCGGCGACAATGGCATATTGAGACTGTACCTGCTCCAGTTGTTTTTGAGCAGCAATTTCTTTCTCCACGAGCTCCTTCTGGCGAGCCAATTCCTTTTCGAGAAAAAGCATTTCTCCCTTTGATTCTAGGTATCCCTGCTGCCACTCAATGAAATTGGGGTTCTGAAGGCTAGCCAAAACGGAGCCACGTTTAACAAATTGACCAGGTTTTACATGGATTTTAGTGATCCGTCCGGGAGCTAGGGCACTGACATCAGCTTGATTTTGAGGCGGGAGTTCCATTTGCCCATTTACCTTGAGCATAGATTTAAGGTTTTTTTCCTCTATTTCCCCAAATCGGAGGTTGATTTTGCGCAGTTGCGTAGAATTTAACTCAACCTCTTCTTCGTTTTCTTCTTCTTCGACGATTGCATGTGCATCCTCTTCGCCATGTGAATGACCATCATCTTCATGGCTATGCTCGGCATTCGAACTTGTGCAAGCAGTCCCAAGTAGAAGGAACAGATATATGATGATTTGATATTTTTTCATGATGCTTCTTTTGTCTTTCTTTAAGAATGGTTCCTAGACAAATTATGTGTTTCGAGTCACTCAAAAATGGCAATCAGGGCTTCCTGTGTATGCTTATTTAATTTATGACTGCCTATTAGGTTTATCTAAGAAGGTTAATGATTAAATTGTGCGAGCCACTGGATTCAGGAGAACTGAATAGTTGTTGCTCACTCGATCAATAAATACCGCATCTGATTTTCAATTAAATGGTACTGATACAGGGCGTCTAGATATTCAAACTTGTAACGAATGAGTGTCTCTATTCCCTGAACGTATTCAAAGTAAGTGGCTTCTCCCTGCCGATAAGCCTCTAGTAGCAGAGATTGCTGTTCCTCTGCCTGCGGTACAAGCCGTTGTTCAATGTAGTTGATTCGTTCCCGTTGTCGAAGCCGTTGCTGGGAGAGGTTTTTCAATGAGTTTTGTAGTTGTATTTTGGCACTTTCAGCCCGTGCGCTTTGAATAGCGATATCAACGGCAGCAGCTTCAGCTCTCTTCTTGGTGGCTTGTTTAAACAATGGCACATTTACGCCAAATTGAAAACCATAGAACAATAATTCGCCATTCACGCGTTGCAGTCTAAGCCCGGTGTTGAGCTGTGGTAGATTCTGAGACTCTAGTACCGCTATCTGCTTTTCAGCCAGTTGTTGCTGTTGTTGAATCATCAATAATTGGGGGTGCTGATCTAAGCTTTGATTAGGAGCCACCGTATTAGGAGAGGGGAGTTGATCTAGAGCCGGCATGTAGTTTTCGCCTGCCAGCCATTGATTCAATTGCTGAAGCATGATGTTGTAATCTGCTGTAGTTTGTTGTACGGCGAGACTGGATTCTTGCCGTTTGCCCTGTGCTTTAAGTACAGGAATCCTGCCGGTCTGGCCAGCTTGTTGAAGGTCATTGCTAATGCTTTCAAAGTCCTGATAGAGTGCCAATTGTTCTTGATGAAGATTTCGTTTCTGCTGATAGTACAATACATCATAGTAAGCAAAAGCCACAGCGCCTCTCAAGGCAGTTTCGGATTGTTGTAAAGCAGCTTTTGAAACCAAGGCTTGTGCTGCGTACCATGCGCGGAGGCTTTTTGCAGCCTTAGGCAAATTAAAGTTCTGCGTGATGTTAAAAGACTGGATGCCCGACTGGCCTGAGAAATTAAATTCTTCTCCACCGATGGATAAATTGGCACGAGGATGAAAGGCTGGTAGTTGACTTAGCTGCTCTCCTTTTTGGATTTGCAAGCGGTTGGCGACCAAACTAGGATATTTATCTAAAGCTATTTGCTGGGCTTCGCCAAGACTAACTGGAATAGTTTGGGCATTCCCATGTAGACCCAGGAAGCCAAATCCTAGAATAAGTAAACTTGATTTGGGAGACCATTGCCAATCCTTCTCCGCATAGTAATACAGAATAGGCAAGATGATCAAGGTAAGCAAAGTGGCTGTGATCAATCCACCGATAACCACGGTGGCTAGTGGCTGTTGTACCTCGGCTCCAGCTGATGTAGAAATCGCCATGGGCAAGAAGCCAAGAGAAGCTACGGCCGCTGTCATGACTACTGGCCGTAGACGGATGCGTGTTCCTTTTTGGATGCGCTCCAGGACAGGTAGCTCCTCTTCTTTTTTAAGTCTATTGAAATAAGCAATCAGTACGATCCCGTTCAGCACTGCTACGCCGAACAGTGCGATGAAACCTACTCCGGCAGATATACTAAAGGGCATACCTCGTAGATACAGCGCCCAAATTCCCCCGATAGCTGACAAAGGAATGGCCGTATATATCAAAAGCGCCTGCTTGATGGATCCAAAGGTGAGGTATAGAAGAATGAAAATGAGCCCTAGGGCTATCGGTACGGCAATAAGAAGTCGTTCTCGAGCCCGTTCAAAATTCTCAAACTGGCCGCCATAGGTGATATAGTAACCTGCAGGAAGCTCCAACTGGGAGGCCAAAATATTCTGGATTTCCTGCACTAACTGCTCAATATTGCGTTCTCGGGCATTAACCCCAATGGTAATCCGCCTTTGCGTATTGTCTCTGGATATCTGCGTTGGCCCTTCTTGGAAGCTCACCGTGGCCACTTCATAGAGTGGGATTTGCTCGCCGCTAGCCAAAGGGACGTAAAGATTTTGAATGTTATCAATGTTTTGGCGGAAAGCCTCATCTAGGCGCACTACGAGATCGAAACGTTTTTCGCCTTCGAAGATTACTCCAGTCTTCGAACCCGCAAAAGCAGTGCGGATGATCTGATTGATTGTTGCTACATTCAAGCCATATTTTGCCAATTTGGAACGATCATAGGAAACAATCATTTGCTGCAAGCCAGCTGTCGCTTCCACTTGAAGATCTCCAACTCCTTGTACCCCTTCTATCAAAGCTTCAGCTTCCTTGGCTTTCAAGGCTAACAATCCTATATCCTCTCCATAGATCTTAATGGCAATATCTTGCCTAATTCCAGTCATTAACTCATTAAACCGCATTTGAATCGGCTGAGTGAATTCATAGATTACACCAGGAAATTTATTCAACTCGGTTTCCATCTTGGCGAATAAACCCTCCTTGGTTTTAGCAGAAGTCCATTCAGCTTTTGGTTTTAAGATCACGAATATATCACCCGCCTCCAAAGGCATGATATCTGTCGGTATTTCAGCTGTTCCAATCTTGGTCACCACCTTTTCTACTTCTGGAAAATTGTCTAGCAAAATATTTTGCAGCGGCGCAGATACCTCCACTCCTTGTTGTAGTGAGCTTCCTGGAGGTAGGATTTGATGTAGGGCAAAATCTCCTTCCTCAAGTGTAGGAATAAATTCGCCTCCCATCCGACTAAATAGCCAAAGACTCCCTGCCAGTAAAAGCAGTGCTATAACTAGCATGCTTCGCTTAAATCGCAGAGAAAAGTTTAAAATCGGCTTATACCAGGCTTGTAGTCTCTCCATAATTCGATCAGCAACAGTACGTCTTTGTTGTTGTTGCTTTTGTAGGAATAATGCAGACATCATCGGAACATAGGTCAACGACAACAAGAGAGCTCCTAAGATGGCGAAGCTCACTGTCTGTGCCATGGGCTTGAACATCTTGCCTTCGATGCCGGTGAGAAATAGAATGGGTAAATAAACAATTAGGATAATGATTTCCCCGAAAGCTGCTGATTTCCGGATTCGGGTCGCTGCCGTAGCCACCTCCTGATTCATCTCCTCGGCCGAAAGCTTTTTAGAGCTCTTATTTAAAGAAAGGTGATGTAGGATAGCTTCAACAATGATGACGGCTCCATCGACAATCAATCCGAAGTCAATAGCACCAAGGCTCATCAGATTGGCAGATACGCCAAAGATGCGCATCATGGAAATGGCAAACAGCATCGCTAATGGAATGACCGAGGCTACAATCAAACCAGCCCGGAAGTTGCCTAGTAGCAGTACGAGGACAAAGATGACAATTAGCCCCCCTTCAACTAGATTGGTTATTACCGTCTTAGTCGTTCGTTGTACGAGTTTGCTTCTATCAAGATAGGGCTCTATGACTACACCCTCTGGCAGAGAGGTCTTTATCTGGACCATGCGTTCCTTGATTCGACGTGTTACCTCCGCTGCATTGGCTCCCTTCAACATCATAACCTGGCCTGCTACTACTTCTCCTCGACCATTCATTGTAACAGCTCCAAAACGGGGTGCATGACCAAATTGTACTTTGGCTACATCCTTTACAAGTATTGGCTGCCCATGGCGGTTCTCTACTACGGTATTTTCAATGTCTTCTATACTAGAGAGTAGGCCTTCACTTCTGATGAAATAAGTGTAATGTTTCTTTTCTATGTAGGAACCTCCAGTATTGGCATTGTTCTGTTCAACTGCCTCGTAGAGCTGTGCTAGGTTGAGATTGAGGCTCCGAAGCTTATCTGGGTCTACAGCAATCTCATACTGTTTGAGTTGACCTCCTGATGAATTCACTTCAATGACTCCTTCGAGGCCAACGAGCTGTCTTTTTACCAGCCAATCCTGGATACTACGCAACTCCATGGCAGGATATTTTGATTCATAGCCATCAGCAGGGTAGATCACATATTGGTATATCTCTCCGAGACCAGTGGTAATGGGACCCATTTTGGGTTTACCCAACCCTTTGGGTAATTCATCTTGGACGGCTTGTATCCGCTCATCGATGAGTTGTCGGGCTAGGTAGATGTCCATTTGTTCTTTGAACACAACGGTGATGACGGACAATCCGAACCTAGATACAGAACGGATTTCAATAACATCGGGGATGTTGCCTAGGGCCATCTCAAGCGGGAAAGTGATGTATTGCTCAACCTCTTGGGTGGCCAGTGTAGGAGCATTTGTGATGACTTGGACTTGATTGTCAGTAATATCTGGAACTGCCCCAATAGGTAAGTGTTGCAAGGAGTAGATACCCCATCCTATCATAGCAGCCACCAGAAGTCCCACTATGAGTTTTTGCTCTATAGAGAATCGAATGATACGATCTATCATTGGATTTAGATTAAAATTCTTTTAAAAATTGGATTATTACAGGAAGGTACTACGGATGAGAGGTGTGCATTTCAGGAATACATAAGTTAGTTGTCGGTCTACTTCGGAACTACTATCGCTATATAGTGATAGCATACCAGAATTAGTGATAAAAACTAAACAGGAGAATTACCTCGAAGACTTCGTAGCCCTTCTTAGGCAAGGGCGGGAGGTTGTTTCAATAAGCGTTGAAAGCCGTTGAGGTGAAAAGGGTTGAAATAAGGTTTTTCAGTATCAATGATAGGCAGTTCGGTTGGAATAGTCCAGTTAAAAGTCTGCCCTACCCAAGCCAGAATTGTACCATGAATTACATGGAATGGCAACTCGCTATGATCTGTATGCTGGGAGTGCTCGTGATGATCTGGGTTGATATAATGATCATAAAGAAAATGCTGCCAGGAGAACTCCTGCCCCAATTGCTCAGACTCAAATTTGTGCAATTGGGCATGCTGCACTAAATCGCCAATATGCAAAAACTGGCCATAGTCAGTCCCGGGAATGAGACTGCCTAGAAAAACATAAAACGCCAGTAATAATGCGGTAAGCTTCATATTTAATTGCCTATAGTACAGCTTCACAAATGTACGGCAATTTCCTGGGATTGTAAATCCCCTCCGGTCTGGGCAGCAAAGTTTAATCTTTTTTTAACTGAAGCACTTTGATTGGGATACCATTGTGGCGATTGCAGATGCTAGTGCAACTATACGCTTCTTCTTCTTTTAAAGGCAGTTTCAAGACTTGGATATTCAATTGGACATTATCGCCTAGTTGGAGTTCTTCACGATCAACGAAATCGCCCATGTTTACAGCATACAGGAGGAAATCTTGGCGAGACTTATCAAAGGTGGAGATGGTGGAATTGTCTAGCAAAATTAAATTAGCGCAACAACTGTGCTCATCATATTGCGCCTTGAGATCAGTAATCAGAACATCGTCTGTTTCCTTATCGCAAGTGAGCAGAATGCAAATAAGGAGGCCTAACCATAACAGTGGGATAGTTCGGTTCATGGTAGTGTAGGTTTAAATAGCTAGACGGTAGTTGGCGGTAAAGGGTTGGGAGGAACAATATAAATGGATGGAACATTGTGCTAGAGCTTGTCTACAATTCCTGTTCTAAGACTATTATTTAACCTTTAGCACTGGTAAACAAACTCTAGCTCTTGCCCTCTCAATAAATCTGAGTAGCCACAGACCATTCTCTTATTTCCTCTTCACTCATCCAGTGTACGCCATCAAAAGGAGCTGAGGTAAGGGTATGGAAATAAAATTTAGGGCCAATGTCTTTTCCTAAACACATGGTAAAATAAGCTACTTGATATTGGTGTGCGGGATGATCCTCGGGAATTTCTGCTGCTGTTAGGTCATCGAGACAACACCAGGAATGAATCCCTAGTTTGGCCCCTCTTTCTACAAAACGCTCTTTCCCTGCACAAAACAGATCTACAGCACCAGAGGCGATTACACTGGTTTTAAGCACTTTTGTATGTAGGCCAGCTTCTCTTACTAACCGTCCTGTATGCATATTTACAGCATCATTCAATGAGCCGGAAATGTTTCCTAAAACGACGGTTTTGACGGAGGGATGTTCTCTGAGAGCAGTCTTTAGCTGCGCATAAGTTCGAGTACCCAAATCGCCGTTTATGTGTATTTCATCTCCTTTCACTTCTAGTTTACTCGTCCCTGCTCCCATTATAGCTTCATTGACCTGATAGGTCAGTTGATAGGGTTTGCCTGTTTCGGGATTGTTGAGTGTTCCTCTGAACTCCAGATCTAATTCATCGAGCTTATTAACCTGAATATCGATTTTCCCCACCCCTAAAGGCATGCTCATTTTCTGCAGTAGTGCCGATTCATCTTCCCCTAATTCTTCGATATTTCCATCGATCAAGATAGCCTCAGAAGATAGGTTGGTGTTATTTAGGTCTTTCCTAGACACTGTTTGTAAAATAGTTTTTGCCCCTTCTTTATCTTCAAAAACGGTAATGAATACTACTTCTTTCCCCTCTTCGGAAGGCATAAAGAGTTGCAAGGGGAACTTGTTACCATTGAGGGAAACCACTGCCTTTTCAATCCAAACCATTTGATCTTTTACAAATTGGTCTATGTCCGCCTTGGCGATTCCTTCATCTTCAAAGCCCGTCCAGCATTTTCCATTGTACCAATATGCGCCCTCTTCATTACAGGCATCCTCGTTGCCTGCATTTTTTAGGATTAAGCTACCGGAATTGCAATTAAAGAGAGAAAACAATAAGAATGTTAAAAACAATAGATTTTTCATTTGTGTTATTTGTTGATTTCAGCAATAGCTCTGTCGATTAACTCATCTTTTGTAGTATCTGTTTCGTCTAGTTGCACCATAATGTCAGGATCAAAACCATCATCCAGGTGCCTGCCCTCATGATCGATAAATTCGCTAGTAGACAAGGAATATTTCCATCCATTGGATAAGAATCCGTCAGCTACACTTCCACTACCGCCACCAGTGCGACTGCCAATAAAGGTTACATGATCTAGCGGGTTAGTTTGATAAATGAAGGTCGTTGTAGCACTATAACAAAGACCATTTGTAAGTACCATTACAGGTTTGGTATAGATTTGTCCTTCGGCAGGCCGATTGAAAGCGGGGCTATCTGAAAAGTCATTTTTACCTGGGCCTGTTTTAAATCGCTCGAAACCGGTAGATACTTCCTTGTCTGTCAGGTGACGAGCCAGCCGAGAAGCGCCAGCAGGATCCCCCCCTGTATTGTTTCTAACATCGATAATCAAGCCCTCGGTGTTCTGAAAATAGGTCAATACCCTATCGATTTCTTCATCTGTTAACTCCGCATCGAAAGTAGGGATGAGGATGTAACCAATATTTCCTTGTAGCATGGCATAGGCACTATTTTCTGCCATGAAAAACTGAAAATCTTCAGTTTTGATATCATTGATGTGGGAAACAAAAATTTCTCCGTTGAAATTCAAAGCCTCTCCCTTAAGAATATCAAAAGTTTTAATTGAATCTCGGCTAAAATCAGTCAAATCACTATGCCCGTCTCTCAAGCTCAATATCATATCACCCATAATTTCAAATAGTGCTTCATTGCTAGTACTCTCATCAATTAAAGCCTTATTGCTATCGTAAGCTGCTTGCCAGTCAACACCTTTAAAATCAAACATAGCATACTTATCATTGAAAGTATTCCAGAATTCATCGAATACTTCCAGTTGATTCTGTCCGTCGGGAGCAGGTTTAATAAAAGCTTTTTCACAAGCAGTCATGGATAGCGTAAGGAATGCGATAAAACTGAAAATATATTTTTGCATGTTATTTCGTTTAGATATAGTTTTTTGGAATGTTGCGATATGGTTAGCCTTGCGTATTTGCTTTGTTTCTACCTAATTTAAGGCCAAAGAAAAAACTCAGCCCGTGCGTCCCTTGTACCATTTGTCCATCCTTAAAGGGCTGGTAAGCTCTCAAGTACCAGTTGTACTTGATGCCCCAACGGGATCTAGGTGTATCTTTAAATAAAGAGAAATCTGTTTTTACACGATTAAATTGCCCGATTAAGGCTAGTTCTCCATATTTGTAAGGTGCTATTGATGCATCTTCATCGTAATTAAATTGACCATTAGTCAGGAAATCTTGCGGTGCGGAAAAAGCATATCCATCGCTAGCCTTCACCCAGGAAATCAGGCCTATACTCACGTCTCCTCCAAAATGCCATTGACTATTTCCGATGGGTCTTTCGATTCGACTTGCTATAGAGAGAGTATTGTTATAGAGTAGCGATTTGCCATTATTGCCCAAATTAGCAGTCGATCGAAAGAGAGCAGCTAACTCAATCTCTGCTCCAACATACCAACGATTTGCGTCTTCTACATGCAACCCTTTCATCCAGGCGAAGCTGATACTAGGTTCAAATATGGTAGATTTTGTAGTTGCTTGATTGTGAATAGTATTCGACTGAATAGGCATCTCCAATTGCCAACGGAATAGGTTTTTGGATTGAGTTACTCCTCCCAATTGGATATTCAGACCAGTGCCTGATAAAGCCGAACTCGAAAATGTTTGATTTTGATGTGTGCCAGCAGTTCCCCCTAAGGCGATGAAAATTTGTTTTACATCTTGCGCATTAGTGGTCAGCCATCCGAATGATAGCAAAGACAGGACGATAATTTTTTTCATTGTAGATATTTTGGTTTTGGTGGGGCAAAGGTGCTGGCAGTCCTGGTAAGAAAAGTTCAAGATTGTGAAAAAGGAGTTCGAAAACGTGATTTAAGACTTATTTGCAGAATTCCGAACTTTTATATTGCCATCACGCTTTTCTTAAATTGAGCCGGGGTTTGACCAGTCATTTGTTTGAAAGTGGTATAGAAGCTGGTCTTAGAATTAAATCCTACTTCATAGGCAATGCCGAGGAGGTTAAGGTGCCGCATATCAGGGTTTGAGAGTAGCTCTTTAGCATTCTCGACTCGAAATCTATTGATCAGTTGGTTAAAATTAATTCCCCCTACTTCATTGATGAGATTAGATAAGCGCCTGGGTGAAAAATGAAGTTGTTCGGCCAAGCTGGCCAAATTCAGTTTGGGATCTGTGAAGGGACGTTCGGTTTGCAGGAAGTTCAAGATTTGGTCATAATTCTTCCTCTCAGAGTGGATGTCAGAAGATGATGAAGGAGGGATTGCCAAGCTGGCTCCAGGCTGTTTAGATAAATTATCTGGAAGACTGATGAATACTTGTCTAAAGCCACTCAAAGCCACCCAAAATATAAAAATAACATTGACCCATGAAAAGATTAAATCTGTAAACTCTTCAAAAAAACCGAAACTGGGGATAATGAAAAGAGTGAACAAAATATAGTAGCAAATCCATTTGATCCAACGCAAAGTTTTGCCTTGCAGAGAAGAATAAAAATCTGCCATCCTTTTTTTGTGTCGATTGATTAAACGGATGGTCATTAAGGTATATATCAGTACAAGAAAGAAGGAGATAAGAAAGTGAAATACCCAAATAAAACCCGCTTCATCCCATTTGATTTTTGATTCAACAGGTGCCAGAAATAGGATAGAGAACACTATAAACTCGACAATGCCTGGCAAGAAATGTTTGTAATCACTACGCCAATCAATCTCAGCGGCGATGTTTTTGGTGTATATAAACAAAGCAGGCATGAATAGCCAATAAAACTCTAACGGCAAAAACAGTAATTCTGGATATTGTTCTATATACCCCGTTTCATCACCGATGCTCAGGATGAGTTCAATACTATAGGTGACTAAAAAGAGGCCGAGGAAAGGGATCGCTTTATTCTTCTTAAAGCTTAATAGTAGTATAATTCCCAATAGGGTTCCTTGCACAAAGCCAAGAATATCTAGTATAGTGGTGAAGGTAAGGTTCATATCAAATCAGGTCCTATTCCCTTATACAAAAACGCTTTTGCTATAATAGAACGATCATCATGATCTTACAAAGGTAATTATATGCTTTTACTATTGCCTCCTAAAATACGATAAGGCCAACCTTCCGACCTATTTTGCTGAATTCCTATGAAATGTTTGGCCGATGATCTTGCCTAGGGCTTTAATTTCTGGACCCAACCCACTGAAGAAGGGAAGGGGGGACTTTTCAATTACTTTTACCTGATTGATATTTGATTGATAAGACTCATGCGAATATTCATTTTCTTAGGGATGCTTCTGATCTATGTTGCGTTTATTGGGTGCAATAAAGGCAAGCTACAAGAAGTAGATTTGATCTCGATGGAGATGCCACTTCATTAATGTTGCAATGTCTGGGGGATCCGATTTCGAATGATGTGATCTTTCCGAAAGTTCGTTCTTTTTTGCGCTGAAGGCATGTTTACCAAGCAGGTTAAACTTATCCATGTAGGACCTACAGCTGAATTTCCCACTGTTGTCAATGTACGGCTGGTCATATTACTAGAGTACAATTGCCTGCGGTATTTGAAAGTAGAGCAACAGAGGTTGGTTTTACAGCGGATTTAATAGCATCTTCTCCCGTGCCAACTCCTAAAATCGCTTTAGATCATGAATAGTGAAATTCCATTCAGGCGTAGGCAGCCGCGTGCCAGAAGGTAACGTAAACCAAGGGGTTACTCCATCTTCGTTTGGGTTCTGTAAGATTTGAATATCCTGAGCGGGCATATAACTTTGGGCTAATAAATAGCGCTTCTCTCCCATTTCATTAATCACCATATCCACTACAATAACAGCATGGCCGGGGCTACCCCCCTGGATCAAAACATCCCCAACTTGGATTTCTTCAATGGAAACGGGATTTAGTTCTTTGGCCAACGATAGTGTGCCGGCATAGGCAAAGACCATATTCATGTAAGAGCGGAACTGCGCATAAGAACTTGAAGGAGTTTTCGATTTTACCCAGGTGACAGAATTTCCTCTAATTTTCACTCTATACCCTTGCCTCCATTTGGCAAAAGTCATATCAAACCCATTAGTGAAATTAAATCGGATATCATCAAAGCGTTGTTGGGCAAATAGGTATTCTCCTCTTAGCCGCATGATAGCATCAGCACATTGCTGTAAATCTCTTTTTCCAATGTCCATATCTACCACGGCTAGATAGACCTGATTTGGAGATTTTTCCGCACCATTGTAGTATCTTACCCGACTGCCATCTGCCTGTAAAGGAAGTTGTTGCAAGTAGGATGCAAAACTTCCGGTAGGGTGAGAAATCCTTTTGAAGCCAGCCGGAGGTATAAATCGCTTCTCGATCGTATGCCCGCTGGTATCTATCGGAAACCAGGATTCCGGCAGTTCTGATGATTGGCTAGCCGTAAGCGGCTTAGAGAATTCCTGTGAATTGGAAGTACAAGCTTGTAATACACAGAAGACTAGAAAAAAAATCACTAAGGTTTTTTGTTTCGACATGGGGTTAAGTGGTTTAATTGACAAGGCTAGTTTGCATATAACTCCACAATCGAGGAACTTATTTTACTTGCTTTTCATTACAGGAATATATAGCTTGCAAGCTGCGCCCTTCCCAAAGCAAAACCACCACTTTAAATAGTTGATTTTTTCACAAGAAATTGTACAACATGGTACAACAGACAGATACGTTGGAGGCAGGTATTCTTGAGCAATTGACGGCCGTGAATCAAGCCAGCCGCCTTTTGGTAACGCTAAGTGATCAGGAAATTGCCAATATCTTGAATGAGTTGGCAGAATTAACAATCGCGAAAACACCGTATATCCTTCAAGAGAATGAGAAGGATTTGACGAGAATGGACCCGAGCAACCCCAAGTATGACCGACTGCTGTTGAACCCGGATCGATTGCAAGGCATTGCCGCGGATTTGCGCAAAGTAGCCGAACTTCCCTCTCCCTTAAACATTACCTTGGAAGAACGCAACCTCCTCAATGGATTAGAATTGACTCGCGTAAGCGTTCCCTTGGGTGTGATTGGGATTGTTTTTGAATCTCGCCCGAATGTAACTTTTGATGTATTTGCGCTATGCTTGAAATCGGGGAACGCTTCGGTGTTAAAAGGAAGTCGGGATGCGCATTTTTCTAATATCGCGATCGTGAAGTTGATTCATCAGGTGTTAGCGAAGAGAGGCCTCCAAGATATATGCTATTTAGCTCCGAGTGAAAGAGAAGCCTTACCTCATATTTTGCAGGCTGATCGCTATGTAAATACCATCATTCCCAGAGGAAGCCAAGGGTTGATCAACTTCGTTCGAGCCAATTCCAAGGTGCCTGTGATTGAGACCGGCGCAGGCATTGTTCATACCTATTTTGATAAGAGTGCAGACTTGCAAAAAGGGAAAGACATAATAGAGAATGCTAAATCTCGTAGAGTTAGCGTTTGTAATGCCCTGGATACGCTACTGATTCACCGAGAACGCTTAGCAGACCTTCCTGCCATTTTGCAAAAACTCGGCGAAAAACATAGTTGTAAAGTATTGGCTGATTCAGCTGCTTATACCGTATTGAAAGACAAATACCCGGCGGATCTTTTGGGAATAGCGGAAGCGGAAGATTATGGTACTGAGTTTTTGTCCATGAAGATGTCAGTGAAGACAATTGAAGATCTGGATCAAGCTTTGGATCATATCGCTGAATATAGCTCCAAGCACAGTGAAGCTATTGTGGCAGAAGACGGAGATACCATTGCTCGTTTCTTGACAGAGGTAGATGCAGCAGTTGTTTATGCAAATACTTCGACTGCCTTCACGGATGGAGCGCAATTCGGGATGGGGGCAGAAATCGGGATCAGCACCCAAAAGTTACATGCTCGAGGGCCTATGGCGCTACGTGAATTGACCAGTTACAAGTGGTTGGTTCGGGGAAATGGGCATATTCGAGCTTCTTCCTAATAATCAAACCTGTAAGCCTTCAAGTGGCACTGCTGCTACCTGAAGGTTTACTCCAATATGCTTCCCTATCGAGTCCCAACCGCTAAATAAAGATGAACGCTATTTTGCCGAACACTATATCGCTTCGGATTATCCGCTGATTGAAGTTAGCATGGAAAAAGTGGGTGGTGAACGTATAGATGTCAATTATGACTTGCGAATGCGGATTTGTGAATATGTTCGGCAAGATTTTACTCAATGTCCCACCTCGCTTTTATTAGACCTCTATCGATCCTTGGCGGAAAGCACTAAGTATACCTTTAGTGTCTATACTTATTTCCACTTATTTGCCAATGAAATTCTGGAACGGGAAGGGGTGAAGTGTTTTGATATTTATCAGACGGGTGCCAGACAATCATTTGATTCCCTCCTAGCTAGTGCTCGGCTGGACCTAAGCCAGGCGCGCCTGGAGGAGCTCATTCTTTATCTCCAACAGCAGGTCCGGCTTGCTGAAAATGAGCAAAGCCAAAAGGATTTGTCCTTTATGTTAAAGCGTTTTCAAGCTATGGTTGGATGAGTCCATAAAATGCTGCTAGACCCACTTTACGCATGATTCTGTCCATCCACTCAAGAAATCCCTCCTTGCAATCATTTGAGATTGCGATTCCTTTCTCATGCCCCTACCTTTGAATCAACCAAAAAGCAGAGATGGCATATTAGCTGTCTTACTAAACCAAAAAACCGAAATGAAAACGTACAAAATCATCCTGACGGCCACACTAGTGGCCTTTAGCTTGCTGAGCAGCCGTGCAGTAAGCGATCATGGAACTATCTATGATCCTCATTCTGTAAATATTCCTGTTTTTGTTTTGCAGGCCGAAACGGCTCCCCAAAAAATCAGCTTTGTAGCTGCTAACCTGCAGAAACGCCCGACTAAAATATGGCTGGAAGATGAACAAGGAAAAGTCTTGTTCAAAGCAAAGGTGCGCAATCGCAATACCTATGGTAAGACCTTTAGTATGGGGCGCTTGGCAAAGGGAACTTACCGAATAATCATTGAGCAAGGTCCTGATCAACGCATTATTGAGCCGATATACCTAAATAGTGATACCCCTAAAAAAACAGATTGATCATTGAGTGTGTAATGGGCTAGTACGCAAAGGTGGCTAGCCCATTGTTTTCCTTAAAGTTTAGTTAATCCACGGATTCAATTAGACTTTTTCCTCCTCCTCAGTTGTTATATCTCCAGTAACTACCTAATGCTGTACCAGCACACCTTCCTTCCCTAATTACTTTCCGACGGTTTCAGGCGAATAAAAATTACTAACCAAAAAACGTAAGCAATGAAAAAGCTAATCTCCAGCCTTTTTGGCCTGTTGATCGTAATGGGGTTATCTGCCCAAACGACTGAAAGTAACAGAAAACTGACTCGTGCGGAACGTAAGGAAATCAAAGCACAAGAAAGAGCCGAGAATAAAGAACAAATATTGACTGCTATTCAAGATCATCAGTTTGTGATTGAGGCATATCACCTGGAAGATCGATATGGCCGATTTATTCAAGTTTCTCCGACTACCAATTTCATCTTAGTGGATAGTGTGGAAGCAACCATCCAGCTGGCATTTCCCAATCGTATTGGTGGGTGGAACGGATTGGGAGGAATTACAGATGAAGGGAGAATCCGTAATATTCGATTCCCGAAGAAAACGCCTAAGTATGGGGTGTCGTTTGTGATGGATGTGACTGGCCCCGCTTTTGGTTCTTCCCGAGTATATGTAGACGTGAACGATGATGGTTTGGCCGTAATGCGATTTTCCGGAGCTTTTGGTGCTCGATTTACTATGCGAGGCAACTTTGAGCTACTAGAAGAATCCAATATTTTTAAAGGGGTAGCAAGATTTTAAGTTTTATACTTCACTAAAGGGGTGAAGATTCCACCCCTCTAGTGAAGATTTACCGTGCTGAGAACCTCCACATGGTTTGGGTTTCATAGCGTTTACCGGCACCAAGTCTTGGACTAGGGAAATCCGGTTTATTCGGAGAATCCGGGAAATGCTGTGTCTCTAGACAGAAACCATCGCGGTATTCATAAGTGTTTCCTTTTCCCGTCAGGCTTCCAGTTAAAAAATTGCCAGAGTAGAATTGTACACCAGGTTCCTCAGAAAAAACTTCAACGGTTCTGCCAGTAGTGTTTTCCATGAAGTAGGCAATCAATTCCATACCATCGCTGGCCTTGTTGATTACATAGTTGTGGTCGTAGCCTCCACCAATGGCCATCTGTGGATGTTCTTCATCAATGCGTGATCCAATGGCCATTGGGTTGGTGAAGTCAAAAGGAGTACCCTTAACTGGCATGAGTTCGCCAGTAGGGATCAGGGTTTTATCGACAGGCGTGATGTGGTCGGCCTTGATCATTAATTGGTGATCGAGAATATCTCCTTCTCCTTTTAGATTGAAATAAGTATGGTTGGTCAAATTGCAGATGGTAGCTCTATCCGAAGTAGCGGAATAGGTCATACGCAATTCGTTTTTGTTGTTCAGTAAATAGGCTGTTTCAACTGTCAATTTTCCTGGATAACCTTCTTCCATATGTTCACTAACATATGTGAGTTTGACACCGATTGCATCATTCGTTTTCAACTCTTCTGCTTTCCATAACTGGCGGCCAAAGCCGCCCGGTCCACCATGTAGATGATTGGGGCCATTGTTGGTAGCGAGGGTGTAGGTTTCTCCATCCAACGTAAATTTCCCTTTTGCAATTCTATTCGCATAGCGTCCAACAGTGGCACCAAAGTAGGGATGCTCACCGAGGTAGCCAGCAAGGCTGTCAAAGCCCAATACGATATCGTCCAACTGCCCGTTTTTATCATGCGTTTTGAGGGAAACGAGTAAGGCACCGTAGTTGATTACCCTCGCCTCAATGCCATTTTTATTGGTAAAGGTGTAGATATCGACAGGGCCATCCGGACTTTGTCCGAAAGCGGCTTTACTGATACTCAGGCCTTCCGTTTGAGGAGGCAATTCGGCCGGGCCTTCTGTTGATTTAGGTTCTGAATTGCAGGCTGCGAGAAGGAGCCCGATGATCAAAAGGGAAAAGGTGTTTTGATAAATAGACATAAGTTGGTTTTAGTTACAGTCCTTTCGCTATGTGGAAATATACTTCATTCCATCGTAATTCCTGTTTAAATGATCGGATTTTGGTTTCTTGATCAATCAGAACATATTCGATTCCTGCCATCTCTGCGAAATCCTCTAGGTACTCAGCAGTTAAGCTTTGGCTATAGCAAGTGTGGTGGGCTCCTCCTGCCAGAATCCAGGCTGCTGCTGCCGTTTTTAAGTCGGGATGCGCCTCCCAAAGCACACGAGCCACTGGAAGTTTTGGTAGATCGTGTGCTGGAGCTACGGCATCTACAGTATTCACTAATAGCCGGAATCGATCCCCAAGGTCAATTACAGAAGCATTTAAGGCGGGGCCTGCGGCTGCATCAAATACTAGTCTTACTGGATCTGCTTTCCCCCCAATTCCTAATGGGTGGATCTCACAACTGGGGGTGTCGGCGGCAATCGATGGGCATATCTCTAGCATATGGGCACCTAATACTTGCATCCGATCAGGATTAAAGTGATAGGTATAGTCTTCCATAAAGGAACTTCCTCCTTCCAAACCACTACTCATGACTTTCATAGCTCGAACTAAGGCTGCCGTTTTCCAGTCTCCTTCGGCACCAAAACCATAACCATCAGCCATCAGGCGCTGTACCGCTAAACCAGGCAATTGTTGGAGACCGTGTAGGTTTTCGAAAGTATCCGTAAAGGCCATGAAGTCGCCTTCTTCCAGAAAAGCTCGAAGACCTAGTTCTATTCGAGCGGCCTCTAGTAAGGATGCCCGCATATTGCCTGTTTTCAAAAGGCTGCTCGCAATTCGATAGCTATCTTCATATTCCTTTACCAATTGTTCAACTGCTGTATCATTGACCGCCTGTATCTCCTGTACTACATCTCCTAAACCATATCCATTCACAGCATAGCCAAATTGGATTTGAGCAGATACCTTATTCCCTTCTGTTACTGCTACCTCCCGCATATTGTCTCCAATTCTGGCAACTTTGAGGTGCCGGGTTTCATGCCATCCGCAAGCGGTTCTAGCCCAAACACCTAATCTGCTAGCTACCTCAGGGTCTCGCCAGTGTCCTACGACCACTTTTCGATTTAAACGCATGCGCGTATTGATAAACCCAAACTCTCGGCCGCCATGGGCAGATTGGTTTAGGTTCATAAAATCCATATCGATGTCAGACCAAGGGATATCTCTGCCAAATTGAGTATGTAAGTGGACCAACGGTTTTTGCAGAATCTGTAACCCTCGGATCCACATTTTTGCAGGAGAGAAAGTATGCATCCAGGCTATGATACCGACGCAGTTTTCAGCGACATTAGCTGCTCGGCATCGTTTAGCGATGGCATCAGGTGTGGTTAGTACAGGTTTGAAAACCACTTCCGTAGGGATGTTATCCAGGCCATCTAAGGCCTGGGCAATCAATTGCGAATGTTCCGCTACGGTGTTAAGTGTTTCTTCTCCGTAGAGATGTTGACTTCCGGTGATGAACCAGATCTCATACTTGTTTAAATCCATCATATCCTTGCATTTGTCCCTCTTCCATACAACACAAAATTGTCAGAGAACTGTATTTGTATGGTAAGCGCTGCAATGGCGAGCATCTTAAGTTGTAGCAGACCAGCGATCGGGAAAGATCATAGCCGTTGGTCTGCTAAGGAAGAATGATGAGTCTCACCTGTTAATTACCATTAAATGATATCATGATATAGGCGACGATAGCTACCACCACGAGTGAGAATATAACATCCCAAACCGTATAGCTATTGCGATTAGCTTCTTTCTGCTCATCCGTCAGTGTACCGTAAGTCAATCCTTTCAGTCGCTCTACAGCAGGGGCCTCTGTGACTAAACTTACAACTATCGTTACAATCACTGAGAACAAGAAGAACCAAGCGGCGAAGGTCAAGAAATTCATATCCCCGAGGGTGTGTAGAATGCCACCGGGGGTTAAGCTATCCTTGCTCAATTCCAAGATGATTCGGACTGCACCTACAACCAAGCCTGAGACCAGGGTGGCCATTGCGCCTTTACCATTTATCCTTTTGGAAAATAGACCTAGAAGGAATACGGCAGTAATTGGAGGTGCTATATAGGATTGAACAGATTGAAGATATTCATAGAGGACCCCGGAAATATTCTGCATAACAGGAATCCAGGCAATACCGGCTACTACCACAAAGAAGGTGGCAATTTGCCCGACACGAACCAGTTTGCTTTCAGAAGCTTCCGGCCGTATTTTTTTGTAAATATCAACGGTAAACAAGGTAGAGCAAGAGTTGAACACAGATGCTAGCGAACTCATTAAAGCGGCCATCAACCCAGCAGCTACCAGCCCTCTCAACCCATGCGGAAGTACGCTTGTCATTAAAGCAGGAAAAGCTTGATCGGGAGTATCCCAATCCAGCTGTCCTTTCTGCTTCAAGGCCAAGGCAATCACCCCTGGAATTAGGAAAATGAATACAGGGAATAGTTTCAAGAAGGCACCAAAGATGGTACCGCGTCGCCCTTCGGTAATATTCCTGGCCGTTAATGCCCGCTGTACGATATACTGGTCTGTACACCAATACCACATACCTACAATGGAACTGGTAATAACCAAGCTGGGCCATGGAAATTCTGGGTCGCTAGCGGAACGCCACATATTGAAATATTCTGGCCCTACAGTTGCTTTCAGTTCACCGATACCTCCTACGGCTTGTAAGCCCAAAATTGTCAGTAGGCCTGCACCCAATAACAAAATGACGGCTTGTAATGCCTCGGTATAAACAACGGCACGCATCCCACCAAGAACAGTATAGGCTCCGGTTAGTACGACGGTAGCCAAGGCACCTTCCCAGAAATCAATTCCAAGGAGCGTGGCGATTACGATACCTCCTGCATATACGGTAACTGAAACTTTAGTTAGAACATAAGCGATTAGAGAAAAGATAGATAGAAACCATCGCGTATTGGGACCATATCGTCGTTCCAAGAATTCAGGCATCGTAAAGACACCAGCTCGTGCGTAAAAGGGGAGAAATACCCACCCTAGCATGAGAACAAGCCAAGCATGTAACTCATAGATTAGTAGGGGCATTTTATCTGAGGCACCGGTTCCAGCTAAGCCCACTACATGTTCTGAGCCAATATTAGAAGCAAAAATAGAGGCTCCGACGACAAACCAGCCTACGTTTCGGCCGGCCAGGAAATAATCTTCAGTATTGTTGGCTTTCTGCCGAATTACCCAATAAGCAATCCCTAACAGAATCAAGAAGTAACCACCGATGACAATCCAATCAAGTGTATTGATACTTTGCATAGTAACAAGGTCTAGTTGATAATCGAATCTCCTTCGTAGTCGCGAAATCTAGTTGGTAGGGCACTTGTAAATCTACCCTTTATTTCTTTTTTGAAGAAAGAGATCCGGGAAAAATATTGCTTCTTAGGCAAATCTCATGGACAGTTATAAATTGAGATGAATAAGCGTACGAAGGCAGCTTTGAATTTCATTTTTGAATGTCTCGAAACACGAGAATTGTCTAAGAAGCAAAATATACGTAGCCGAACACTGGAAGTACGGTTCATTCACTGGCTTTAGGTTTGGCCATAATAGGCACCCTCGCCGTGTTTACGCTCATAGTGCTTTTGAATGAGTGCATCAGGTAGTCGGGGCGAATCGGGGCGAATTTGTCGAGTGATCCAGGCCATTTTGGCTATTTCTTCCAGTACAGCGCTATTGTATACGGCCTTCTTTACTGTTTTTCCCCAAGTGAAAGGGGCGTGGTTAGCTACTAGGATCATTTCGACCTCCTCCGGGCTTAGGTTCTTGTCTTTGAGTGCATCCATGATCTGAAAGCCTGTCATATACTCGTAATTTCCCTGAATCATTTCTTTTGACATGACAGGTGCACAGGGGATATCTACAGTCAAATGATCCGCATGCGTCGTTCCGAAAATGGGGATATCTGTTTGAGTCTGCGCCCAAGCAGTGGCATAGGTGGAATGGGTGTGAACAATCCCTCCGATATGCGACCAGTGTTTGTATAAAACAGCATGGGTTTTTGTATCTGAACTTGGCCGCATCTCTCCCTCCACCACTACAGCGTCAAAATCGACGATCACCATATCGGATGGTTGAAGATCCACATAGGGGACGCCGCTAGGTTTAATGGCAAAAACACCTTTATTTCGGTCGACGGCACTTGCATTGCCGAAGGTGAATAGCACGAGGCCTAACTTTGGCAACTCCATGTTTGCGGCGTAGGCTTCCTCCTTTATCGCTTGATATTGAGACATCATTAGCTTAATTTTTCGACAGCGGCACCAAAATCTTGATACTGCGTATAAATCTTGTTATAGGCTTCGGCGGTAGATGGATCAGGGAGGTATTTTGCATCAAAACCAGCTCCCATTCTCTCCATTGCTTCGCTTACATTTGAATAAATTCCGGCGGCTGTGGCGGCAAACATGGCGGCACCCAAAGCACAAGTCTGTTCTGAGGTAGCAATTTTGATCGGCCGATTGAGTACATCCGCCATGACCTGCATAATAAAAGGCGATTTCTTGGCTACACCACCTAAGCCAATCACGCCTTTGATAGGCACACCTTCCTCCTGAAACCGCTCCACGATCTGACGGGCACCAAAACAGGTGGCTTCTACCAGGGCCCGGAATATCCTTGGAGCATCACTCCCTAGATTTAAGCCCATCATAGCACCTTTTAGTGCTTGATTCGCATCTGGCGTACGGCGACCATTTAACCAATCCAATGCTACTATTCCATCGGCGCCGGGTTCTAGCTTTTCTGCTTCTGCTGTTAACTTAGGTATGATAGCATCTAGACTTTCTTCGATCAATTTGGCTTTTATTTCCTCATTAATCAATTGACTATCTGCCAACACTTGTTCGATTGGCCAGGCCAATACCTTTTTGAACCAGGCATAAACATCACCAAATGCTGATTGGCCTGCTTCCAGCCCCATCATACCCGGTATGATAGAGCCATCTACTTGTCCGCAGATACCTTTTATTAGTTTATCACCTACCTCTTGCATCGGAGCTACAAGCATATCACAGGTTGAAGTACCCATTACCTTGCTGAGATAGAAAGGCTCTAATTCTCCACCTACGGCTCCCATATGTGCATCAAACGCACCTACACCTACCACTACATCAGTCGTTAAGCCCAATCGATCTGCCCATTCCTTGCTCAGTTGACCAGCGGGAACGTCCGAAGTATAGGTCTTTTCATAGAGCCGATCACGTACGCCATCAAGCAAAGGATCAAGTGCCGCAAAGAATTGATTGGGTGGGAGGCCATTGAAATCTTCATGCCAAAGTGCTTTATGGCCAGCGGCACAGCGAGAGCGTTTCATCTCAGCTATATTGGTTCCTCCAATTAGCAAGAAGGGAATCCAATCACAGTGCTCTACCCAGGAATGGGCTCGTGCTCTAATGGCCTCATCCGCCCGCAGCGTTCGAAGAATTTTGGCCCAAAACCACTCAGAAGAATAGATGCCACCCTCGAATTTTGTATAGTCAATATCCCATTTTTGGCAGAGGTCATTGATTTCTGCGGCTTCTTTAATCCCGGTATGATCTTTCCAAAGAATGAACATCGCATTGGGATTTTCTTCAAAACCAGGCGTCAATGCCAAGGGCACGCCTTTTTCATTGACAGCAACTGGCGTAGACCCCGTGGTGTCGACAGCAATGCCTCTTACACTGGTCGCAACATCCGGAGAAGCAGCTGCCAAAGCTTTCTTTATGGTGTTTTCTAAGCCTTCAATGTAGTCGAGGGGGTGTTGACGAAATTGATTGACTGGAGGATCACAAAATAACCCTTCTTTCCATCTTTGGTAATAATGTATAGCACTGGAGATTTCTTCTCCATTTGAAGTGTCTACGATAACTGCCCGCACAGAATCAGTACCGTAGTCTAATCCTATCACATAAGTTTTGTTGGTCATTCGGATTGAATTCAATGTTTAAAAGCACAGCCAAAGTAAGGAATCTTCTTAAAGTCTTTGGCGACCTTTTTAGCAATTTTTTAGGGAAAGGGCGATATTGTAAACATTTCGATTAAGCCTGCAATATTTATGGGTATTTTATTTGACATGGATGGGGTGATCGCTGATACCAACCCATTCCATAAAACTTCAATTCAGCAATTTTGTAAGCGGCATGGGATTGATGCCTCAGATGATTTTTTAAAGGAAAAAGTCTATGGAAGAGTCAATAAAGAATGGATCCCCAATCTTTTTGGTACTTTAGGTGAAGAGGAAGTGAACATTCTGGCAAATGAAAAGGAGCAATTGTTTCGAGAAATATATGCACCACACTTGAGTGCCGTTGATGGTTTGATTGAATTCTTGCAGCTTTTGCAAGAAAATGGGATTAAAGCAGCTGTAGCTACCTCAGCACCACTTGAAAATGCAAATTTTATTCTCGATGGATTGAATATTAGAGAGTACTTTGATGCCATTTTGCATTCAGCAGACGTAGAACAGGGGAAGCCACATCCTGAAGTCTATCTAAAGGCAGCAGCAGCTCTGGATAAGTTGTCTGCGGAATGTATCGTTATAGAAGACTCTATCTCAGGTGTGCAGGCAGGTAAAGCGGCCGGTAGTAAAGTGATAGGAATAACAACTACCCATGAGGGGAGGGAATTTGGCTCAATTGATTTGGTGATCAGTGACTTTCTAGGCTTGGATATGGCACAATTAACTACATTATAGAGGCTTTTAGCTTTGGAGACCCAACCATAATCTTATGAAATGTAGTCTATCCTTTAGGAAGCCTGATGAAGGAATCTTGTAATTCAGTAATAATCCCGATGTTATGTTCAAAAAAATAATGGTATTAAGCCTCGCATTAGTTGCTTTGTGGGCTTGTGAAAAAGAGAAGCCTACCGAAACTGGGTTCGAACTCAACAAACCTTTCGATTTGCAATTTGCGGAAACCAATCAATCTACGGAGGACGATATCTCTGTTAACTTCTTTGAAGTATTGAGTGATTCACGCTGCCCCTCAGATGTGACTTGTGTTTGGGAAGGGGAATCCTCTGTTAAAATTAACTTCAAGGTAGGGACGACAGATACTCCGCTGACCTTATCCACGCATAAGTTGCAAGGACAGGGCCCACAAGCTGATACCCTTGGCAATTATGTGATCCGCCTACTTGAGGTAAGTCCTTATCCCGAAAGTACACAACAAATACCAAATGAAGATTACGAAATTCGATTGCAAATTGATGAGTTGTAGTCGTTTTTGAAGAGTGTAAGTCAGGCGTATGTAATCCGTATTCCTGACTTATATTGATCTACCTCACCTCTTCCACATTCTCTCTGGGTAGCCATTTTTTTAGTTTGTTGATAATGCTTTTGTATCCTACATCCAGTGCCAGATTTGTCCATTCATGTGGATCATTATCGTGATCGTATAATTCTTCTGAACCATCAGAATACCTAATATATCGATAGCGCTCATCCCGGACACTATGTTGTTGATAACCCATGGTTGAAATGGCAGGCCGTTCCCAAGAACGCTTCGGGTTATTAAGCAGTGGTACCAGGCTTTGTCCATCTGTATTAGAGTTGGGAGGAAGTTTACAAAGTTCTGTCAATGTGGGGTAGATATCGAGTAGACTAACAGGCCGAGTACATTTCTGCCCTGCTTCCATGCCTGGCTGGTAGATCAAGAGAGGAACTCGATTGGCCTCTTCCCACAAGGCAAACTTTCGGTAATGCAATTTTTCTCCCAGGTGCCAACCATGATCACCCCATAAGACAATGATGGTATTGTCCTTGTAGGCACTTTTATCCAAGGCATCTAGCACTACCCCAAGGCAATCATCTGCATATTTCATGCTGGCAAGATAGGCCTGAACCGCTTCTTTTAACTTTCCGTATTTTTTAAGTCTTTGGTAATCGGATTTTGAATCTAAACCCTTTGCCATCTTTCGCCCAATTTCTGGAATATCGTCAAGGTCATCTTCTTTAATAGTGGGTAATTGAATATCGTCTAAAGGGAATTGTTCAACAAACCCTTTGGGTAGATACCAGGGAAGGTTAGGCCGGAAGATCCCACAGCCAAGAAAGAATGGTTTGTCGTGCGGTTTGAGCAGCTCTTCTGCCACAAATTGCGCTGTCTTAAAATCTTGTGACTCCTCTAAAAACACATTCTCTATCACGCCCCAATCTAAGTTTTTATCCTTATTACTTTCGACGGGCATGCCAGAGGCGAGGACCGTCTCCGTTTTATCTGGATGTACAGCAATACTTCTTCCGGTGAGCTTGTGAAAGCGGTCCCATTGATCTGGTTCTGCTCGTTTGCCTTGCGAGGCATGGAAGAGTTTACCCTTTGCCGTTGTGAAGTATCCATGCTGAGAAAAATACTTTGGTAGGGAAATAGCCTTTTCTCTTATGCGTAGACTTTGCCACATATCATTGTTGTTGTGGTAGATCCCCGTTGTGTTGGGACTCATTCCTGTTAGTAGTGCCACCCTTGAAGGACTGCAAGCTGGCACTACACAATAGGCTTTTTCAAACACCATGCTTCTGGCTGCAAGCCGATCCAGGTTTGGGGTTTTGGCTTGAGGATGTCCGCCGAGAAAGCCTACCCAGTCGTTGAGGTCATCGACAGCAATAAACAAGACATTATAAGGCGTGACAGAAGCTTGGGTGGTCAATTTCGAGGAAGAACCACAGGCCAAGCAATTTAGGAATAACACGATGGTTAATAGACGTGAGGAAAATGGGTGCTTTAACATAGATTGGATTTCTGTATATGTGTATAGGCTTTGATTTTAAAAGGCGAGCTGTTTATCACAGACTCGTTTATGGAATTACTAACTTCGTTTTGAGGTTTTTTAGTTTTGCTGGGATCGTTTACTTGTTAAATTTTTAGAATTGGAATGAATGAGGAAATTATAAGCATGCTAGAAGGTAAGGACGTTCAGGTTACGCCCATGCGGATGCTGGTCTTAGAGCAGTTTTTGCTACATACCCATGCACTGAGTTTAGCGGATTTGGAAGCGGCCTTGCAGCGATCGGATAGAAGTACGATTTACAGAAGTTTAAAGACTTTTGTGGAAAAAGGAGTATTGCATACTGTAGAAGATGGATCCGTTGCGCAGCATTATGCGCTTTGCCAAGATGCATGCCGGGCGGGGGAACATCGCGATTGGCATCCCCATTTCTATTGCGAAAATTACGGACAAACTAATTGCATCCAGGAGTTGGTTATTCCGCGCTTATCGATGCCTAGTAATTATCAGATTCATGAAATAGAAATGACTGTTAAGGGACGCTGCCCTACTTGCCCAAAGGACTGATCAAAATAAATTAGTGGAGTAGCGATTTGAACAACAATGCAATTTTGTTGCAGGTCTTTCAGGACTACTTTTGGATCAAAAAAAATGCACCATCATCACCAACAGGGAGATCACGCCTGCACCGAATCGAGGGATACGAAGAACCTAAGCCGAGCTTTCTTTCTTAATTTGACCTTTACTATTATCGAGATCATTGGAGGAGTTTTGACCAATAGCGTAGCTGTACTGGCTGATGCTGTGCATGATCTCGGAGATAGCCTTTCTTTGGGTATTGCCTGGTATTTGCAAAAGTTGTCTAAAAGAAAACCCGATACCCAATTTACCTACGGTTATCAGCGATTTAGTTTATTGGGAGCAAGTATCACAGCTTTGGTACTCATTATCGGTGGGGTATTAATCTTATCAGAGACGATCCCTCGAGTATGGAATCCACAAGCTGCTCACGCTACGGGAATGATCGGGTTGGCTTTGCTGGGAATACTAGTGAATGGACTGGCAGTACTTCAAACCCAAGGTGGCAAATCCTTAAGTGAACAAATGGTGTCTTGGCACTTACTGGAGGATGTGCTAGGTTGGGTCGCGGTGTTAATTGGTGGAGTGATCATGTATTTCTTTGAGGTTCCCTTCATTGATCCGCTTCTGTCTATTGGAATTACTTTATGGGTACTATACAATGTATTTCGGCATTTGATAAAAGTCGTACGTATATTATTGTTGGCAGTACCAACTGGGGTAGATGTGGCAGAAGTGAGACTAATTCTGAAGGAACTAGAGGGAGTTGAAGCGATCAAGCAACTACAAATCTGGAGCCTGGATGGGAATGAACACGTCTTGACGACTCAACTAAGAGTGCCTGGTGTTTTGAGCGTCAAAGAATTAGCTACTCTTAAAGTAACTGCGATGAAGGCACTACATCCCTTAGGTTTTAAACAAGTAACTATCGCATGGGAAACGGATGCGTAATGCGCTATTAAGTGCTCTATAAAGATGATAGTAGACCAAACCCTATTTTTTTGAGCTTCAGTCAGTAGAATGTCGAAAAAAACTAGATCGGATGCGGGGCTATGATTATCTTGCTTATCCAATCAGGGAACACAGGTACATAATCGTCACTACTTTCCAAAGACCTAGTTTGGCAGGCTTCTTGAATCAATTAGCTAAGTGAAGTTCCTGCGTTATTACTATGAAAACTGAATTACTCATGCGAAAGAGACTACTCCTATTATTAACCTGCCTTAGTTTTGCATTTTCCGGAAGTACGCAACATTCTATTGCGAGAGAGTGGAATGAAGTGACATTAGAAGCCATTCGGAGAGATTTTGCGCGCCCGACCGTTCATGCAAGAAATTTGTTTCATGCCGCCATTGCTATGTATGATATTTGGGCGGCCTATGACTCTACTGCTCAAACCTATTTTCTAGGAAGGACACATGGCTCACATCATACACCCTTTACCGAAGTACCACGACCAGAAAATTTGGAGGAAGCATTGCATGAGGCCATTAGTTATGCTTGTTATCGTTTGTTGAAACATCGTTTTCTTGAGGCTGCACGCTTTAGAGGTGTGCAAGTGATTTCGGAAAAAATGGAAATGCTGGACTATGATATTACCTTCACCGATAAAGACTATACAAGCGGCTCACCGGCAGCGTTAGGCAATTATATAGCCGATCAACTGATTCTCTTTGGCCTGGATGATGGCGCTAATGAACGTTTTTCTTACGCCAATCGATATTACCAGTCAGTCAACCTGCCGATGAATGTAGATGGAACTGATCCGCCAGTTTTAGCCGACCCTAATCGTTGGCAACCCCTTTCTTTCACCGTTTTCATTGGCCAAAGTGGTCAACAAGGTGCATCCACACCGGTTTTTGTCAGCCCTGAATGGGGTAGGGTACAACCTTTTGCTTTACAGGATAAGGACTTGACGATCCATGAAAGGGATGGCGACGAATATTGGGTGTATCACGATCCAGGACCTCCTGCTTTTCTCAATGCTGATGATCCGCCCTCTCTAATGGAGGCTTACAAATGGAATTTTTCATTGGTCGCGCTCTGGTCGGCTCAGCTTAGTCCATATAGCAGCGAGGAATGGGATATCTCGCCAGCTTCCATCGGAAATCTAGGGACTTTACCCGAGACTTTAGAAGAATATAAAGCTTTTTATGATCCTGTTAAGGGTGGCGATAATAGCCGTGGTCGTGATGTGAATCCATATACCGGACAACCTTATGAACCGCAAATAGTAAAACGGGCGGATTATGCTCGAGTTTTAGCGGAATTTTGGGCAGATGGACCTGATTCTGAGACGCCACCTGGGCACTGGTTTACAATTCTTAATTATGTGAATGATCACCCCTTATTTGAAAAGCGTTTTGCGGGGAAAGGTGAGATTCTTGAAGACTTAGAGTGGGATGTAAAAGCCTACTTGACGCTAGGAGGAGCGATGCATGATGCTGCAATTTCTGCTTGGGGGATTAAGGGGTATTACGACTATATTCGACCAGTTTCATCCATTCGCTATATGGGGCGAAAGGGGCAAAGTAGTGACCCCAACTTGCCAAGTTTTGATCCGGAAGGGCTTCCGCTGGTTCCCGGTTATATTGAGTTGGTTAAATCCGGTGAGACGCTAGCCGGAGAAGGCGATGAAAATGTGGGGAAGGTTAAACTATATGCTTGGCGAGGTCCAGATGCGATTGAAGACCCTGCGACTTCTGTGGCAGGGGTAGGTTGGATTTTGGCAGAGGATTGGTGGCCTTATCAACGGCCGACTTTTGTCACCCCACCTTTTGCCGGCTATGTTTCTGGGCATTCCACTTTTTCGCGAGCGGCTGCGGAGGTAATGACTCTATTAACTGGAGATGAGTTTTTCCCAGGTGGGATAGGTGAATTTCATGCACCAAAGGATGATTTTTTAGTGTTTGAGAGAGGACCTAGTACAGATGTGACGCTACAGTGGGCAACTTATAGAGATGCTTCAGATCAAACCAGCCTTTCTCGTATTTGGGGAGGAATACATCCTCCTGTAGATGATATTCCAGGACGAATTATTGGCGAAAAGGTTGGGATAGCCGCTTTTCACTATGCAACACAATATTTCTTTATAGACCAGGACCAAGATGGGGCCTTCCAACAAGATGATTGTGACGATGCCAATGCTAGTATTTATCCGGGCGCACCGGAGATCTGTGATGGTATCGATAATAATTGCAATGGTTTGATAGATGAAGGCATTCCGATCATGATATACTTCCAAGATTTGGATGGAGATGGGTATGGCGATGCGATGGTCTCAATTGATACTTGTGCTTTATCTCCACCACCAGGTTATGCAACGAATGGGGCAGATTGTGATGATACTGATGCAAATATAAATCCAGATGATAGTGAGGATTGTACCCCTACTTCCGATAATTGTGGGCCAGATATGGTGATTACTAGATTCTTTCGGGATCAAGATGAAGATAATTTTGGAGATCCTCTGACTTTCATGGATACGTGCTTGATGGCTCCGCCCGTTGGTTATGTGACAAATGATCTGGATTGTGATGATGACAATGAGGCGCTAAACCCAGCAGCAGCAGAGATCTGTGATGGAATTGACAACAACTGTAATGGAGAAGTGGATGAGGATATGATTTGGGAAGACTATTTCCGCGATGCGGATGGAGATGGTTTCGGTGATCCTGCATCATTGATTTCTTCTTGCCTGACTGCGCCTCCTATGGGTTATGTACGGGACGCTACAGATTGCGATGATACTGACGGAAATATTTATCCTTCAGCCACGGATGCACCGGACAATGGCATTGATGAGGATTGTTCTGGTAGCGATTTGTTGTTGGAATATAAAGTATACCCGAATCCCACCAGAGATTGGGTGACTATTCACGTTCAAGCCATCGGTTTGGTGATTGCCAATGTGTACGACTTTAGTGGCCGGAAAGTATTGACTCGTCAAATCTTGCTGGAGCAAAATCAAGGGCGACTTGATCTAGGCGCGATCTCTCCCGGGGTTTATGCCATAGAGTTGTTGAAAGAAGGCGAACGAGTGATGACTAGTCGAATATTAAAATACTAGCATACGCTAAAAAAGGGATTGACAAAGACAGCTTTCTCGCTGCCCTGTCAATCCTTCACTTAATAGGCAAATCAAGTGATGTATCAAAATGAGGGACATTAGATACAATAGTTTTCACTTGGAACTATTAGAGTTAAACTACCTATTAAAACATGGTTCTATACCTTTTGGAGAAAATCAACCACAGCATCCACAACTCTCGGTTTTAATAACCGATGGCCACAACCTTCTGTGATGATTAGTTCAGGGTTTTCAAGGGTAGCTGCTAAACGATATGCATTGTCAACCGGAGCGATACGGTCATATTGATCATGTATGATTTGTATCTGATCCACCTGATTTTTCACCAAATGTTGAGTGAGGTCCAGCTGATCAATGTTTTTTCCAGATAATCGTCTGATCTCGGTTTCAATGGATTTAATTAAGCTAGGTTTTAACCCTAAGTAATTGGCAAACTGATCCAAAAGTCCTTTAGGGCTTGAAAATGTTCCTAGTAGAACCATCTTCTCGGGCCTCGGGCATTTACTTTGGGAAAGGCCAATCACTCCGGCCATTGCACCTAAGGAATGTCCGACCATAGCGTGTATCGGAGGTAATGTTTCCAATACTCTTTTGGTTATCTCAATGTATTGAAGGAGCGTCAGAGATGTACCTTTCGACCTTCCGTGTGCAGGGGCATCAATCGCCACGACACTGTAGCCTGCTTCAACCAACCTGGGAATAAATGCGCGCCATCTACTAGCATTGGTTTGCCAGCCGTGTAGCAAAAGTATCATCGGGCCGTCTCCCCACACATAGCCTTTCACGGAATAGTCATAATCTGAAAAGTCGAGTGGCCAGGCATACTCGAGGAGTAGGCGGTCATCAACATTGAGGGGTAGGCGCTTAGGCGTTGAAAGTAATCCGAAGGCTAATTGTCCGCCTATTTTGGGACTGACCTTATGGAGGAAATTTAGTGCTTTACCAATCCATCGGTAATACTTTGGATGTAATTTGCGACCAGCGATGGGTCGACTACCTACACCACTAGGCAGGCTAATAGAATCTGTTTTCATTGGTAATAATGGGTTTGTCGAGTGGACATTTGGGTTTTACCCTACAAAGTTGCACCTCTAGCCCTTAAACTACTAGCTGAGAAACTGCTAAAGGAAAAATTGGAGGTTTTCCGCCAATATCTTGTTATTTGTTGTTAGCGGCATTAAAGCCTTTTTGATCATATGGAATCCATACGGTCATAAAGTCTTTTCCTCGATTGGCCCAGGCGTAATAAGGTATGGCCTTTAACTGGATAGGAGGAGAGGAAGTCGTTGAACTCGCCCCTGCTTTAAATAGGCTACCTTGGAATTGTATAGTCTGCACACCCTGCAATAGGTCTTTTTGAAAGGAAGAACGAACCGGAGCATTGACATCCATCAGAGCTTGTAGTACGTTTTCATTGGCTTGATCCTGTCCTTCCAGACAGTACACTAACGGCCCCCTTTGCAAAGCTGCTTTAAAGGCATTATTCTTGACTTCAGGATGAGCGAGAACTCGTCGCACAGGCATTGGAAAGTATAGGCTGATCTTGTCTCCAATGCTCCAGGGCCGTTTTATAGTAGCGTAGCCGTCTTCAATTTCAAGATCAACCTCTAATTCGTTGATTTTAATCTTGATTTGATCCCCATTTCTATCCATGAACCGGTAGAGGTCGCTAGGAATAGCTTGATTTTGTGTCCAGCCAGGAATACGGAATTTGAAAGTCTGTGCTTTTTGCGTGCTCGACTCTACGGAAATGCCGATTTGTCCATCCCAGGGATAGCGAGTCTCCTGTTTTAAGGTAAGTTCACCTGACTTAAGTGGAATAGTAGCTGTGCCACCTACGTATAAATTAAAGAAGATCTCATCATTTCGATAAGCATACTGATAGCTAGGAATAGATGGGATGAAGCGAGCTATATTCGATGGACAACAAGCGCAATTAAACCAAGGGCTTCGTTCTTGATCCTTGTGAGCTTCCAGGACGTTGGGGTAGAAAAAACGATCCCCGGATAGGGCTAGTCCTGAACTTAAGGCATTGTATAAGGTTTTTTCCAAGACATCGATATATTTAGAATGACCATGCATGAGAAACAAGCGGTGGTTCCAAAAGACATTAGCAATGGAAGCGCAGGTCTCACAGTAAGCTTCTGCATTGGGTAAGTGGTAGGCCTCCGCAAAGCCCTCATTGTCTCCAGTTGAACCAATCCCCCCCGTCACATATATTTTTTTGGAGACTACATCATTCCAGATACGGTCGATAGCTGATACATAGTCTTGGTTACCGGTTAAAGCGGCGATGTCGGCCATCCCAGCGTACATATAAGTAGCTCGTACAGCATGCCCGACAGCGACTGTTTGATCGATAACTTTGGCATGTGCTTGGCTATAGTCTGAGCCATTTGGCCCACGGACATCCAGGAAAAACTGAGCTAGCTTCAGGTATTTATCTTCACCAGTGATACGATACAGTTTGGCCAGGCCAATTTCAATTACCTGATGACCTGCCGGGCGTTCAATTTTACCCCATCCAAACTCTCGATCTACTAAATCAGCATTCTTCAAGGCGATATTGAGTAATGTTTTTTTCCCAGTAGCCCAATAATGGGCAGCAGCAGCCTCATATAGGTGCCCTACATTGTACAATTCATGACTGAGATCATGGGTGAGTTCCCAACGGTTAATTCCTGCCCATTGATGTGCTGAATCAGGGTTGATAGTTCGATTAGAATATAGATAGCCATCTTCTTCTTGGGCAGCAGCAATGATACTTATAATTGAGTCTACGCGGGTTTCTAATACAGGGTCCGATTCCAGTTGTAAGGCATAGGCCGCTCCTTCCAGAATTTTAAATACATCAGAATCATCGAAAGGGTATTTGGTACAAAAGCTACCCGTTTGCTGACCTGCAGCCCGTCTAAAATTATTGATTCGGCCAGTCTCCTCACATTGCTGCAAAGTATAGTTCAAGGTAGTAGATTTGTGGGTAAGTAACCTAGGGGCCCAAAAGTCATCCGAAAATCGAACTTCAGTAAAAGGGAGAGGTTGGATGGGGTAATCCCGCTGTACGGTCTTTTCTACTGGTGGCGACTTTTCTGAGAGGGGAGCGTTAGTGGTAGCGGTGGTAGGCGTTTTGACGCCGCAGGCCCAAGAGAAGAGAAGTAGTACTAGCACAAAAAGGATTTTACTAAAAACATTCATGGGCCATGTATTTGACTAATGATGAGTTTCATCTATCAATATACTATCTTCTGTGGCAATTTGGAATAATAAGAATAGGAAGGGTTTAGGGTTGAGAAGTTGAAAGACAATGTAGGTAGGCAAAAAAAGAGCCCCGGCTGGGGCTCACGAATAATGTTCATAATCATTTCTTTCTATTCAAGAGCTTTCTCCCAAAAGCCCGTGAATAGAATGGGGGCGTTGAAATAGTGTCTTAATCTTTAGCTAAGTTACTAGGAATTCATAGAATCCACCAGGACAAATAACCGCGTCCAGATACCTCTTGTTTTCTTTATATAAGTAGGAGTGGTTTCTATTAATGTTTGATAGTTAGTTTGTTAGGTGTGCCTTTTTCAATGGTTGGATGGATTTGTTGCTTGAGGAATTGCCAGATATGACGTTTGTTGTCATGAATTAACTATCACCAACTTGTTTTTGGAGTTAAAATGCTAGTCAGAGAATTGTTGACTTCCTATTCCTGATTTCGCAGAGAGTAGAGTATGCTTCCCGACTAAACTATCTTAGAACTTTCTTTTAGTTTCTGCTGGGCCAGCTCCTTCAGGTGATTTGTATTCCTGAGTCAAGATCCATTTATCGAACTCAAAACCATCCTCTCTCATGGAGAAGGTGACTTCATGCCATCCCACGCTTGGTATTTCTAAATAGATTTGTTCAGCTACTCCACAATGGACTTCTTTGGTTCGTTGTTTACTTTCCCAAGTCCATTTTCGTTTCCCTTCGCACCATTGCATGCGTTGGCCGCTGTCAGGCCATTCCCCATCTAGACCAACGTGTATGCCATTATCTTCCGTACCCGTAGAATGGGCCCGGACCCAAACATAGTATTTGCCGGGACTATTGAAGTAGACTAAATAATGAAGAATTGCTAATTCACCAGCTGTGTTGGAGAAATTCTCCCCGACTATTAATTTTTCGTCGTGATTCGTTCTTGTATCAGGTAGGATTTCAAGATAGGCACCTCCACTGGCAGTTCCAACGTGTGAAGGGTCGATATCAGGTGTTGGTCCTGCTGCATTTAGGGCATCTTGGACATACCATTTTCGGACCTTGTCTAAACTTTGGCCAACGAAATGTTCAGCTTCTACTACAACTACCCCGTTTCTTTCTTCAAAGAGAGGAGCTTGCGCTTGTAGGATAGAGATGTGTCCGATCGCGATAATTAAAAGAAGGAGTTGTGTCTTGTTATAAAGCTTGCCTTTCATCTGCATGAACGCTAATATTTGAGTGATTCTTTGTCCATTATTTAGCTCTTTTCTTTGCCGTCTCGAACGCAACGACAGCCAGTATGCTCTAAGCCTGTATCTGGACTGGACTTCATTCGTGCCGCCACTCGGTATCCGGAACAATAACTGTCGTTGCACAAGAAGGATCCGCCTCTAACGACCTTTTTAGGAACGCTGGGTTCTTGTGGGTCAAAACTATCAGTTGGGCCCAGTGGGTTTTGCACCGTTCGAGTTGTTTTGGCCGCTTGATAATAGTCATGACGATACCAATCCGCACACCATTCCCACACATTCCCGGCCATATCATATAGACCCAGTGGATTAGGTGGAAAACTCTTTACAGGAGCTAATCTTTCAAACCCATCTTGTACCAGATGATTGGTAGGAAATTCCCCTTGCCAGTAGTTGGCCATCTTGGTGGATACCGGCTCACTGCCCCATGGGTATATTCCACCTTCTTTCCCTCCTCGGGAAGCAAATTCCCATTCGGCTTCGGTGGGAAGACGTTTGCCTTGCCATTTGCAGTAAGCCATGGCATCGTACCAGGATATATGAACTACAGGTTGGTTTTCGCGACCCTCTAGATCTGTATCTGGCCCTTGGGGATGCTGCCAATTTGCACCTTTTATGACAGACCACCAATCTTGAGGACTGTATGCTCGATTGGAGGGAGGAGGGCTATTGAAGACTAGAGAAAAAGGAGACAAATCTAAATCTTCAGGTAATACTGTTCCTTCCGGAAGTTGGGCGAGAATATCCTCACGGGTAATTTCTTTTTCAGCTGTAGTAATGTATTTCGTGGCCTCTACAAAGGTTCGAAACTGAGCGTTAGTTACCTCCGTCTCATCCATCCAGAACCCATCTATGGCAGTAGGGTGCTCTGGATATTCGTCTTCTCGAGCTTGATCATTGTCTCCTCCCATGGTATAGTTACCTCCCTCAACCCAGACCATTCCCGCAGTACTCTCTGCCTGAGTTTGATCGGCTTTCATTGCTTCTACTTCTGCTAAATAGGCAGGAATTAAACCAATTGCTGTATAGGGCGAGGCGGCACCTGTATAACAGTGAATAGGGTCCATTTTTGTAATATCTAGTCGCTCGGCAGGACGGTCCTTAGTTTCTTGGCAAGCCCATAAGGCAGTGACTAAGAATATAACTAACAGTCTTTGCATGATAATTTCAGTTTTTCGTTGTTAATAACCTTCATAACACCCAAACAAATAACGGAAAAGTTTTGTGGCTTTTTCTTTATCAAAATCAAAAAGAAAAAACCAAAAGGACTTGATTTGATGCGTGTAAATATCTGGTTGGTGGAAAGGGCTCGTTGGTTAGGTAAGTTTAACATAAAGTTACGGATAAATAAGAGGAATTCCTTTTTTGGACCCTGAGGTGCCTAATCTTAAGACAATTGATCCCCATCAGTTGATGGATACTTCATACATTAGTTGAGTATTTTAACATGATTCTTAATTATAGTACTATCATGAATCTACTGAAGTGTCCAATTTTGTTTCTTATAGGTCTTCTCTGTTTGTCGTGCAATTCTTCATCTTCTGATGAAGCACCGAACATTATCCTGATTAATGTAGATGACCTGGGTTGGAGAGATGTAGGCTTTAATGGTTCTCGATACTATGAGACCCCTAATCTTGACCGTTTAGCCGAGGAGAGTGTCCGTTTCACTAATGCATATGCCGGAGCAGCTAATTGTGCCCCAAGCCGCGCCTGCCTAATTTCTGGCCAACAGACGCCTCGACATGGTATCTACACAGTGGGAAATTCAGACAGAGGAAATACCAAGACCCGAAAGATCATCCCCACACCTAATAATACCACCTTGGCTGATGAACAATTAACTTTGGCTGAAGTATTGGGAATACATGGTTACACTTCAACTTCGATAGGGAAATGGCATTTGGGGGAAGATCCTCGGACACAAGGGTTTGATCAAAATGTAGGTGGTACGCATGCAGGGCATCCCAAATCCTATTTTAGCCCCTATAAAAATCCAAACCTCTCCGATGGCCCAGAAGGAGAATACCTAACGGATAGGATTACAGACGAGGCACTCCAGTTTATTGAAGAAAACCAGGAAAAGCCCTTCTTCCTGTACCTGCCCTTTTTTACGATACATACCCCCTTACAAGGGAAAGAAGCATTGGTGGAAAAATATAAGCAGAAACCAAAACTGGATGGTCAAGGACGCAATCCACATTACGCAGCGATGGTAGAAGCGATGGATGCTAGTGTAGGGCGCATTCTACAGCGCTTGGATGAATATAAACTAGATGATAATACAATTGTGATTTTCACCTCGGATAATGGCGGTATTTCATTCCAATCCCGCCAACACCCTTTGCGAGCGGGTAAGGGATCCTACTATGAGGGAGGGATTCGAGTCCCGTTGTTGATTCGTTGGAAGGCAAAAATGAAAGAAGCCTGGGAAACAGATACTCCAGTTACAAATCTCGATTTTTTTCCAACCATTTTGGATCTACTAGATATTGAAGTGCCTGCTAACAAAACCTTGGACGGTCATAGCCTAGCGGGGTTGCTTTTGGAGAAAAAAGCACTGGAAAGGCGACCCTTGATTTGGCATTTTCCCATTTATTTGCAGGCGTATAGGGTTGGCGGAGATGAGAGCCGAGATGCCTTATTTCGCACGCGCCCAGGTTCTGTGATCCGCCTGGGAGAATGGAAACTGCATCAATATTTCGAAGATGACGCCCTGGAATTATACCACCTAGGACAAGACCTTGGGGAACAAAAAAATCTAGCCAATGAACGCCCTGAAAAAGTAACCGAATTGCTAGCCATCCTGAACCAGTGGCGCAAGGATATGCAAGCTCCGATACCTACAGATCCTAATCCCGAATACGAAGAAGGCTTTACCCCTCCTTCCAAACGGAAATAGAATTGAACAGGGCTGCTAAGCTAGCGCGTCTTTGATTACCGTCCCTTCTACATCCGTTAAGCGGAAAGGTCGGCCTTGGAACTGATAGGTGAATTGCTCGTGATCAAAGCCCAGCTGATGTAGAATGGTGGCCTGCAGGTCAAAAACGGAAGTCTGGCCTCGAATGGGACTATAACCTATCTCATCAGTTTCCCCATAGGAAAAGCCTTTTCTCATACCACCACCAGTCATCCACATGGTAAATGCGTCGGGATGATGATCTCTGCCTTTGAAGGGAAGATCCACGCCATTCCTGTTCTCTTGCATGGGCGTCCGACCGAACTCTCCTCCCCATACTACCAGTGTTTGTTCCAATAGGCCTCGCTGTTTGAGATCTTTCAGTAGCGCGGCTACGGGCCGATCCATTTGATTACACTTATCCACAAAACCGAGGTTCAAAGCACCACCAACTCCCGTCCCATGAGAATCCCAGCCCCAGTCATATAGTTGTACAAAACGCACGCCTTTTTCTACCAATTTTCGAGCAAGTAACACATTGTTAGCAAAAGAAGCTTTGCCGGGCTCTGTGCCGTACATATCGTGGATATAGGTTGGTTCATCATTAATACTCATGACTTCAGGAGCGGCTACTTGCATGCGGAAGGCCATCTCATATTGAGCCATTCGGGATAAGATTTCTGGATCTTTGAATTCCTGATGGGTTAATTCATTGACTTTATTAATGGCTTCGATAGAGGCTTTGCGGAGGTCTCTGTTCATACCCTTAGGGTCACTCAAGTAGAGCACAGGCTCTCCTTTGGAACGACACTGGACACCTTGATATAGAGAAGGTAGGAATCCGCTGCCCCAGACTGATTTTCCCGCGTCCGGATTGCTCCCTCCAGAAGTCAAGACGACAAAGCCCGGTAGATTTTCATTCTCTGATCCTAAACCGTAAGTTACCCAGGAACCCATACTTGGCCGCCCTAATCTAGCACTACCTGTTTGCATCAGTAATTGAGCAGGCGCATGGTTGAATTGATCCGTGAAAACTGCCTTGAAAAAGGTGAGATCATCCGCTACTTCGGATAAATGAGGTACGCGGTTAGACATCCACGCACCGGAATCTCCATACTGTTTAAAGGTAGCTTGGGGACCGAGCATCTTAGGGACCCCCCGAATAAAGGCAAAACGTTTTCCTTCTAAGAGACTAGGTGGACAAGGTAGGCCATCGAGTTTCTCCAATTCAGGCTTGTAATCGAATAACTCCAACTGTGAAGGCGCTCCGGCAAGGTGAATATAGATAACCGATTTGGCACGGGGTGCGAAATGAGGCGTTTGTCCAAGCTGTCCATCTGCTGTCAAGGAGTTGGCTGTATGTCCAGTAGAAGCGCTATGTCCTTGACAGCCGATCAACCCTCCTAATGTCATAGCACCTAAACCAATGCCCAATTGCTTTAAGAAAAGGCGTCTTGTCTCCAGTTCCCCTTGCTTTAGTTGTGCTTCTTTAAGCAGGGCGGTATATTTCTTATTCATGCTTTGGTTTAGCTTTTAGTGATAAATTCATCGAGATTTAAAATTGCGTTAGCTACGACTACCAAGGCGGCTAATTCAGCTGGTTCTGTATTATCTTGCAAGTTGCCAAGTAATTCCTGGGCTGCTTGCTCATTCGCTTTAAAATCAATTACTGCTTGCTCATGCAATTGTTCCAGAATCGTTTGTCGTTCAGGCGTGATCTCTAGCAAGGTTGCTTCTCGGTAGCCCCAAGCTATTTGTTCGTCTGTTTTTGATGCTTCCTTACGCATTTGCTGAGCAAAATGCTGGGCGATCTCGATGAAAACGGGATCATTTAAAGTGACGAGTGCTTGAAGTGGAGTATTAGTGCGAATTCGCCGAGCCGAGCATTGGTCCCGGTTACCCAGATCGAAAGTGACCATAGAAGGATAAAGAGCGGAACGCTTCCAGTGTGTATATAGGGCCCGACGATACCGATCTTCACCTTTGCTCAGTATCCACTTTTCATTATTGTATGGGATGTTCCAGATGCCATCAGGTTGAGGCGGTTTTACTGGGGGGCCATACATTTTTGAACTTAGTAATCCGCTTACCGCTAATGATTGGTCGCGCACTTGTTCTGCTGATAGCCTAATTCTTGAGGCTCTGGCATAGTAGATATTATTTGGGTCCTTTTCTTGTTGTGCGGGCGTAATGACGGAAGATTGTTGATAAGTGGCTGATGATACGATGGTCTTTAGAAGTGCTTTCATACTCCATTGATGCTGATGCATAAAAGTATGGGCCAACCAATCCAATAGTGCTGGATGAGTAGGAGGTTCTCCTTGTGTCCCCAAGTCTTCTAAGGTAAGAACAAGTCCTCTGCCAAAGATTTGTTCCCAGAGTCGATTCACCATAGTCCGTGAAGTGAGCGGATGTTCCTTGCTGGTCAGCCATTTGGCTAAACCTAGTCGATTTCTTTCTTCTTTTTCGGGGAAAGCTGGGAGGATATCTGGAACATCTGCTTGAACCTCCTGCTTATGAACCAGCCAGTTGCCTCGGTCAAAAACAAAAGACTTTCGCTGCATACTCGGCGGATTTTCTACCAATATCAGCGAATAAGGGGGGTAAGTATTGAGCAATTGCCAGAAAGTGACTTTGTGATCTTCATACCCATCTGCTTGTTCTCCGGGGAATGCTTGAGAAAAGTGGAACCAATCGAAGCTGATACCTCGGGCATCACTATCAGCTAATTCTGGGTTTTCATAAGAGAAGTATAGGTCATGGACGCCCTCAGTTTTCTTTAATGGAACACTGGTAATTGTATTTCCTTTCGTTTTGGGTATGGCGAGCTCAGCCAGTACTGGGCCGTCAGGAGCATCCAGGTGAATTTGAGCGGTTCCAGTTTCCCGACCAGTACTATATCTATAGATGATCTCATCCTTTCCGTTGAGATCTATATTAGCCAGTCGAGCCGAGCCTTGATGACGAAGCCCCAGGAATTTAGTGTCATAGAGGGCTGCGTTTACCAATTGATCCGTTTTTAAAGAATTATGAGCGGGCTGGCCTGTGCGAAGGAAGGTCGCAATCTCCTGTGCTCTTTTGGGGCTACTTACTTGTTTGACCCAAGCGCTAAGTTCAGCCAGCGATAGGCTATCCTTTTGATTGAATTGCTTAATCCACGGGTAGTCGTCATAGGTGTCTTCATCCCTGGTATTGTTGAAGAATGCGAAGAACTCGTAATACTCCTCGTGCATAATAGGATCATAAGGATGGCCATGGCACTGTGTACAGGCAAAGGTCGTTCCCATGAGTGCTTCCCAGGTCGTATTAACCCGATCCATCACCGCTGCCACCCGGAACTCTTCATTATCTGTTCCACCTTCATCATTGGTTTTTGTGTTGCGGTGAAAACCGGTAGCAATGTATTGAGCATCGGTAGGGTTAGGGAGAAGATCCCCAGCCAATTGTTCTGTTAGAAATTGGTCATAGGGCATATCGGCATTGAAAGCACGAATAAGCCAATCTCGGTAAGGCCAAATGATGCGGTTGGCATCTCGTTCGTACCCTTTAGAATCTGCATATCTAGCCAAGTCGAGCCAAACGGCGGTCCAGCGTTCACCGAATTGTGGACTGGCTAACAATTGATCCACCAAGCGATCATAGGCAGCGGATGAGTCATCGCCTAAAAAACGATCACCTATTTCTTTTGGAGCGGGAACCCCAATTAAATCTAAACTTAGACGTCGGAGTAGGGTAGCTTTATTGGCTTTAGGAGAAGGTGAGAGTTTTTGAATACTGAGTTGCTCGCCAATAAAATGATCAATCTCATTCTTCTCCCAAGCTCCCGAGTGGCCCTCTATGCTGCCTAGGGCTATTTTGCTTGAGGAAGGAACCGCTACTGGGGCTACTGCTTGATAGGCCCAGTGTATCCCCCATTCTGCTCCTTGTTTGATCCACTTTTGTAAAATGTCTATTTCCTCCTTGGGTAGAGCAGTAGCCTCGAATGGCATACGAAGCTCCGGGTCGTCCGATAATATTCTTCTAATTAACTCGCTTTGATTGGGCCTACCAGGAACGATGGCAGGTTTGCCCGATTCCGTTGGTGAAAGAGCATGTGTACGAGTCATGAGACTGAAACCACCGCTCGTTTTTACACCCCCATGGCAATGAATGCATCTTTTGTTTAAGATAGGTTTGACTTGGGAGTTGAAGTCTACCTTAGGAGCGAAGAACCTACTCCAATTACCCAGTAAGAAGAGAAGCAGAAGTACTAAACCGGCAATCAAAAACAAATTCCGGTTGCGCCCGAAAGTAGGGAGAAAGGATAGGTAGCGCTGGCTGTTATCCATATTAGTGGCTCGTTTTGTTTTGCGGTATGAAGTTAACAAATAGAAGTTGTATTGGAAGACATTATTGAGCAACTTCAACAAGTAAAAGGAAGGAAAATTTGGTGAGTTAAATAAAGAGCTCCATGGCTATGTGATCGGCTAGGAGTCTTCCTGCTTCTGTTAGGCGGTAATTGTTTTTTTCTTTTGCCATGTTTTTAGCCTGAATGAAACGCTGCGCTTCCTCTTCAAAGTGTTGGGCATGTTTGGCAGAAAAGCCTTTGATTTGCTCAATGTCGCATCCCCAGGTTGTACGGAGACCAGTCATGACATATTCGTTGTAGCGCTGATCGACTGATAAGTGCTCAACTTCAAACTGAAGTTTCCCGGCTTTTATGGATCGAATGTATGCGGCGTTATTGGCTACATTCCATTGACGGCTTTTGCCATTGAAGGAGTGAGCTGAAGGGCCGATCCCCAAGTACTTTTTGCCCTTCCAATAATTCGAATTATGAACAGCATAATAACCATCTCTAGCAAAATTGGAAATCTCATACTGCTCAAACCCAGCTGTACGACTGGCAACAATAAGCTGTTCCAACTGGGCCGCAGCTTGTTCTTCGTCAACGGGTTTGGCTTTACCCGTCTGGACAAAATGATCCAGGGCCGTTTTGGGTTCCACCGTTAGGCAGTAGCAGGAAAGGTGCTGGATCGGTTTTTCAAAAACCTTTTGCATATTCAGTTCCCATTGCTCATCACTTAGGGTGGGTGTACCGTAGATGAGATCTATCGTTAAGGCAGTAAATCCTTGTTCTAGTGCCAAATCAATGCAGGTGTCCGCCTCAGCCGCTGAATGTGCCCGATTCATAAACCGAAGATCCTCTTCGAGGAAAGACTGAATGCCGATACTTAAGCGATTAATAGGTGTTTGTCGAAGCTCTCTAAGTTTATACTTGCTGAGATCATCTGGATTGGCTTCCAGCGTGATTTCAGCACCATCCGCAATCTTATGGAATTTTTGAATGGTCAGGAAAAGCTGTTCTAACTCAGTTACGGATAGTAGCGAGGGAGTGCCACCACCTAGGTAGATACTCTCCAATTCTTCACCCTCTAGATAGTCTCTCTGCCACTCGATTTCCTTTAGTAAGGCTTGTAGTAAGGGCTCTTTCTGCTTCAGAGAAGTAGAAAAATGAAAGTTGCAATAGTGACAAGCTTGTTTGCAGAAAGGAATATGTAGGTAAATGCCAGCCATGTACTTTACGTCAGAATCAAATTTATGGTGGAATGTAGTGATAATTTAGAGAAGATCTGTTTTCCAAATCAAGGAACTTCCTTCCTATGTATTCTCCAAAGATGAACTACAGTCTATAAATATCTACCAGAATAGTTTGAAGGGCCGCATTTATCAACAAATGTAAATGAGAACGAAAATGTATCCCCTTAACTTTGTGCAGCGCATAAAATATATAGCGATATGAAAAGGGAAGTAGTAATAGTATTTCTAGGTTTTGCCTTGTTAAGTTGTCATATGAAGGTGGATAAAGAAGGCGGTCCTTTTCGAGCTGAAAGGGTTTCAAGAACGGCTTCATTTGTAGCAAATTCCAATATTGAACAGGTTTTTCCTTTGTTTGGTGCTTTTGAAGAAAGGAAGTGGGAGCCAAAATGGGAGCCGATCTTGGTCTATCCAGATGAAGAAATTATTGAAGAGGGAACAACCTTTAAAATCAAAACGCATGGACATGGACATGTAGGGGAGCCCGAATTTCTATGGATTGTGACTAAATTTGAACCACAATCTCATATAATTCAATACTTAGTTACTACTAGTAACCGGTTTTGGACCATAACAGTTGCATGCGAACCCATGGATGGGGCCTCTGCAACCAAAACTACCGTTACTTATTCCTTTACAGGATTGAATGCTAAAGGAAATGAGTTGAATAAACAGAGCCTTGAGCAAATGTATCAACACGATTTGCAAGATTGGGCGGATGCAATCAATAAGTATTTGCAAACACTACCAAAGTAAGGCTGCAGAACTTTTTTTGACGAATAGGATACATGATTAAGTAGAGCTTAACTATAAGCACCCAGATATGACACATTTTTCACTTTCAGACGAAGTGTTTGAACAACAGTTTGCTGACACTACTTTAGCGCCACAATTATTTTCCCATGAAGCACACCTACGTTTAGCCTGGATACATATCCAAAAATATGGGAAGGATCAAGCTATTGCTAATGTGTGCAATCAGATACAACGCTTCGATCGAACTCATGGCGACGGTACGATGTTCAATCGCACAGTAACGGTAGCCGCAGTTGAAGCTGTGGCCCATTTTATGGGTAAAATTGAGGCTTCTGACTTTACCAATTTTATAAATCAAGCACCAAGACTGCGCAACAATCTAAAAGATTTGGTGGCACAGCACTATAGTTGGAATATATTTACGGATCCTGCGGCAAAGGCGGATTACTTGGAGCCAGATCTTCTGCCGTTTTGAATCAAAGCTTCTTTTCGAAAAATAAAATACCTGGAGTAGGATTGTTGTTGTACGCAGAGATCGGCTCAAAACCAAAATGTTGGTAAATATGCTGTGCATGATTCATCCACGGGTGAGAATCCAGGCGCATAAACTTATAGGATAAGGCGTAAGCTTCTTTAATCAAGTGCCTGACCAGGGCTTTCCCAATCTGTTTGCCCCGAAAGCTAGGGGAGACATAGAGTCGCTTCATTTCACAATAAGCCTCATCCAGGGCCTTAAAGGCTACGCATCCCGCAGCTTGTTGTTCCCATTGGGCTAAAACGAGGCATCCTCTCGGTGGGCCATAGGCTCCAGGCAAATCTGCAAATTCTTGCTCGTAGTTACCCAAAGCAGCATCAAAATTACGCAAGCGGGCATACTCCCAAAGCAAGTTCCTTACTTGCGTAATATCGGCCTCTGTCGTGGCAACTTTGGTGTGTAGCATCTGACAAAGATAGTAGACTTCTGAATCTTATTTAGCAGAGGCGGATGGAAGTGTGATGCCAAGATGACGAGAAACTTGGCAATATATGACTCCTACCATTCTACACATTTTCAGTAACTTTGTTTGGTATAGAATACATACCGACTGTTGCCTATGAAGTTTGCCGTAATACTCTCTGCTTTGAGTGCCCTGGTTATGGGGCATAGCCTTTTTTTAGCAGTATATTTCTGGACGGCCGACTCTAAGAAGCCACTTTCAAATCGTCTTCTGGCTCTTCTTTTACTAGCACTAGCTGTTAGGATTTGCAAATCAATTGTCATTGTCGCATTTCCAGACTCTTCTAATTTTTGGCCTTCCTTAGGGTTGATTGGGATGGCGGCGATTGGTCCATTTCTCTGGTTATACTTGCAATCTATTTTTCAAAAAAACTTTAAAATTCAGACCAAACATTATATACACTTCTCTTTATCTGCTTTCATGCTAGTAGCTATTTTTTTTGTTAGTTGTTTGCGTAGTTTATATGAAATTGCGGTTTATCAGATTCTAATCTACTTGATTGCGGTTGGATATCTAGTGTATGAACACCAGCATCAGTTGGAACAGGCCAAAAATTGGCGAAATTGGGTCGGTCTTTTGATTGCAGGAGTAGCTGCTATTTGGGCTGCTTTTACTTTCCAACTTTACTTTTCTACACCTATCACCTACATTGGAGTAACGGCTATTGCTACCCTTGTCTTGTACAGCTTGTCCTTTTGGATGATGAAGCGACGGCAGATATTGGAACATCAATTTGATAAGTATCAGGGAACTACCTTAGATAAAGCCTTGGAAGCCTTAGGAGGGCGAATCTTAGCCGAGATGGAAGTGCAAAAGCGTTTTCAAGATCCCCAACTTAGCATTGGTAAGTTAGCAAAGCACCTCAACACGCCCAGTCATCAAGTTTCCAAGGCGGTTAATGCTTATTTTCAAAAAACTTTTCCTGAGTTGTTGAGTTTCTATCGAATCAAAGCAGCTGCAGAGATGTTGGAAAATCACAACTATCAGCATTTAAGTATTGAAGCTATTGCTTATGAATGCGGATTTCAGTCGATCTCGGCTTTTTATGCCAGTTTCAAAAAATGCAATCAAATGACTCCGGCACAGTACCGAAAGCAATATTCCATTGTTTAGCAAATTTCACGTTCTAGGGGCCAAAATTTCTCCTCCTGGTTTCAAAATAGTATTCCTGATTCGCGAATCAGGATGGTAAGGCAGCTTAATAAGCCTTATCTTTCGTAAGTGTGCACGAGGGAAGCGTTCATGTGATTATCCTAGAAGGGGCCTTGTAATGGCACACCTTCAAGAGGATCTACTCTCCCTCGATCTTTTCTTTCACTAAAAAAATCACCATGGCTAGATTTACTTTAAACATTAATGGAAAGGAGCGTCAAGTAGATGTTGACCCCGAAATGCCTTTGCTCTGGGTCCTACGAGATGAATTAGATATGAAGGGGACAAAGTTTGGTTGCGGAAAAGCCTTATGTGGTGCTTGTACCATACATCTGAATGGTGCCGCAATCCGGTCCTGTGTATTACCTGTATCAGCGACAGCAGGTGCTCAGATCACAACCATAGAAGGCTTATCCGAGGATGGCTCGCATCCGGTACAGCAGGCCTGGATAGAGGTAGATGTACCTCAGTGTGGTTATTGCCAGGCCGGACAAATCATGACCGCCTCAGCTATGTTAGCGAATAACCCGAACCCGAACGAAGGTGAGGTCGCAGCAGTAATGTCAGGAAACTTATGTCGCTGTGGAACTTATCCACGTATTAAGAAAGCGGTAGAGCGAGCTATACAGTTATCGAAGTAGCCGGTGTGTAATAAATCTGGTTCTCCGACAATTTTTATGTTTTGGAGTCACCTTTTTAGTTAAAAGCCTTGCTTCTGCTGAGCGCAAAAATTGTCAGAGAACGATAAATCTCAAAAGTAAAAATTTATGACTACGCATATAAATAGGAGGAAGTTTATTAAAGTAGGTGGGCTATCAACTGCAGGTCTGTTGCTAGCTTTTCACCTTCCAGGCAAAAGTACGTCGGAAAAGACTGCGGAGGCCATCGAACTGAATGCTTATCTAAAGATTAGCCCAGATGGCCATATCCAAATCATGGCTAAGAATCCGGAGATTGGACAAGGGGTGAAAACCTCCCTACCTATGATCATTGCTGAGGAATTGGAGGTGGATTGGGAAAAAATAGAGGTTGTACAAGCTGGGGCAGATAGAAGAATGGGAGCACAGTTCGCTGGGGGAAGTATGTCCGTGAAAACAAATTGGGATGCGCTGCGGAACGCTGGAGCTACAGCTAAGACTATGTTGATTCAAGCGGCAGCAGCGGAATGGAAAGTAGCTGCATCTGATTGCTACGCCAGCGAAGGAGTGGTTTACAGAAAGGGTAAGAAAAAAGGATTAGCCTACGGCGATTTGGTATTAGCTGCTTCCAAATTAGAAGTACCCACGGATGTACCTTTAAAATCACCTGGAGACTATAAGATTTTGGGGAAATCGGTGCCAGGGGTGGACAACTTGGGTTTGGTTACGGGTAAGCCGCTATTTGGCTTAGATACCAGGCCGGAAGGAGCTATGATTGCAGTGCTACAGCGGAGTCCTGTATTTGGTGGAGTAGTGGAAAGCTTTGATGCTAGTGCAGCGCTACAGGTATCTGGGGTTGTTGATGTAGTGGAAGTCAAGGCTGCAGATAGTAAAATGCTCAATCGCTCCAGTGTGGCAGTTATAGCCAAAAATACTTGGTCCGCCATCAAAGGACGATCCTTACTAAAAGTCAATTGGAAAGTGGAAGAGGGAGAAGATGAGAGTAATAGAAGAATCCGCTCGGAATTGGAAAAGCTTACCAGCCAGAAAGGGGAAATTGAATTGAGGAATGATGGCAATGTCGAGGATATATTTGCCAATGCTCCGACTGTTCTGGAAGCTACCTATGAGGTACCCTTTTTGTACCATGCTACATTAGAGCCCCAAAATTACTTCGCTGATGTGAAGGAAGATAGTATTTATCTGTGTGGATCGACTCAGGTGCCTGGGGGCATTCCTGGGCTAGCTTCTAGGATTACCGGTGTACCTGTGGAGAAGATCACCTTAGATCAAAATAGAAGTGGGGGAGGCTTTGGCCGCCGCTTAAGCGGAGATTATGCTGCCGAAGCCATCGTCTTGTCTCATCAATTGAAGCAACCGATTCAGGTGGTTTGGACCAGAGAAGACGATATTCATCACGACTTCTATCGTCCGGCTGGGATGTACAAATTCAAAGGAGCTTTGGACGAGAATGGCAAATTAACAGCTTGGCATCTAAGGTCAGCAACTACCTCTCGATATTTATACAGAGGTAGCAACGATTCCCCGCATACTACGGAAGTATTCCCTGATGGGTTTCCCGCAGGATTTGTTCCCAATTTCAAAATGGAGTATAGCCCGGTTGCTACGACTGTGCCCACGGGAGCTTGGCGAGCTCCAGGTCACAACGCTACTTGCTTCATTGATCAGAGTTTCTTGGATGAAATGGCTCATGCTGCGAAGAAGGATCCGGTTAAATTCCGTTTGGAGTTGCTGGGGCAGGAAGATAAGGTTATGCCTTATGCTGATCATGGTGGACCAAATTATTCCACGAAACGACTGAGAAGAGTTATCGAAGAGGCAGCGGATTGGGGCGGCTGGTGGGCTCCCCCTACTCGTTTTAGACATCGGGGTTTTGCCGCACACTTTATGTTTGGGGCCTACGTCGCACAGGTAGTGGAAATCCAGATGGATGAGAAAAATTGGCCCATTGTGAAGCACGTCTATGCGGTAGTGGATTGTGGAATCTTGATTAACAAGTCCGGAGCCTTAGCTCAATTGGAAGGAGGGATTATCGACGGATTGAGTGCGGCCCTGTATGGTGGAGTAGAGGTTCGAGAAGGCAGAACACAGCAGGATAATTTTGATACCTATCCTTTGTTGCGGTACCAGGAAGCACCGAGGATTGATATTCAAATCCTCAAAAGTACAGAGCGTCCCGAGGGGCTTGGAGAAATGACCCTGCCGCTAATCAGTGCAGCATTGTGTAATGCGATATTTGCTGCGACAGGTGAACGAATTCGCAGCTTGCCTTTGAAGGACAATAAATTCTACAAGAAAAGCAGCTAATGGATACTATCAGGTTCAATCTAGATGAGACTAGGCTGGACCTGATTCACTTTCCCACCATTCAGCGGGCTTCATACGCTTACCGAAACCTAACTTATTGTCGAGCCATAGCATGATCCGTCTAAACGGAGAATTGGCTAGTTTGATGCCCAGTCTATTCCACCATTTACTGTAGTCTTTATTATAGGGACATACCCGGATGCAGATGGCACAATCTGTATTCATTTTTACCCAAAACTTAAAGCACTTTTCGGCATTGACTGTCCATTTTTTGATGCCGGAAAAGCTGGAAAAATTAGGCGGTTCAGGAGAAGGATCACCATTGGTAATAGCTCTGGGAGGACAGGAATTGGCACATTTCCTACAGATCTCACAAAAAGCTTTGACACCGAATTCTTTGATTTGGTCTATTTCCAAAGGCATATCTGTGAAGACCTTTGCGATCCTGACATTTGGCCCAAATTCTGGGGTGATAAGCAATCCATGACGCCCGTATTCTCCTAAACCAGCTTCTATCGCCATTGGAATACTCAAGGCCGTGTCATTAAGAGAGGCTATCGCTTCATATCCAAGATTAGTAATGAACTGGGCAAGCATATTGGCACAATTCAAGCTGGTGGCATAGCCCATACCGGTGGTGGCTCCACTCAAGGCAGAAGGGAAGGTTTTTCCCAATTGATAATCCATAGGCATGATGAGAACTATGGCGTATTTCAGTCCTGCTGGAAAATCAAGTTCTTTGGCTTCAGCTGATTTGCGATTGAAGTGATGGCTATATATCCATCGGCGGTCGATAGCACATATCCCGACAGAACCTGCCCCCAGGAATTTAGCTACTTGCTTTATCCGAATACTTGTCAGATTTGGGTTCGGGAGACTCGCCTTCTCAGTAGCCCCAGGGGTTTGAATAGAATAATAATCCGTAAACCCTTCCACCCTACCTTCTGACTCGAGCTTCATTTCACCTACTACATCCGTTAGGTGCCAGCTAGCATTGCGCAATGCAAAATCCCAATGGTTAAACCCTTTGGCCTTTTTGGGTTTATAATTAGTGATATCATAACTGACAAAAAACGCCTTCGGATCTATGCTGTCATCCCACATCGCTCGATTAAAAATATCATTCTTCTGATTGTAGGCCTGAAGCTTAGGATCAATGTCAAAAATTTCATCCAAGCGTTGAGCTTTGCTTCGCGCTTTATTCATGGTGTAAATTTTGATGACCAGTCCTCGTTATTATGCAAATCCACATTCACTAACTCAGAAGGACTTTTTCCTAAATCTACACTTCTTTGCATGATCCTACATCAAGTGCCCCTAATTTTTCTCCTTCTTCGACAAATCTTGTGGACCATCATAAAATGAGATGAAAAAGCGCCACTGACGATTACTGCCAGTGGGCGGTTCTGTCAGTAAAGCGTTGCATTTCATTTTTGAGTGTCTTCAAACACGAGATTTAACCATTTTTCTTTAAAGGCAGTAGGCTTAGCAGTACCACCGTGCAGAGAGAAATGCTCAATAGAATGAATACTAATGTGCTAGGAAAATGCCAGGCCATTGCAGAGATTACTCTAGGTAATTCCAGTTCTGGGTTGCTGACTGTTAAAGACTTCATGATAAAGCCTAGTAACCTAGAGAAAAATAACGTACCTGCTAGGCCAATTGCAATAATAGTATTGAATACAATCAAGGTTTTGCGCGGTTGGCCTCTGCTATAACCATGATGCCATTCCTTGATCAAGTATACTACATAAACTAGTGGAATGTAGATGACCGGACTGAGCGCCAATGGAGAAATACATATAGCCGCATGTGAAAAAGCCAATTCTAACTGGCCATTTGTACCACCAATCAAGTGAGGAATCAATGTACTGATTAAAAGGGCAACCAGAAATAGGATCGCAAGAGAGATGAGTTCTCTGTTGAGGGGAAACATGAGAAACAGTTTTTGGGAATACCAATACCTGGACTGGTAGAGTAGTCGCTACGGTATAAGTTTAGTTAACGATAATGAATAACAGGCAAGGTTTTACGCTCGCCTTTACATATTACAAAAATATGCAATGTAATTTATATCGCCAATGTATCCCCAAAAATTCTCTACCCTATTTTGTCTGCCCTAAAAGAATTTATCGTAAAGCTCATGCTTGATGGCTTTTCCTTTGCGATCTTCTAGGATTTCAAATATGTTGGTTTTAATAGTATGTGCAATATCTCCGGTTGGAAGGTCATTACAGTCTAAGCCAAAAGGGTCTTCAATTTCCTCCCCTAAAAGTTCTACCCCAAGGAGTGCAAAGAAAATAAACATTACCAAGGGAATGGTAGCGAAATAAAACGTAGTGATTAAGGCGAAGGGCAGCATCACTCCATAAGCGGTGATAAAGATCTTGAGGTAAACCGCATAGGAAAATGGGATAGGCGTTTTCTTGATCCTTTCGCAAGCACCCAGAATATCTAACAAGGCTTGGTGTTGGGCCTTGATATTGATATAGTCCCCCTCATTCAATTCACCATTGCGATGTCCTTCTGCCATGCGATCGAAGATCAACATAGAGATGTGATTGGGGATATGTCCCTTTTCTGCATACTCAGCTTGGTCCTCTTCGGTAAGGTAGATGAGTTTATCCAGTTGCGTCCCGTCTCGTAGGTGCTCAACCAGGGCAAAACAAAAATTGGAGATGTGCTTGGCGAAGTAGCGACGAACATCCATATCTCCCTTCGGAAACATTGTATTGACATAGATAGCCATGTTTCGGGTATGGTTGACCAATGCGCCCCATTGTTTACGCCCTTCCCACCACCTATCATATGCGGAATTGGTTCGGAATACCAAAAAAATACTAAGTATAACCCCTAGCAGGGAGAAAATACTAGTATTCATGTGGATCGAGTCAAATAGATTAAAATAGTGTACAGATAGGCAGATCGCGGCTGTATAAATGCCAATTCCTATTACACTTCTGACAATTCGAACCATTGTCCAGCTCTTGGCGAGGTGACGTACATCTCCAAACCAATTGCCATTAGTTTTGTAGTATACCATGACTATTGTGATTTATGAACTCACCCGGTGAACGGGTGACTAGCTTTCCCGGATTTTTACGCGAATTCCCATTTGTTGCATGAGAAGGGTAGCATTAAAGCTCTGGCTTACCCCTTTCTTTAGTTTATAATCAAAATGCAGCTCTCCATTCTGGATTTCCACCTCGATACGAAGATTTTCGATCGCCCCTTCCGCTTTGGCTTCTAAGGCTCCAAGCTCCAGGTCGTGCGTTGCGATTAACCCTCCTCCTTTGAACTCAATCAATTGATGAATCAATGCCTTGGCTCCTGTATGACGATCCACAGAATTGGTTCCTTTCAAGATCTCATCCAAGAGAAAGAAGATGGGGCGCTCCTGTTCCACACCTCGAGCTGCAGCTTCTACTGCTTCAATGATGACCTTCAGCCTCTTTAGTTCAGCGTAAAACGAAGAGGTACTTTCATGCAAAGCGTCTTGTGTTCGCATACTAGTGTATACTTGTAGCTGAGGAAGGCGTAAAGCCGATGCACAAACGGGACTTCCTGATAGCCCTAACACCAGATTTATGCCTAGGGTTCTCAAGAAAGTACTCTTTCCTGCCATATTAGAGCCGGTAATGAGCTTAATATGTCCTTGTAAGGGCATCTCGATATCATTGGTCACCACCTTATCTCGAGGAATTAAAGGATGACCAATTCCCTTTGCGGTGATTTCTCTTTGAGTAGTAATCGTTGGGTAATGCCAGTGAGGGTGATTATGAGCTAGGTTTCCAAAACTCGATAAAACTTCGAATTCTTGTAAAGCTGCAAACCATTGAGGTAATACTTCTTTTTGTGCCGCTCTCCATTTTTCGAGGCGATATACCCAGTGGAGGTCCCAGAGTCCCCCAATGTTTAAGAGAATAGCAAAAGCATTAAAGCGAACATTGAGTTGGCTGATGAGGTAAGATAGCCTGCTAATTTTTTTTGAGGCACTACTGTCTTTTTGTACAAAAACAGCTTTTAGTTCCTGGAGGAAAGGGGCTTGAAAATCGCCAGTTTCGACTTGATTGATCAAGCGCGCATAATTACTAAGCATCATTTCAGCATGGGCGGTTCGTAGGTGGGTGGCATTTACCCTTTGGGTAGTACGCTGGAGAATGATTGCTGGCGGGATAAGCATTAATAAGAAATACTGCCAAGGCCAATAAAAAAGCCAGAGTGCTAGAGCTGTTGCAAACCAAATAGGAGCTAGATAGAGTGCGATTTTTAACCAGCGATTGTCTTTGACAAATGAAGGATCTTTTAACCAGTTTAGTAAAGCTTGGAGATGAGCTGGATTATCCTCTGTTTCTCGCCCATGCGCTTGGAAGTGTTGCCGCCAATCGATTCGGTCTTGCAGTTCCTTGATAGCCGCTTGTCGGGCCAAGATGGTCTCGGAAGAACTGGGGTTCTCCAAGTATTCGGCCAAGCGTTGCCTCCCTATTTGAGTGCTGGTTCTGTTGATATATTGGAAAAGAGAGTGTTCTCCGAAGAGGTCCAGGTCGAGGGCGTAAGGGTGTTCCATTTCCAAAAACTGGGTGCCATTTTGGAAATGCGAGAAGTCATGATTTAGTGCGGACAATTCCAATCCATTGAGCCGAGCAAGCTCTTCATTGTGTTTAGCAGACAGTAGAATGTTCTGGTGCCATTTCATGAATTGATAGAAGCCGGCGACGAAAGCGAAAAAGAAAAGTACTGCCCAGTACCAGGCAATGTTGCCAAAATAAATGGTGATGGCTACACCTAGTATAAATACGAAAAGGCGAACGAAAGAGAATTTTCCGTATTTACTCCTAAGTTCCTCACCTTCTTGTTGAAAAGTATGCTGCCGATTCTGATATAGTTCCTTTAATTTCTGCATCGAGTGATCGTTATTCCTCGCGAAAATAAAACCTTCTGGGATAATTTCGGTGCTAAGTCTAAAATGAACTAGTACTACTAGTTCGAGAGACACTCTATCATTGCTGACCTAATGCTGAAAACTTCCTGCCGTAGGTCTTCAAAATAGAAAGTGTAGAAGCATCCGTATCATAAACAGAATACCAGCCTTGGTGCTCGTGTGGAGGGTCACCAATAAAATCATCCCCGGCTTTCCAGATCGCCTTAGCACTTCTAGGTCGCCCTTGCCCTGCCCATGCCCAAAAATTACATCCGGCAACAGGATCACCCGCTTTGGCTTTTTGGTACACCCAATCGAACATAGTCTGGTAATATTTATCCCGCCAGATGGTCGTGGCTTCGGGGGCATGGCTATTGTTGTCTCTTGCAATCCCAAATTCCTCAAAGACCATAGGTTTTCCTAATCTTTTACTCAATTCCAAATGGCGCTCCAGGTATCGAGTAGCCTTATCTACTGCTTTTTTATAAGAGGTTGCTGGGTTCTCGGGATCATACCATTGCCAGTTTTGTATCCAAATGTGAATGGTAGTATAGTCTATATCCGCGTATGCATGATCCTTGGTAAAGTTATTTCCTGTCGGGGTCGATGTGTTTCCCTCACTACCAATGGTTACTAGATGATTAGGGTCAAGTGATTTAATTAAACGAGCGGTTTTCCGAATCCATTTTCGGTAGGAGCGAAAACGGAGCATTCCTCGAGGTTCATTGGCCAATTCCCAACTCATGATGGTTGGGTCGTCCCGATAAGTTCTAGCATTGTAGCAGTTAACTCTTTCAATGATCTTCCTAATATGGTTTTCATAAAACTTCACTGCGGTTGTGTTTTTGTAAAACCGTGAAGCAAAGGTCATATATCCAAACCAGTTGCCATCTTCAGCAGGAGGGGGGTAGGGGATATCTTGAGGATTGGCCCAGGTGTAATATTGCGTAAAGCCACCGGACCAAGGGTAGAAATTATTCAGGCAAACAACGGCCGTCATTTCGCGTTTGCTCATTTCAGCTAGTAAAAAATCAAGGCCATCCCAAAGGTCTTCGTTATATTTTCCCGGAGCTGGCTGAAGGGAGGGTTTCATCCGCCAAGGTGCGGAATCTGGACCTTCGCTCCCGGCGACTATCCGAAGGTTGGTAATCCCTAAATCCGCCAATTGATCTAACTCTGCCAAAAGTCTTTGCCGATCTCCTCCCGGCCCTTTAGAACCGAGATTCATGCCATACCAAAAATTGGTGCCAAGGAAATAATAAGGTTGGCCGTTCCTATAGAATTGATTCTCTTGAATTTGGATAAAGGATTGGGCTTTGGTATTCATTGAGAAAATTAGGAAAAAGAATACAAGAAGCGATGGTCGTATCGGTGTTTTCATTGACTTGCTGCCATATAAAATGAGAGGCATAGTGCGAATATTCGCTGAATCCCTTAAATTTGGAACCCTATGGGCACTAAATCACAAAATGCAAAGATCATATTCGGCCTAAAGGTCAAACAACTCCGGCAGGGAAAGGGTTTATCCTTCTCTGATTTGGCCAAAGCCGCGAATATGTCTGTTTCTTATCTGAATGAGATTGAAAAAGGGAAAAAGTATCCGAAAGACGATAAGATAGAATCGCTCGCGAGTGTCTTGGGGGTAAGTTTTGAAGACTTGACTTCTCAGGACTTGGATAAAAGCTTGGCGCCCGTCAGTGAGTTGCTGAAATCGAATTTCCTTAATGAGTTACCGTTAGACCTTTTCGGAATTGAATTGGCTAAGGTGGTTGAGATCATAGCAAATGCACCTGCCAAGGTTGGTGCTTTCATTTCAACTTTACTGGAGCTCTCCCGGAACTATGCACTAAAGGAAGAGAATTTTTACTTCGGAGCTTTACGCTCCTTCCTAGAACTACACAACAACTATTTCAAGGAAATTGAAGATGCAGTTACGCATTTCACTTCTCTTTACGATATTCCCAAAGACCGACCTTTTTCAGCCAGTGTATTGCAGCGCTTGTTGGAGGATCGATTTGGGTATCGTATAGTTGAAAATGGCTTGGAAGGGTTTCCTGAAATGCGCAACTTAAGATCAGTGTTTGTACCGGGAAAAAAGGAATTGCTGCTCAATAAGAATTTATCAGAGATGCAGCGGTCCTTTCAGTTTGGTAAAGAGCTAGGTTTTAATTTTTTAGAATTAAAGGAGCGGGCAAATACCTCTTCTCTATTAAGGAGTCGGGTTTTTGAAGAAGTTCTCAATCACTCCCGCGCTACTTACTTCTCCGCGGCCTTGCACATGCCCTTGCAGGGTTTTGTTACTGACATTAGATCCTTTTTTGCTCAAACCCATTGGGATCCGAATGGTTTTTTGGCCATCATGCAAAAATACCAGGCGACGCCTGAAATGTTTTACCAACGGCTCACCAATGTACTTCCCGAGTTTTTTGGCTTGACGAAAATATTCTTCCTTCGGTTTCGGCATGATATCATCCAAGATATCTATGAGATTGATAAAGAACTGCACCTAGATACTCGACATCAACCACACAGCAATGGTCTATCCGAGCACTATTGCAGGCGTTGGGTGTCTACATCTTTGCTAATGGATTTGCGCGCGCAGCAAAAAGGGGGTGCACAAATATCTCATTTGGTATCCGCTCAACGTTCCAGTTATATCGGTACCGAAGATGAATACTTATGCTTCACCATAGCTCGTCCTACCTACCCCAATCCCAATCACAATGTGAGTGTGACCTTAGGGATTGTAGTTTCTCCCGAATTAAAAGAAAAGATTGCTTTCCTGGATGATCCAGCTATTTCTCAAAAACAGGTGCATACTACTTGTGAGCGTTGCCCGATCACCGATTGTAAAGAAAGAGCTGTAGAACCCAAAGTGATTCAAAGACGCGAAAAGCTGCGAGCGATCCAACATCGCTTGACAGAGTTGAGTAAATCTTAAGAGAGCAATATCCTGCTTGTTTTCTTGATATTATCTGAGCCATTGTTCCATTCCTACAAAATAGTCCGATATTAGACGGCGTTTGAAAAGTGTGGAGATGAGAGATGTCAAATAAATCCTTCAACATTGACTAAGTAGGACGGTGGGTGAAGTTTAAAAGTCTATGGTAACCACTGTTGTCTACTTACAGGAAAATTAGCCTATGAATCGTCTTTTAATTGTTTGTTTTTCGCTTTTGTGCTTTTGTCAAAATAGTATAGCTCAACCGGATATTACCTTAGAAGATGTCTGGCAGAATTATTCTTTTATGGCCAATGCTGTGCCGGGGTTTAATTTCATGAACGATGGTAAGCACTATACGCGCCTGGAAAGAGGCCGGATTAACCAGTATGATTTTACGACAGGCCAACTCACTGCCACCTTATTCAATGCGAATGCAGTGGAAACGGAAAGCTTTCAAGGTGTGAGTAGTTATACGTTCAGTGAGGATGAATCCAAAATCATGATAAGCTCACAGTCCGAGAAAATCTACCGCAGATCTAGCAAGGCCAAGTTTTTTGTCTACGATCGTAAATCAAAGCAAGTAGAGGCTGTATTCTCTGAAGATAAGATTAGGTATGCTACTTTTAATCCAACAGCAGATAAAGTAGCCTTTGTATATGGTAACAACTTGCACTACAAAGACCTGACAACGGGGAAAATTGTTCAACTCACTAAAGATGGCAAGAAAAATGCCATTATCAATGGAGCAACGGACTGGGTATATGAGGAAGAGTTTGCCTTAGCTGTAGGTTTTAAGTGGTCTCCCGACGGAAAGCACCTCGCTTTTATGCGTTTTGATGAAAGTGGAGTGAAAGAGTTCACGATGACCCACTACCGCAATGGAGCTTATCCGGAATATGAGACCTTTAAATATCCTAAAGTCGGCGAAGATAACGCCAAGGTAAGTGTTCACATCTATGACCTGACTAGTGGGAAAACTGTTAAAGCAGATACCCATTTAGATAGCGAACATTATATTCCTAGAATTCGTTGGACCGGCAAAGATGAAGAACTTTGTATCATCCGAATGAATCGTCACCAAAGCAAAGTAGAGTTGCTTCTGGCTGATGCCACAACAGGGAAAACCCAAACCCTTTTTGAAGAAACTAACAAATACTATATAGAAGAATCGGTGCTTGATGATCTTCATTTTCTGGCAGATAAAAAGCACTTTATATGGACGAGCGAAATGGATGGTTACCATCACATATACCTGTATAATATGGATGGAAAAAAAGTACGCCAACTGACCAAGGGTAAATGGGATATGACGGATTTTCACGGAGTCGATGAAAAGAATGGCCAGGTTTTTTATCAGGCTGCCAAAGATTCTCCCATGCAACGGCATGAATATGTAGTGAATTTGGATGGTAAAAATGATAAAGAACTTACTCGAGTGGCTGGCTGGAACAAAGCGCAATATAGCAGTACGTTTGATTACTATGTACTGACCCATTCGAATATCAATACCCCAGCTTCTTATGTGGTGTATGATAGGGCTGGTAAGGTAATTAGAACGATCGAAGATAATAGTTACTTGAAGAGCCGAATGAAGGCTTATGATATCCAGCCTGCTGAGTTCTTTAGCTTTACAACCAAGGACAAAGTAGACCTCAATGGGTATATGATCAAGCCTAGAGATTTTGATCCAAATAAAAAGTATCCCGTGTTTATGTATCTATATGGTGGCCCAGGTAGCCAACAGGTAGTGGATAACTGGAGAGGTCAAAACTATTGGTGGTTTCAAATGCTAGCTCAGCAAGGCTATGTAGTGGCTTGTGTAGATAATCGCGGAACTGGTGCAAGAGGAGAAGCCTTTAAAAAAATCACTTATATGCAATTGGGGCATTATGAAACCATTGATCAGATAGAAGCAGCAAAGTATCTCGGCAGTTTAGAATATACGGATGCGGAGCGTATTGGGATCTTTGGTTGGAGCTATGGTGGATACATGTCCAGCTTGTGCTTATTGAAAGGAAATGATGTTTTTAAGGCAGCCATCGCTGTGGCCCCTGTTACCAACTGGAAATGGTATGACACCATTTATACCGAACGTTACATGCGTACAGAAAAAGAAAATCCAGAAGGATATGCCGACAACTCTCCCGTCAACTTTGCAGATCAACTCAAAGGAAATTATCTGCTGGTGCACGGGATGGGAGATGATAACGTTCATTTTCAGCAAACTGCAGAAATGGCTAATGCCTTGATCATGGCCAATAAGCAATATGATACGTACTTCTATCCGAATAGGAATCATGGCATTTATGGTGGCCTAACCCGCCTGCATTTATACCAGAAAATGTCCAACTTCTTGGAGGAGAAATTGAAAGGCCCAGGTGGTTTCGAACGCTCACCTAAGAGCATGAAGCAAGCCATCAAATTGGTGCCAACGGAAGAAACTCCTAAGAAGAAGAAAAAGAAGAAAGTGATTAAACCTTAAGAATGCTGAGCAAATAAATATACATTTTAGGCTTAGCTTTTGTCCTACTGCCTGCGTTTTTTGCCTTGGCAGCAACATAAAATCCAAACCCAAAATTTGTCCATTTATTTTGTCACCATTCCTAAGGAACAATTCTCAAAGAAAAGTAGTTAAGTAAGGGAAGTTTGCTGGCTAAGTACGCTATGTCAAGTAAGCGGTTAAGCCGCGCGACATATACCAGAAGGTTTACCTGGTCAATGCTTGGGAAAACTTCGGATATATAGCTATGTAAAATTCCCTCTCGCACGTTGGTGTTTTTACCGACGATAGGATAGTATTACACTCCCTCGCTTGTTGGTGCTTTCATCATAGCCGTCAGGCTAAGATAATACACCAAGATCTAGGAGTAGATTGAAACACAAAAAGATTATAACCTCTTGCGGGTGGCCTGGCAAAAAACTGTTTGAGGCGTTGAGCTTGAGATGTTTTCTCAACCGGCATTGCAGTTTTTTGCCAGCCCTCATTGAGCCACTGGCTCAAGCCAACCCAGAAGCGTTTTTTGCTGACTTTTTTGGCGATTGTAAAAAAGTCAGTCGCTGAAGGCAAACATGAGCTAATGCTCTAAACCTAAAGGGGCAAAACACAGCAGAGAAAGTAGAGAGTTAACGCAAATTAATTAAATAACACCAATGAAAGAGTTAGCTGACCGTTAGCCTGACGGCTATAGTGCTTTCACCAACAAGCGAGGCTAGGATTTGGTTTATTCTATCGTTAAGCGTTTCTTTGGTGAACGACAGCAGTGTAGGATAAGACTAGGTGAGTGTCTTTGATAGAAATGTGACGAAAATGGCAGAGAAGAAGAAGAAACATAAAGTTGAAATTGTAAATAGAAAGGCTAGGCATGAGTATCATTTTATTGATACCTATGAAGCCGGCTTGGTGTTGCAAGGGACGGAGATAAAATCCATTCGCGGCAATAATGCCAACCTTCGAGACGCCTACTGTTATTTTAAGAAAGGAGAACTATACATAAAAAATATGTTCATTGCCGAGTACAATTTCGGTAATATCTTTAACCATGAAACTCGCCGCACGCGCAAACTCCTCATGCGCCGACAGGAACTTAAAAAGTTAGAGAAGAAGATTAAAGAGAGAGGATTCACGCTCATACCCTATCGCCTCTATCTCACCGAACGGGGTTTCGCCAAAGTAGAAATTGCGCTGGCTCAAGGTAAAAAGTCGCATGATAAACGCCAGTCCATTAAGGATAAGGACATGAAGCGCGATATGGCTAGAATGAAAAAGATTAGATTGTAAATCGATAGTCAGTAAAGTATTCATTAAAAACCAGCCCTTGCCGAAGCAGGCTAACTTTACCGACTACCGATTAATAGGTTTTATACCTCTTGCGGGATCAATTCGCCTATCTTTCCCAACTCATTAGAATAAAATTTAATTTAATTCTTAAATACATTCTAACCCCTCTTCTTTATTTCCACATTAAGATGTGGTTGATTCCTGGTCTGGTTTTATAGAAATTGAACTAAAATTTAGAGCTGACTTTATTAACTTTTAAACCAGTTCTTTACCCTTGCAGGACCATAAGATATCGGTGAGACTAAAGAATGGGGTAAGTATGGATTAATTGTCCAAGCAAGTTTGAAGATTAAACTGAAATCTGTAATTTATTGAATCTTGAAAGATGGTAAATTATTGACGTTCTCCGACAATTTTTGTGGTCCTGTCTGGCCGCCGGACAGGTCTATCTGGCTAACTAGTCAGGCCGCATTTTAGCTAGAAGAATTACGCCTAGAGGAAGCAAGGCTTTTAGCTAAAAGGGTGACTCCAAAACACAAAAATTATCAGAGAACCATTATTGATGGTTAATCCTGCCAAAGATTGAAATGCTGCTTTCAAGGTTTTTAATAAACATTTATTCAATCCAAGCTGAGTGCAAGTAAAACCTAACAATACCACAACAAAGAATCTTTTCATACTGAAGTGTCTACTATTAGGTCTCTTCGGCTCCTTTTTGATAACAAGTTGTACTTCGTACGATCACCCTGATCTAACCGTAAGACAGCTGGGGTGGCAACCAGATAGAGATCTCGACCCCTATCTGGATACGGATAGTATGATCCAGTCTTTGGTTGAGTTTAAAGACCCACGACAAAAGCTAGATAGCTTACTAGCATGGACTGATCTGTTGAAATATCATAATGAAGAGGCGGCATTTCAGTACGCCATTGAAGTCTATGATTTGGCCATAAAAAAAGGTTTTCGATTTTCTCAGGCCTTAAGCAAGTACTATCAAGCCCTGTTGAAAGGAAGGAGAAGTATTCTAGGCGAAGGTGTTGAAGATGCCTTGGCTGATATCAAGATCAGCCATCAATTGTTAAAGGATTCGGATAACCTGGCTTGGTCCGTTCGTATTAAAGGATTATTGGGGTATTACTATTACAAAAATCGGAGGGTTGATGCTACCTTCATCGATTCTGCCCGATATTATGTTAATCAAGCATTGGACTTATCAGACGGGTTAAAGCTGTCAGAGCCGGAAAGATCATATATGCGGGGCCAACTATTCCAAGACCTGGCTAATACGCATCAGAAGGATAGTATTAAAGCAGTGGAGTTATACTTCAAAAGTATCGAAGCATTCGAAGTGTCAGAAAACCAAGCCTCCTTGGCTTCGATATGGCGGATAGTCGGTAGCTTCTATATTGATCGGGAAGCGTCGATGATAGATGCGGCTATAGCTTACCAAAAAAGCCTGGACTATGCCCTACGCTCCGGTGATACCATAAATATAGTATCATCTTATCAGCGGTTAGGAGATCTCAAATCGAGGCAATTCCTAGAGAGAGGTGATGAAAGGGATTACCAACAATCAATGCAGTATTTAAGAACTTGTCTACCTATCCAAAAAGACAATTTGTATTATACCTACGCGCTGATGGCTTGGAACTTTTACGATAGATTTCTGGCATCGAATGATGTCAACCTGAGTTCTTCGGGTAAAATCTTGAGGCCAGAGGACGATAAAGCTCAATACTACATGCCTGAAGCAGATTCAGCCATTATCTATTACCAATTGGTGCTAGAAGAAGCCTTAAAGGAAGGCGTATTCAATATGATGAGCGCAGCAGTTACGGATATCATTGATCTATGTGATATCAAAAAAGAATTGACGGGCGTAGACTGTACATCCTTGTTTGGTGAGGAGAGGAATTACAAACACCTCCTCAATAATACCTACATGAGTTTAGTGGATACGGTTCGAACGGAAGTTATTGTAGCCAATCAGCGTTTAAGAGCTGCTCAGAAGTTGGAACAGGAAATTGCCAATCAACGTCGGGTATTGCGGAACTGGGTGATTAGCGGTGCTGGATTGGGGTTGGCCATCATTATATTTCTGGTTCTACTTCAAATTCAACAAAGAAAGCGCTTTCAGGCACGTATGGAAACTCTTCGTGCCCAGATCAATCCACATTTTATGTCAAATAGCTTAAATGCGATTGAAAACTTGGTGAACAGAGATCAACGAGAAGCTGCTTCTAAGTATCTCATTCATTTTTCGCGCCTGACCAGGAAGATTCTGAATAGTTCTCGGAATGCGATGACTAGCTTGAAAGAAGAAGTGCAAACCCTCAAACATTTCCTTGCGCTAGAACAGCTTCGATTTAGAGATAAACTAACTTATTCTATTGAAATCGACCCAGGATTAGAAGCAGATAAGATCGAGGTACCTGCACTAATCTTTCAACCCTACATTGAGAATTCCATCTTGCATGGTATTAAACCAAAGCCTGGACCAGGTAAAGTGTGGATTAAGGTATCTCGACACAAAAGTAAGCTTGTCTGTGAGATCGAAGACGATGGAGTCGGACGAGAAAAGTCCAGGAAAATGCAAGAAAATACCGTCCTCCATCAGGGGCGTCAATCCCATGGCATGAAAATTAATGATGAAAGATTACGAATGATCGGAAAAACAAAAGGAGCTAAAGTGGAGATTGTCGACCTGAAGAATGTAAAAGGGGAGGCCACAGGAACCCGAGTAATCATTAGTTTTCCTTTCAAACTCAGATCTAATTAATTCAAGTTGCGATCTATAAAGACTTATCAAGAGAAAAAGCAAAAATGAAAAGGACGACCTTCAAAAGAAACCCTTGAATAGTGACAGCATGAATCTTCTTAGGGAAGTAAGCTGTGAT